>Ga0302314_10001627_pt1 | contig 41906 bp, 40 predicted proteins | sample III_Palsa_N2_3_FD_200533 | JGI IMG/M metagenome (GOLD analysis project Ga0302314, IMG submission 200533) | Peat permafrost microbial communities from Stordalen Mire near Abisko, Sweden - III_Palsa_N2_3 | ecosystem: Environmental > Terrestrial > Soil > Palsa > Peat permafrost | place: Sweden... | reverse complement strand
ATATAGGAGGCCAGCGCTCAAGCCGCGTTTGGTCCCGGCGAACACCAGCCGCCGCGCCAGGAAATAGCTCAGGCCGTGCGCAACCAGGAAGGAGACGACCGTTGCGACCAGGTAGTCGAGGTGGGCGCGTCGAACCAGCAGGAAGAGCAAGCCGAGGTCGAAAAGGAACGCCGGCAAGGAAATCGCAACGTTGCGAGCGAACCGCGGCGCCTGGCCCCACGCCACAAAGAACCGCCTTGGCCCCGTGCGTCGCCGTGAATGTTCGGAAGGCGAGCCAAGCAGCATGCATACTCAAGCGCCAGCCGCCAGTTTTAGTTGCTCGCGGTCCGGGCTGACGCCGGGCGCGGAGGCGCGATGTTTGGGGGACGTGCATGTGCGGGGCGTTGAGCGTCGGCTGGCGGTGCTAAGACACCGCCCGCAACTTGTCTCCAGTGGGGCATGCTGCTGGACGACGAGACGTTCGAAGTCAATTTTCGTGAGTTTATTGGCGCTGTCGCCAACGTCAGCTGAGGGTCGAACGCGGACGTCGGCCTTCCGCTTCATTCTAGGGGAGACGCACCATGGACCGATTCACTGGCGGTTGCCTGTGCGGCGCCGTCCGAGTTGTGGCGTCGGGACTCCCATATCGGGTCGGCCTTTGTCACTGTCTCGACTGCCGCAAGCATCATGGGGCCCTTTTTCACGCCTCCGCTGTGTTCCCTCAGGATGCGGTGACGATCGAAGGCGAAACGCGCGACTACGTCGGGCGGCTTTTCTGTCCCCGCTGCGGTTCGTCCGTTTTCGCGCGCAGCGCAGACGAAATCGAAGTGAATCTAGGATGCCTGGATGCCCCCGACCAACTGACGCCAACCTACGAAAGCTGGATCGTCCGTCGCGAGTCCTGGTTGCCGCCGTTTCCACTCACGAGGCGATACGACCACGATCGCGACGCCACGGGTCGCTTTGAGGAGTAGGTCGCGCGAACGGTGCGCGGGCGCCGTTGCGAGGCGGCGAGAGGGGTTTATCGTCCATGCCGACAAAACATGTGCAACGATAGCGTCCGCCTTGGGTCGAAGGCGGTCATCGCGCCTGTGCAGGAGAGCGGTCAGTCAGGCCGGCGGTAACGGATGCCCGCGAAGACTGCGCCAGAGCGATCAGGAGGGCCGCGGCTTGAGCAACCGGATGGCCGTCTCGGGGCAAGCCGCGACGCAAAGGCCACACGCATGACACTGGTCGGCGTGGAGGGTGAAGGCCTTCTTATGCCCGTGGGCCAAGGATTTGAGTTGCGACAGCAGACCAAGCGACTTGCGTTCGGCGGACGTGGCGACCCGCACCTCGAACACGTCGTAAGGGCATACCTGCAGGCAGTCCGCCTTGCCCTCGCAGCGAGCGAGATCAATGACTGGGGCAAGATCACCAGCGTTGGGTCTGCACGTTTCGGGCAACTCGCTCATGATGAACCCTCGGCGAGGATTGCGTCGAAGACAATGGGCGCTTCGTCTGCTTTGGGTGGAGAGCGGACGTTGAGGGCGACGGTCCATAGCCTATGGATAGGCCTTGGACGGTGATGTTCGGCGCAAGGCGAGAGAAAGAGAGAGAAGAGCACCAACGACGACGATGAAGCTGGCGCCGGCGTCTCGGCTCACTCCTGCCACGGGATGTCGAGATGGCGCCGGTGGGGCGGCACGCGCGCAGCTCGGCGCAGTGTGCGGAGGGCTTCGTCGCGTGAGTTGCGATCGAGGTCGGAGAAACGGAAGCTGTCCGGAGTCAGGCGCCGGGGGGATCCCTCGGGGGCCGGGGCGGGAGTTCGTAAGGCCGCCGCGAGCCGGGCCCAGGCTCGGGAGAGGAGGGCGCCAGCCATTTCCAGCGCGGAAGAGGCCATCGCTGCTCCCGGACCGCGGACGAACACCCGAACGCGCGCGCAGAGCTGCGCCAAGAACCGCGCCCAAATGGAAACCATTTGCGCCTCGGGAGGCGGGGCGGCCGACACAGGCTTTGCCGCTTTCCCGGCTTTGGGCCGTTTGCGAACTGGCGCGGCGGCGCCCAAGGGCGCCAAGGAAGGCGGGGCGAGCGGCGCAGGCTTCGCTGCTTTCCCGGCTTTGGGCCGTTTGCGAACTGGCGCAGTGGCGCCCACCCGGATGGGGATCTTTGGATCGGCCGTCGCGCGGGAACGCGAGCGCGGCACTGTCAGACCCTTCCATTGTAAGCCCAGTCGGAACTGACCGATTGGCGTAAGGCCCGCTTTGGGTCGAAAGCGGCCCGCGGTTGCGTCCGCTGAAAGTGGAACGCGATCCCAACCCCAGATGTTCCACCGTCATTGATCACACGCACCCGGCACGGCGCGGTTAGACACGAAGCGTGCCGCGACTTCAGAATGTCCACTTTGGGTCGGAAGCGGTCGTTGGCGACATAGGCCGCGTTACCGCGCGGCGCCGCAATCGCTGGGCGCGGGCGCGCCGGCGAAGCGGTCGCCGATCCAGGCGATCGTCACCGCGGCGCTCTTATAGGCGACGAAGCCGTGGCCGGCGCCGTCCACCCAATCCATCCGCACGGCGACATGAGCCCTGCAGAGCCTGGCCATGTAGGCGCGGGTGATCTCCGGCCGGACGATCTGGTCCTTGGTTCCCTGGGCGAGGAACACTGGGACGTTCGGCGCGACGACGCCCGGCGTGTTGGCCGCCATCAGTTGGGCCCACGGTTCCTTTTGAGCGAAGTCGGGTTGGGCCAGGAAGTGGCTGCGGAGCGGCCGGGTGGTTAGCTTCCGCAGTTCGAGGTCGTAGATCGACTCGATGCACTCCTTGGCCAGGCGATCGACGGTCGCGTCCGCCTCGGGGTCCAGCACCTTGTCGGTCGACGCGCCGAACACCTGCGACCACGACCATAGCGTCATCGCCGTCAGATTCTGGCCGGCAGGAGTGTCGAGATCAGCGCCGAGCAGGGCTGCCAAGTCAGTCGCCGGCGCTGCGGCAGCGACGCCGACCAGGTCGAGTTCCGGCGCATAGCGCGTCGCCTCGAGGGCGGTGAACAGGGCGGCGTGCCCACCCTGCGAATGACCCCAGACCGCGAACCGAGGCCCAGCCTTGGCTCCTGGCAAATCGTGAACGGCCCTGACCGCGTCCAGCGTGGCGTGGGCCTCGCTATCCCCCACGAGGTAAGGGTGCGGCCCGGGCGTTCCGAGGCCGGGATAGTCGGTGGCGACCACGACCCAGCCGCGAGCGATCATCGCCCTCAGCCCTGGAATGAACTGGTATCGCTTGCGGGCCAGCGACGGCGCGCAGCGCGTAATGATGCCGCTGGTCGGATGGTCCCAGGCGACGATCGGGCGATCGCCAGGCGCACCGGTCGGGATTACCGCCAGAGCGGAGACGGAGATCGGCTCGCCGTGCAGGCCGGTCGAGCGATAGAGGAAACGGTACGCGACGGCGCCCTGGGGCGCGCCATCGGTGGGTTCAGCAGAGATCACCGTGCCCTGCTTGCCGGGGATCAAGCCAGGATCGAGCGGCAGCGGCGCGTGCTGAGCGCTGGCCGACGCGGCGCAAAGAAGCATGATGCCTGCGGCGAAGAGCGACCGGCAGGCGCAGATCAGACGATGCCAGCTCATCGCGCATCCTCCGTTTTGAGCGGTCTAAGTCCATAGAGTTCAGCACGCGCCTCCCAGGCGCGAAACTGGCGAATGTCGGCGCCGATCTGGGCCGGATCGTCGTGGATGAGGTACACGAGCCCGCCTTGGCCCCGCCAAGTGGTTCGGGGCTCGACAATCTCGCCAAGCGCCAGCGGCGACTCGTGGGACGCGAACGACGTCAAACACTTTAGACGCTCGAGGCCGTCCAGGTCGGTCACGCGGGCGCGCCGGGGGAATCGGAAGAACAGGACCGCCATCTGCCGTGTCGGCCGATAGGTCAGGGCGCCGGTCTGCAGCAATGCCGCCGGGGCGTCCGAGACGAGGCAATCCGCCCAGACGGCGGCCTGATGCTTCGATCCCGATGCTGGCGCGCGAGCCATGCCAGGGCTCATCAGGCTAGCGGTGGCGCCGACCAACCCCAGGCCCTCGGCGGAGAGGGCGAACTGCGCGTGCGCCGCGCCGAACCGGACCCCGAGATCATCCAGAGTGACGCGGGCGCGATCAAACACGTCCGCGGTGATCGCCGAGGCGGGATCGCAGAGTTCCAGTGCGCCCGGACCCAGGACCTCGTCCTCGCGGATGTCAAGCAGCCGCCAGGCGTCGGTTATGTGGTGCGATCCACCACTACTGACAGTGTTAACGACGAACTGCTGGCCGCGCACGACCTGGACCTGCCGGCCAGTGAGCGATTTGGTCTCGGGCCGGGCGGCTCGGAGCAGGCTTTCGACGTAGCGGCGCGCGGCGAAGCGCTCGATCGAATGGGTGGGCAAGCCAAGGCCATCGGCGACGGCTTCAGCATAGCCGGTGGCGCAGGGAGATCCGGCGACCACAGCGGTGGGCGTGAGTTCGCTGAGCAGGCTGATCGCGTCGCTGACGTCGCCCGCGAACCCCAGATCGCCGTCGTAGCCGAGGGGGTCGAAGGCGGCCGGCTCGAAGTGCGGACGCAGATGCAGGCATTCGACGTTGCGCTCGAGAAGTTCGCGCAGCAGCGCTTGGCCGGCTCCAGTCCCGTCGATGATTGCGACGCGGCGGATAGGTGTCTGATTCATTGTGGAAAAGGAGCCTGAAGAGCGAACGGCCCCGGGGCTGAGCCCGGGGCCATCCTGAGATTCCGAACCGGGCGCACGCGTCCGTAGGAGTGACTAGCGATGGTTGGCGTATTGCGCCGCCATCTTCATTTCTTCGTTGGCCTCGCGCAGCAGTTCCTTGGCGTGGCCGACGTGGCCGCCGAGATCGTAGTTGTTGTCGATCTGCGCGGCGGTCAGGCGGTCGAAGGCCTGGGTGGTGAGCGACTGGGCCGCCGCCAGGTTGCCATGGCGGTAGGGGCTGATGTTCTGGACCGGGCGGTCCTGGGCAAGCGACGCGGTCGCGGCGATGACGGTGGTGAGCGCCAGCGCGCCCGCAAGCAGGGTCTTCATGACTATCTCCATTCGAAGCAGATGAACAACGCGGCGAACACCGCCGTGTCTGGGCGCTATTTGCATCGCTGCGCCGCGGGGTGCTTGCCGCTGCTTGCCCGCGAAGTTCCCGAATCTTGCAAAGATGAGAATTTGAGCGGCGTGGCGCCTATTCGCACTCGACAGGATCGCGCTCCGGCGCGCTAGTATCTGTCGTTTTCGGCCGGGCCAGGGCCGGAAGGGGCGAGTGATGAGCGTCGACGAGATAGTCGCCAGGGAGGGACCGCGTCACCGCGGACGTCTCATCCTGAAAGGGCGCGACGGAGAACTGCGCCGCAGCTCGCCGGCCTTCCGCAGTCCCATCCATCACTCTCATCACGATGTGGAGCTCAACCTGGTGGTGCGGGGCTCGGCGACCTACGCCATGGAAGGCGCTGTCTATGACCTGAGGCCTGGCACGCTGATCTGGATCCTGCCCGACAAGATTCACCGACTGACTCGCGGGCCACAGCTCGAGATGTGGGTGGCGCTGTTTCGCGTCGAACTTTTTGAATCGGCGTGGCTCAAGGAATTGGCGGCGCAACCCTCGCGGCTAATCTCCAGCCAGGAGCTGCTCAGCCTCGACCGGCTGTTCAGCGAGGTCGCCCAGGATTCGGACGAGGTGGCGGCCTACAACGCCGGCATTCGCTACGTGCTGATGCGGGCCTTGCGCGCCAGCCAGGAACGGTCGCCGGCCGCCCTGAAGCCGGTGCATCCGGCCGTCGGCCGGGCTGTGCGGCTTTTGCGGGAGAACGGCAGCGCCGATTCACTCTCCGAACTGGCTCGGGCGGCGGGCGTCACACCGCACTATCTGAGCCGATTGCTAACGGAGCAGACGGGACGCAACTTCGTCGACTGGCGCAATCGCGTGCGTCTGGACCGCTTCATCGAGAGCTACAGGCCGGGCGCGAACCTCCTGGCCGCGGCGCTGGAGGCCGGTTTCGGCAGCTACAGCCGCTTCCACCACACCTTCACCGAGTTGATCGGCTGCACGCCTAAGGAGTGGGGCGCCCAGGTCGATGCGGGCAAGCTCGCGCCCAGGGCGGAGGCCTCGACGCCGCCCAGCGGCTTTGGCCTGCACGGCAGTGGGGCGCTGCTCAGCCCGCGACAGCGCTGGGGTTCAATGACGCCGCTGGTCAGCACCTGGATCCGCGACCTTGTCGGAGACGGCTTCGGCCGCCGGCTGGCCGAGGCGCTGCCCACCGACCACGCTCCGACCTGGCTGGCGGCCGACGAGCAGCCGCTAGTTTTCACTCCGGCCGAGATCGACGATCTCGTCGCCTCGCTTCACCATCAGGACCCCGACCTGGCGGCCGAGTACGGCCGGCTGATGCGTTCGAAGGAAAATACCGAAATCTACATCAGGTTCTGCGAAGCCTACGTCGCTCGACCAGCCTTCGTTTCCACTGCGCTCCTGATGCTGATCGTCTTCGCCTGGGCGTGCGTGCGGACCGAGACCATGGCCTTGCAACCGATCGCCGTCCGGCGTCAGATCAACGGCGCCCTGCGACAGGCGCCACGACCGGCCCCAGAGACGGTGAGGCGCGGCTTTATCGCGGCGGTCTGTCACTTCGGAGTTCTGCGCGAAGCGACCGTGGCGGCGCAGGCCGGCGGTGAGCCGCGGGCCCCCGACCAGCTCGGACGCGCCGTCAGCCAGTGGAGCGAAGCGGTCTTCGGCGGCGACGTCAGATTGCTGGAGATGACCGAAGACGGTTTGCGTCCGCCGGCCGGAACTGAGAGCACTCGCCCGCGCAAGGGGCTTGCGAGCCGGGCCGCCACGGCCTGACAGAAAAAGGGTCGGGACCCGTGCTCCGGAACCCGACCCGCGCTGCCGGCGCATACGGCTTACTTCCAGCCGCCGCCGGGCAAGGCGCCGTGGTAAGGCGTGTTGCGGCAGTGACCCCAAGGGCCGCGCCAGTAACCTGAGGGGCAGCCGTTCCAGCGGACCGGACCGTAGGGGCCGCCCCACGTGGGACCCCAGTAGCGCGCATAGTGGCAGTGGCCCCAAGGACCGCGCCAGCCGTTCGGCCCACAGCCGCCGGACACCTGGATCAGCTCGCCCTGGTTGAACTCCGGACCGCCGGTGGCGGGCTGATTCTGCAGGGTTTCGGGACCGTAGGTCTGGCTAAGGATCTGGTCGACGCTGGTCTGCGCCACGGCGGTTTGAGCCATGGCTCCGGGGGCGATGGCGAGAGCGGCGGCCGCCGCCATCGCAAGGGCTGTCAATTTGAACATCTGGTATCTCCTCGCTCGATTGGATTGCGGCGCCGAGTTCGGCGCCGAACTGGACGCTGTTATTGCGGGATCGAGCGATCGGAGCTTTCTGGTAGTCACACGCGGACTTCTCGATTCTTTCAATTCTTCGCGCTTGTTCTCGGGGAATTGACTGCGTTCTTGGGCAGACTCGATGGGGACCCGCCGCCGGACCGCCAACTTGTATCTACAGTGTCTCGGCGCGGGCTCACGCCGCCAGGATCTCGTCCAGCCAGTCGAAGACGTACTGGTTGAACAGGACCCGGGCGCCGGCCTCGCAATGGCCGCCGGCTCCGTCCTTGGACGCGAAGGTGTGGAAGGTCTTCGGCTCCGGGAGTCGGTCGAATAGATCCCGTGCCGTGACGCCGATGTCGTCGTCCTCGGCGCAACAGATCAAGCTGGGGCACCTGATCCGGTCGGCGATATCCTTGAGGCTGTAGTCCGCCAGCAGGCGCAGGTAGTCGAGCGGCTGGTCGAGCCCATGCACCCAGAGACCTCGCCGCAGACCCCAGCCCTGCGTGAGGTGGCGGGTGCGGCGGCCAAGGACGAACTGCAGCGGCCAGGTGATCCACGGGCTGCGGCTCGCCATTCGCTCGGCGATGAACGGCGGCATGCGGCTCTTGAACTCGTCTTCCAACGACACCTCGCCGGGGTCGGCGATCAGTGCCGCCAGCCGCGGCTCGCCCGTGGCGCCGCGCGGCGCGAGGTAGCCGCCGAAGCTGCAGCCCAGCAGGGCGATCCGCTGTGGGTCGACCTCCGGCCGGCTCAGCGCGTAATCGACCACCGGCCGGATCACCGCCTCCCAATCGGGACGAAACGGCAATCCATTCTCGATCACTGCGCCTCCCTGCCCCGGACCGTCGAACAGTAGGCAGGTGTAGCCGCGCGCCACCGCCGCCGCGCCGCTGAGGAAATAGCTTTCCTCGGCGGTGCTATCGTATCCGCCGTTGACGATTAGCGTCGGCCGCGCATCGGACGACTCGCCGCCTCGAAGCAGGTAGCCGTGCAGGCGCCTGCCTTCGTACGGAATCTCGATCTGCTCGGTCTTGGGCGTCATCAGCGCCGCCGCGGCTTGGAAGGCCGCCCGCTGACGACGATAGGTCGACACGACCCGCGGCTCGACGGGCGCGCCGATCAGAAAGGTGTAGGCGGACCGCCAATAGTTGGCGGCTCTCAGATAGGCGCCACGGGCGCTTTCGGCGCGACCGCGCGCCAGGCTTCCGTCGGCCAGACCCTGCAACCGCTCCGCCGCGGTCGCCCAGGCGGCGAACCAGCTCTCTGCGTCGAGCTCACGGATTTGGCCGGCGACCGCCAGGCACTCGCCGAGCTCGGCCCCGCCATAACTGGCGTAGCCCGCCGTGCGCAGCCATTGGGCTTCGAAGAGTTCGTCCTTGAAGATCCTGACCATCGCTTGCCTCGCATTCTGCCAAGCTTAGCGCGTTCGACCGCAAACTGAGACTGTACGTCGGCCATCGCCGCGACCTGAAACAACCCTAACGCTCGCTTGGCGAATTTGATCTGACTGCGCTCCCGAAGAGGCAAGCGGCAATGTCCGCTTTAGGTCGAAAGCGGACGGTGGTGACGCGCACGGCAGCGGACATTCGCGCCGTCCGTAACGGTTGGCGAGCTGGGCGCCCGGACAAATTGAAATTTGAGGCAGGCCGCCGCTGATCCAATGTCCGGGTTGAGTCGTAAGCAGTCCTAAACGCATCCGCGGCGAGCGGCGCTGATCGCTTTCGCCCGCTGACACACGGGGCTCAAACTATGGAAAATGAGGGCGCGGTCGCGCAGGCGGCCGGATTCGTAGCGGCCTATGTCGCCAGGAACACTCTCCCGCCGGAGGATGTCCCGGCCCTGATCGGCGTCGTACACAAGGCCCTCCTAGTCGCCACGGGCCAAGCCGGGCCTGAACCCGAACCCGCAAGGCCGCCGGCCGTGTCCATTCGCCGGTCCATTCAGCGAGATCACCTCGTATGCCTGGAGGACGGTTTGAAGTACCGTTCTATCAAGCGGCACCTTCGCACGGTCCACGGTCTCAGCCCCGACGACTATCGCGCCAAATGGAGTCTGCCCCACAACTATCCCATGATTGCGCCGTCGTACTTCGAGGTGCGTTCCGCCCTCGCCAAGGCCATTGGTCTGGGCACGCGCAAGACGATCAAAGACACGAAGCGCGAGACTAAGGCCTAGCACCCTCCGCTAACTCCCAATATGCGGCGGCCGGGATGTTCTAGTCAGGTTGTGGAGTCGAGTTCGAATCTGGGCCCGTGCCGTAAAAATATATATAAATCAGTTACTTAGAGTGGTGGTGTTGTCAGTCTAACGGCAACTTGTCTCCGGTGACCGCATCCTGGAGGTCCCGAGCGCGTGAACGTCCGCTCTGGCTGAAGACTAGGGTCGGTCGGAAGGGACGATGGCAGGGTCGGCGGCGCCCTGGGCGAGAGCGCTGGCAACCTGTTTGATGGTCCGGTTCATGATCACCTGCCAGAACCACCCCGTGCCAAAGTACTTTGGTCTGAACCGCGAGCGCCAAAGGATAAGGGTGCCTCCGCTGGGCGTCGGTTCAAGGTCGACGTCGGCGTGGTAGTCGAGCATCGGCAGGCCCCGGACAAGTTCGTAGCTCAGGCGCCGGTTCGGAATGAGCTCAATGATCTTCTCGTGCGCTTCGGAGTACCTTGTCCTGAACACCCGGATGCTGCCCACGCCCGTGAGTTCCTCGTCGCCCGGACGCTCGATTTCGTGGGAATCGAAAATGGTCCACTTCGGCCAGGTCGAGCCGTCCTTGAGCAGGGCGTAGACCCGCGACGGGTCGGCGGTGCTGGTTGCCTCGGCTTGCACCTCGATCAACCGCATTCGATTTCTCCGTCTCGCAGGCTATTGCCTCTACAATCATGTTCCAGGTCGCTGTAGATGCCGATCATTTCCGCCGAGCTTGTATTGGTTGTGTGGGTGTTGTCAGACTAAATCGACCTGGTCGACTTCCACCTTCCGCTGCCTTGGTTTTCGGGCAGCGGCCATCGCTCTTCCTTGAAACATGAGGGAGATCGCGGGCACCAGGTGCGTTCAGTATGCGACCGCGCGGCTAAGAAATGTGAAATTCGACACCGGGTGCATTTGGTCTGACAACACCGGACATTGACGTATTCCGACCCCGCGGGCGATCACTGACGGCCAAGCGACGACCGAACTTCACCGCGCACATTTCGCCGTAAGAGATCATGAAGCTGCTTCTCACATCCGCCGGTATCAAGAACCCGAGCATCGAGAACGCGCTAGTCGGCCTGCTGGGCAAGCCGATCGCCGAGTGCAACGCCCTCTGCATTCCCACGGCGGGATATGGGCACCCCCAGGGCAGTCCTGGCGGGGCTTACCGGTTCATCACCGGCAGGTCCACCACACCCATGTGCGAGTTGGGCTGGAAGTCCCTTGGCGTGCTGGAGTTAACCGCCCTGCCCAGCATCGGCGAAGACCGTTGGGTCCCCTGGGTCCGGCAGACAGACGTCCTGCTCGTCAACGGCGGCGACGCGCTATACCTGAACCATTGGATGCGGCAGTCGGGGCTAGCGGACGTATTGCCGTCGTTGCCCAACCTGGTCTGGGCGGGACTGAGCGCCGGCAGCATGGTGATGAGCCCGCGCATCGGCGAGGACTTCGTTGGCTGGGAGCCGCCGGGCGTTGGCGACAGCGCACTGGGATGGGTCGATTTTTCGATCTTTCCGCACCTGGATCACCCGGCCCTGCCGGAGAACACCATGGCCGACGCGGAACGATGGGCGGCCGGGCTCGCCAATCCGGCCTATGCGATCTGTGACGACACCGCCATCAAGGTGGTGGACGGCGCCGCCGAAGTCATCTCCGAGGGCCACTGGAAGTTGTTCGCCGCCTGATGCCGCTGGCCGCTGGGATGGCGGGGGCGCCCAACGCGGCTCTGGTTGCCCGGCAGCTAGCCGCGCACACGGCCTCTTTCGGTCGAAAGCGGACGCTGGCGTGCAGCAGGAAACGGACGCTCACCGATTTCGTCGTAACTCCCAATATGCGGCGGCCGGGATGTTCTAGTCAGGTTGTGGAGTCGAGTTCGAATTTGGGTCCGTGTCGAAAAAATATATATAAATCAGCTACTTGGCGTGGCGGTGCTGACAGTCTAACGCTAACTTATCTCCGGTTGGCCGGCCTGCGATGGCCAGGGCCGAGGAGAGACCATGAATCCGATATCCTTCAAGCGCCACCGGTTTCCGCCGGACGTGATCCGCTATGCGGTTTGGCCCTATTTCCGGTTCACCCTCAGCGTCCGGGACGTGGAGGAGCTGCTGGCCGAGCGAGGGATAGAGGTCAGCAGGGAGGCGATCCGTTGCTGGACGATCAAGTTCGGTCCGCTCTTCGCCGCCAACCTGCGCCGGCGCCGGTGCGCGCCGACTGGCCGCTGGCATCTGGATGAGATTGTGGTGGAGATCGGCGGAAGACGAATGTGGCTGTGGCGCGCGGTCGACGATGAAGGCGAGGTGCTGGACATGCTCGTCCAGAAGCGCCGCAACAAGCATGCGGCGCTGAAGCTTCTGAGGAAATTGTTGAAGAACCAAGGGATCCATCCGGAGACGATCACCACGGATAAGCTTGCATCCTACCGCGCCGCGGCCTGGGATCTCGGTCTGACCGATCGGCACCGAGCCGGCGGCATGCGGGGCCAACAACCGCGCTGAGAACAGCCACCTCACCATCCGACGACGAGAGCGAAAGCAGCAGAAGTTCAAATCGCAGGGCTCAGCCCAGAGGTTCCTCGCCACCCACGCCGCCGTCTACAACACCTTCAATACTCAGCCTCACCTGATCCGCCGACCCGTCCTGCGCCAGTTCCGAGCCGCGGCCCATCAGGCATGGGCGGAAGCAACGGTCGCCGCCTGATCACTGGGAGGGGATGGGGTTTTTGTGGCCTCAGGCGGTTAAGTTGTCAGTTCCCCTCGGTGACCGTCGTGGCGATCAGGTGGTTGTGTTTCTGAATTTCTGGCACACATTGGCGTTTTCAGCGGTCATGAAGCGGCTTTATGACCGCCGTAACAGACATGAACGGTCACTATGAGCTTGCGTCCGCGGTCCTATTCCCGACCCACCCTGGAAGCCTTGCGGCTCCTGGGCGCTCAGGTGCGCCTGGCGCGAAAGCAACGCAGGATGACAGAGACCGAACTGGCGGAGCGGGTGGGCGTCGCTCGAAGCACATTGCAACTCATCGAGAAGGGTGACCCCAAGGTCGAGATCGGCCTGGCGTTCGAAGCGGCGACCCTGGTCGGGGTCGGCCTGTTCGAGCCTGAAGCCTCGACGCTCGCCCCGCGGATCGAGCGGCTGATGGACAAGATCGCCCTCTTGCCCCATTCCATCCGGCGCTCACCCGTGGCGGTCAAGGATGACTTCTGATCTCTCGCCGCCGCCAGGCGAAGCGTTCGTCTGGATCTGGCTGCCGGGGGCGACCGAGCCGGTCGTTGCTGGCCGGATTGCGCGGGCGGGGCCGATCTACCTGTTCAACTACGGCTAGTCCTATCTTCAGTTGAAGGGCGCGATCCCGATCTATCTCCCGGAGCTTCCGCTACGGCGGGGCGTGATCGCACCCGAGTCGCCGCTGACCGTAGCCAGCTGCCTGCGCGACAGAGCGCCGGACGCGTGGGGGCGGCGGGTCATCATCGCTAGGAGTAGTTCGAACAGAGTATTTATGTTCTTGTTATGTTCTGGTATGCTCCGCGCGTGGAAGCCGAATCCTGGGTCTACATTCTCGCCACCCGGCGGAACGGGACGCTCTACACGGGCGTCACGACCGACTTGATACGCCGCGTCTGGGAGCACCGAGACGGTGTCACTCCGGGCTTCACCAGCAGATACGGCGTCAAACGCCTCGTCTGGCACGAGGTCCATGGCGACGTGCGTGTCGCCATCGCCCGCGAGAAGGCCATCAAGCGTTGGCGGCGCGCCTGGAAGCTGGCGCTGATCGAAGCCGATAATCCTCAATGGCTCGATCTCTATAAAACCATGAACGGCGGCCCGGTCGTGCTTGCTCCGACCAATTGGATCATCCCCAAACACGTCATCCCGGACGAAGGTCAGCGGAGCTGACCGAAGATCCGGGACCTAGGGGATCAAGCGCCGGCGAACGGAGCGTCCGTCTCGCAGCGTCCACAATCGTGACGTGCGCCCCCTGGGTCCCGGACAGCCGGCCCCGCCGTCTTCCGGGATGACGCGATGTTGGTAGCGATCGTTCCAATCAACGCGCGCCGACCCGACCCGCCGTGACGACCCAGTCCGCGCCTTGCCGGAAGAAGGCCTTGCGCCGTTCGCCGAGCTCGGCCAGCGCCAAGGTCGCGGCGAACACCAGGCCAACGGCGAGGAGGCCCTCGGCCGGATGTTTGCGAACGCCGGGGAAGCATGCCTCGGTCGCCGCCAGCAGCGGCAGGTGCGCCAGGTAAAGTGTGAAGCTTCCGCCCGCCAGCCAGCGCAGCGCCTTCGCGAACCCAGGCTTCCAGATCGATCGGTCGCCGGTGGCCAGGTCGAAGCCGATGATGCTGGCCGCCACCAGAACGCCCACCGCGGAGAAGTAAGCCGCGCCGCAGGCGAGGTCGGCCATCGACTGGGGGGCGAACATCGGCGCCCGGTCGCGGCCCAGGAGGATGTATTTCAGGACGAGGTAACCCGCGAGACTTGCCGCGACGACGAGGCCGCCCGCCCAGGGCCGCGCCGCAGGCTTTGTGGCGGCTCGGCGGCGAATGACGTCATAGGTCGCCACACCGAGCAGCCAGAGCGGCAGGTAGGCGAGAATTTTGGGGCCGGCAACGAAGGCCCAGAGCAGCATCCAGACGTATTTCAATGGCCCCCGGATGTACATCGCCAGCCCGAACGCCAGGTAGTAGAGCGCCTCGAATCCCAAGGACCAGTAGGGCTCATCCGATCCGACGATGGCGTGGCGCAGCCAGATCTCGTTGGTGAAGGTCAGATAGGCGACAAACTCCGAGAAGCCGGTTGTCGGATTGAAAAACAGCTGACCGCGATAGACGCTCGGATCGGCCCGGGTCCCAATCCAGTCGGCCGCCAGGGTCACGGCGATGGCCACCAGGGCGACCGAATAGAGCCGCGCCATGCGAGCAGAGGCGTAGGCGCGCCAATCGGCCTCCTTGGTTTCGGAGACGTACCGGATAACGAAGCCGGAGATAACAAAGAATATCGCTACGCACTCGGCGCCATTGTCAATCAACGGACGAGGAAGCCAGGGCAGTAGGAACTTTTGAGCATGAAAAACGAATACCCCGACCGCGGCCAAGAACCGGATCAGATCGAGATAGACTGAAAGGTTGGTCTTCATCGGCCCTGCTGAGAGATTTGGCTTAGGTTATGCTGACGAAGTGCCTCACCTATATCCCTCCGGGCCAGACCATCGTTTGAGATAGAATACCGGTAGGAAGCGATGCTTCATGGCGACGTAGCCTCAAGGGCTCGTCGCGTTGTTCATTCGATCGGCGCACCCTCGCCGGAAAGCCGGTGAGTAGTTGGGACAAGCGCCCGACCCCTCACCCTTATGGTGATCCGCCCAAACTTCGCCCGCCGCCGCCTCGTCGTCGGCGAGATCTTGATCTCCCGCATCGTCGACAGTCAGGGCGGGACGGTGCGTCTCGCCGCTAACGATTGCCCGCGCCGCCTGCGCGCCAGGGGCCTCGGTCCTATGCACCATACGAATGATGACCACCGCCATGGCCAGGAGACAGGCCACGATGGTCAGCCAGCGGGCCAGAACAACCCTGCGGGCAGGCGTCACCCCAAGACTGCTCTGGAACTCCGTCTCAATCGAAAGCCACCCTTAGGCCCGTGCACTGTGTGTAGGCCTAGGGTGGCGTCGATCTGAGTCCGCCTACTTGTGGCAGACCTTGTCCATGGCGATGCAGGATTTGCCGCAGGGCTTGCCCTTCTTGCAGTGAGGCGCGCCGCCGGTCGCAGCGGCCATCGGTGAGGTCGTGGTCTTGTGACCGAAGAGGCCGCCAGCTGGCGCCGCTGGGATCGCAGCGACCGATGCGCACTTGGCAAAGTGACCGTGCTTATCCCTACAGGTTCCAGGTCCGGCCTTGTTGGACGCCGGTGTCATCGGTGCGGCGGCAGGCGCCGGGCATTTGGTGAAATGGCCCTTATCGTCCTTGCACGCCTTCGCCTCAGCGACCGACGTGAACGCCATGGCCGCGATCGCGGCCAGAATCAGAGTTTTGCGCATAGGAAGCCCTTCCCAATGAATGACGGACCTTCGCGCAACCCGAACGGACGCGCAAGGTGGTCGCCAAACCGTGAGTTGCGGCATCCGCAAAGCTTCCGTACCTTCGAAAGTCCTGGGGAGTCTCCCTCCATTTATGAACGCATGGGGTTCTCTCTGGTGCTGCTCTTAATGGAGCGGACACTTGGCCCGGCTTCGGCCGGGCCGTTTCTTTTTTGGGAGCGCGCACCCGTGCGCCCGCTCATGCGATGCATCGAGGACCGTTCACGTCGGCTCAGATCACCGACCGCTTGCTTGAGCGCGTCAGCTTCGCACCGATGACCCCACGCGCATTGTAAACCGCCAACGCATCGGAGCGGCGCTGATCTCCCTGCGCTCCTAGAAGGATCGCCCGGGACGGAAGAGTGCGGCGAGGATGGGCTTAAGGGGCGGTCGAGGGCTTAGACAGCGCGACGGTTTGCCACGCCCGTAGGAGCCCTGTGCGACAATATTTCCATTGTGAAATGTTCTGTGACCGAACTAGGGTTGATTCATCTGATCCGGCGGAAACCGCGCTCGGGTCAGAAGGTTTCTTGGTCAGAGCCTTACCCAGGGCGGCCCGGCTTCGGTCGGGCCGTTTCCTTTTGGGTCACAGAAGCGCCGGGAGTCCCTAAATGCTGGCGCTCATCGAAGACGCTTACCCCTGTGAGACGCACCGCATGGGTAGTTGGATGCCCTAAGGCGCCCTCTGTCGAGCCCGGAACGGCTTTTCAACGTAGCGGAAGGAGAGCGCGGCCAGGCCGATAGAGGCGGCGATGGTGAGCCAGGGGGAGCCGGGCAGTTTCATCAGCAGACGCCACATCGGGATGTGCCAGAGATACATGCCGTAGGAAATCAGGCCGAGAGCGACCAGCGGTTTCCAGGCGAGGAACGCCGGCGGCGTGGCGATGACCAGCGCCGCGCCGATTTCCGCAACGGGGATTTCCCACGCGCTCGCAGCGATGCTGCCGTGGATCACCGGCGGCCCCGCACGAACGAGGAAGGTCACAGCGATCAGCCCCAGACCGAGCCATCCGGCCAAGGCGGGGACCTTGATAGGACGCAAGGCCATCGCCGAGCCCAGCAGCAGCCCTGAGGCGTGCAGCGGCGAAAAGTAGGGCAGGTCGAAATCGCCCGACAAGAAGAGCGCCGCGCGAAGGATGTTCAGAACCGCCCAGCCGGCGACCATCCAGGCTGCGGCTCGCGCTTGGCCTGCGCGGACCGCGGCTATCATCACGAACGGCCAGACGAGGTAGAACTGTTCCTCAATGGCCAGGGACCAGGTGTGCGACAGCGGGCCGACGGTCGAGCCAGCCGCCTGTTGGAAGTCCGTAGTGTAGCTCGCCGCAAAGCCCATCCCGGGCGATACGGGCGCCATCCCGTGCGCCAAGTTTACCGTGACCATCACGAGGAGCAGGAAGAGGAGCGCCGGCGTGAGCCGGCGTAACCGGCGCAGCCAGAAGGCTCCGCGGTCAATCGAGCCCGTGGCGCCCACTTCGCGCGCCAGTATTCCTGTGATCAACCATCCTGAGAGGACAAAGAACACGTCGACGCCCGCACTGCCGCCCGGTGTTAGTTCTGTATGAAAGAGCAAGACAGCTGTGACCGCGACAGCGCGCAGACCGTCGAGGCGGGGGTCGTAAGAAGTCGAAAGCTGGCCCCCGGGCCCGCTCACCGTTTGCTCGCCGCCTCAACGCGTCGTGACGTATTGGCGCCGATGCCGGAGAGGGCGGCGTGTTCGCCCTTGGCCTGAATCAGACTGACGTGTGCGGTCATCGACTCGGATGTGTAGCATGGGTAGGCGCGGAGGCGGCGCAGACGAACAATCGTACTCCCATGCGCACGCCTCGTTCTCGCCATCCCGTAGACGCGCGATGCGACCTCTAGAACTGGCGACCCGCCATCCCTCGCGCTCAGAGGAGGATGGCAACATTCGATCTCAGCGGGTGCGAGGGGGCGCATTACAATTCCCGCGGCGCCGTTGTCGGCTCGCATGATAGCCGGCGCGCTCGCCTCTGGTCCCGCTGGGGACCAACCACTAGACGTCTAAGACCGGCGCAGGAACGGAGCGGGCGTGAGCCACCCAACTTGCCAGAACCGCATAGCGACCAACGACCTCCAAATTGGGGTCAAGTGTCATACCGCGATCTCGCGCAGGTGGTTTGGCGCACGATCAACGCCCACGCGCCTACGCAGGCTCTCGCGTCCAGCGGAAGTCACTGTCTGTCACCCACATTTTGTGAAGGATCACCGCGAGCCGCCGTGCGGTCGCGATCAGGGCTTTCATATATCCTCGGCGCGCACAGATCTGCTCGGCCCATTGCTTGAGCCAGGACGCTTTCGTGTGCCGTCTCAGCAGGGTTCTCGCCGCCAGGACAAGGGCGGTGCGTGCGGCGGCGTCCCCACGTTTTGAGATGCGACCTTTGCGATCCCGCTTCCCCGACTGCTTAGCTTCGGGTGTCAGGCCAAGGTGAGCCGCCACGTCGCTTGACCGGCGAAATCGCAGCGGCTCGTCCAGCGCCGAGCGATAGGTGAGCGCGATGATGGGTCCAACACCCGGCGCGGTCATCAAACGTCGGCATACGGGGTCGTCGTTCGCCAGCGCCTTGACCCGCTGTTCGAGAGATTCGATCTCGCTAACCAGCAGTTTCCAGACCGAGAACAGCGACTCCACGCAACCAGCCAGAAAGGCGTCTGCGCTCAGGAGTTTTCTCAGGCGTCGCTCGAACGTCGCGCGCGAGCCGGACGCCTGCTTATAGCCGAACACGAGGAGCGTCCCGCCGATCGCGTTTTCCACCGCAACGAGCTGATTGCGAAGAAGCTTCCGGACCGTGAGCAAAGATCGGACCTGTTGGGCGTGCACCGTCTTTATGTGAACGGTCTTATAGATGCGCGCGCGCATGACTTCGGCGATCCCTCGTGCGTCGTTCCGGTCGGTTTTGTTTGACCTCGCCGCCTTTAGGACGGCGCTAGAGTGCCGGGTCTCGATGCAGATGATGGGCAAGCCCGCACGGGCGAGGCCGGCGTAAAGCCACGGCGCGAGGGACCAGGATTCCATCCCCACCCTGGCATAGCGCCGGCCCTCGCCGCGCAGGAACCCAACGATAGCCTTGGGATCGCTCTCGACGACACCCTCCTTGAGGATCGTCCGCGTCTCGTCGATGACGCAAATGTTCGTGGTGCGCTTGGAAGCATCTAGTCCGACATAGCAAGGCATGTTTCCTCTCCCTTGATAGTCGGTTCGAAATCGAACCGGGAAAGGAGATAGCGCTGCGCGGCCGGCGATATTAGTCCTGCGCCAGCGACGAGGAAGAGGCTAGCTGAACCATGAGTGTGATCAGATCCTGGCTCATCGGCGCATCACTGTTGGGGCTCGCCTGCGCACCCGCTCGTGCGTTGGCGTGGGATTCCGAGGGTCACCGCATCATCGCCCATCTCGCCTATGAGCGCCTGACGCCTGTCGTCCGGGCTGCTGTCGACGCCCTCATCTCCCACGCATCCGAAGAGGGGACGCCAAGCTGCCCGGTGGGGTCGCTGGAGGACGCTTCGACCTGGCCCGACTGCATCCGGCCGCTGCATGACCGGTTCAGCTATCTGGCGGTCATGCACTATGAGGATGTCCCGCTCTGCGGCGCCGCGCCCAAGACGTCATATTGCCCCGACGGCAAGTGCGTCACCGATGAGACGCGCCGCGCGATCGCCATCCTCAAGGATCGCCACCGGTCCACGGTCGAGCGCCTACAGGCCTTGGAGGAGGTCGCACACTTCATCGGCGACATCCATCAGCCCCTGCACGCTGCCGACAACAACGATCGGGGCGGCAACGAGGTCCGCGTCGAGGTCGAAGGCCACGAGAGCAACCTGCATCACGTCTGGGACACCGAAGTGCTCGAAAACGCGGTCGGGACGGATGAGACACACGCCGAGGCCGCCCTCCGCCCGCTGATCGCCGCCAAAGCGTCGACTTGGCGCGCTGGCGAAGTCGACAGCTGGCTCGCCGAGAGCCACCACATTGCGGTGACCTATGTCTATCCAAGGCTCGCCCAGCCGCCAAAGTGCGGCGCGCCCGCGCCCGCCCAGACGATCAGCCAAGCCTATCTCGATGACGCCGCGCCGATCGTGCGGGTGCAGTTAGCGCGAGCCGCGGTCAGATTGGCGCGCGTGCTCAATGAGGCGCTCAGCTAGCGCATCGGAGCCCCTAGAGTCCCCGTGTATGCCGCGGCCATTGCAGCGGCGACGAGGCGCACGAAGTTGCGGATCGCAACTTTGTCGTTGACACGACCAGTCATTGATTGCATTATGTAATCATTCACGGGGCCTGAGCAGCGGATCTGGCCCGCCCCAATAAATCTGAGATTGCAAAATAGGAGAGTCCACATGCCCGAGCACACCCACCCCGACCGAGATCCGTCCAACGCCCTAACGGTGAGGCTCGGGCGATGGTTTGAGGCGCGCGCCAGCGGCTGGGGCGTTGTGGCCATTCCGTTATTGGCGGTCGCGCTTCTAGTGGCCGCGGCCGCGCATGTCTTGCCGGTCTAGGAGAGGTTGCGCTCGAAAAGCAGGTCCTCGACGTTGCGCAGCGACAGCGGGAACTTCACGTACATATTCACCACCAGGCGGATGATCTCGGACGAGGAGTTGAAGTAGCAGAACGGGCTTAGGGGTTTGCGAGGTCGGGCCATGGCCGCCCTCTAACCGCGCCATCCTAACGGACGGTGCATTTGCTCTGACAATGCCCCGTCGTCTTATCCCCGATGTGTCGCGGCTCAGCGCGCCAGATACTCTTCCAGCACGTTGTGAAAGCGGCGAATTCGAATTTCTTGATAGTTGCCGAGTGTGATGCCGGGCTTGCGCGTCGCCCGCAGCCCGCGCTGCAGGCGGACAAGATTGGGCGTGTCCTGGTCGATGATAGGCCCATAGGGACCAAGCTCGGGCCGCGAGGCCCAAAGCTCGCCCTCTGCCAGCCGGTGATCGGGCGCCACCGCGGGGGACTCCCCCTCCGCGGGGCGCGGATAAAGGAACCAAACCTCGAAAATCGACCTGTTCGGATCGTTGCCGTAAGGGCGGAAGCGGTAGCAAAGCGGCGCGCCCAAACCGGGCCACACGGTGAAGTTGGGGAAGATATTGTACTGGATCTGATCCATCAGCTCGGAGTCCGAGGTCTTGGAAAGATCCTTGCCATGCTGCGCACTCATGGCGGCGCGATAGAAGGCGGCCACCGCATCGCGGGCGCGCTCGCCAGGTTTTACTACTGGCCGCCGCTCCCTCGGAAGACGGCGCAGCATGGCGTCCACGATCGCCTGCTGGTCTGGAATCCGGTGCGCGACGTAGTGGCTGGGAACGCCGGACACGAGGACGAGCCGGTCCACATGTTTCACGCCTGGCCAGATATCGTATTGGACCGCCGTATCGTTTGAAAAAGCGGCGATACCAGCCGGATCGACCTGACCGTCAGCATCCTTGTCATAGTGGGTTTCCGCGACATGGTAGCCCTCGATGAAGGCTTCCTGCACGACCTTCCAGTTGGCCGGCATGATCTGGGAGACGTGCGCCGCTTTGTAACGGCTAGCCAGCTCGTCGCCGTCAAGGTGCTCTGGCAGAACTTCCAGATAGTCTGCGAGCGAACCGGCATCCGGATCTAGGTTGACGAAGACGAAGCCGCCCCAAGTTCCCACCTTAACCTCGGGCAGGGAGAACTCTGCGCGGTTCAAATGCGGGAAATCCCATTCGCCGGGGACGTACCTTAGCTTGCCTTCAAGCGCCCAGGTGAAGCCGTGAAAGGGGCAGCGGAACGCCTTGACGTGGCCTTGCCCGACGCAAAGCTCGGTGCCGCGATGCAGGCAGGCGTTGATATAGGCTTTGATCGAACCGTCCGGCTGGCGCGCCACCAGCACGCTATCATCGACGATGTTGTAGACGATGTAGTCGCCGGGCGTAGGAATGTCCTCCTCGCGACAGGCGATCTGCCAAGTCTTCTTCCAGACCTTGCGCACTTCGAGATCGTGCCACTCCTGCGAGAAGTAGCGATCGACCGAAATATCCTCATCACCCAGAAATACGTAGGAGGGGCGGAGATAGTGATCCCGCGGCGGCGCCTTATCTTTCACCAGAACGTCGTGAACGTTCTCGCCGGGCGATTTAGCGTAGGCGCTGACGTCATCCACCGTCTTGACCGACTTCTGCATTTTAGGGGTTCCCTCGGGATTTCCAGCCAAGGCGTCGGCGTGACCGATGTCTATCGGGTTCGGCGGATGCGCCCACACATGAGCGATCGCTCAAGGCCAACTCTACGCACGCCGCCGCCTCGCCACAGTTCTCATTGGGCTTCTCACCTGTATCGCCGGGCATCGCTGACGCCCGCTCCGAGGGATTATACGCAGTATGCGAGAGCGCAATAATCCATCGAGCGATCAGTTTATAGTGGAAAGCATTTGCCCTGCAAGGTGGTTGGACCACCTGCCGCCCGATGTCACCGCGTCGCTGTCAAAGATCCTGAGCCGCACATCGGTGCTTCAAGGCAAGGCGCGCTTCCATCCGGAACCGCTGACAGTCTTGCATGCGACAGGTCCATAGTGAGCCAAGATCGCATCTATCAACTCATTGATTAAATATCTTTGCACCGGTAACGTCGACGTCCGTCTCGGCGGTGAATTCTCGGGGGAACCTAATGGGATTGGAGCTCACCTTCCCGTCCGCCGGCGCGGCAATCGTGTTTGGCGGTAGCGGGGGTGTCGGCGGGGCCATTTGCAAACGACTGGCTTCAGCGGGGGTCGATTTCGCCTTCACCTATCGCAACAATCGAACGGCGGCGGACGCGATTGAGCGAATGGGGGAGGCGGAGGGCCGCCGAGTCGTGAGCCGCCAGCTTGATCTGATCGATGCGGCGGCGACCCAGCGTGTCGTTGACGAAGCGGCGGAACACTTCGGCGGCGTCCATACGGTCGTCTACAGCGCCGGCCCAGTCGTCGACCTCAAACCGTTACGTGAGATCGATCCCGATCAGTTCCGGACGTTTCTAGAGGCTGACCTCCAGGGCTTCTTCAACATTGCCCACGCCAGTTTGCCCCATTTGCGCGCGGCGCGGGGCAGTCTCGTTGCCTGCGTGACCATGGGGATTAAGCGCTTCCTCCACCGCGACGTCCTATCAGCAGCGCCGAAAGCTGGGGTCGAGATGCTTATCCGGCAGATCGCGGGTGAGGAGGGCCGTGCAGGCGTTCGGGCGAACGCGATCGCGCTTGGCTGGATCGAGGTCGGAGTTGGCGCGCCGGCTCAGGGCGACGGATCCCTTGTGGACGAGTTCGGCGCCGAGGAAATCCAGTTCTGGCTCAAACACTCGGCCTTGGGCCGGGGCGGTTCAGGCGAGGAAGTGGCCAATGCCGTTCTGTTCCTGGCGTCGCGCCAAGCATCGTTCGTGACCGGGCAGACCCTATGCTTGGACGGCGGCATGACGCTGTGAGGTCTTTTCAAGGGCATGCCTGAGGCGAGACAAATGCGCGACATCTTCAGCCTTCACGGACGAACGGCGTTGGTGACCGGGGGTGGTCGCGGCCTGGGCTGGTTCATGACTCGGGCGCTGGCGCAAAGGTGCTGATCTGCGGCCGAGATCCGGCCGTCCTCGCGGCTGCAGCGGCCGCGATTTCAACTGAAACCGGTGGATCGGTCTCACACATTGGCGTCGACCTATCCAACCGGCGCACCATCGGCCCCTTCGTTGAAGATGTGGTCCGCGAAGTCGGCCAAGTGGATATCTTCGTGGGAAACGCCGGCGTCGAGCGCCAGACTTTCATAGACGCGACCACCGGCGAGGATCTGGACGCGATCTTCGAAACCAACGTCACGGCCAATATTCTCCTATCGACGATGCTATCGGCCGGCATGAAATCGCGAGGGTGGGGCCGAATTATCTACCTGAGCTCGATCGCAGCGAGCAGGGGCTCGACCGACGGACACGGGGTCTATTCCGCCAGCAAAGGGGCCTTAGAGGCCTATATGCTGGCGGCCGCCGTGGAGCTTGGGGCCGCGGGCGTGACGGTAAACTGCCTCGCCCCCGGCGCCTTTCTCACCGATTTGGCCCAATCTCGGCTGGACCTCTACGGCCCGGTGGCCGGCAAGGCCGCCTACGACGCATTCGCTCAGATGGCGGCGGTGAACCGCTGGGGGCGGCCCGAGGAACTCGAGGGGCCCATACTGTTGCTGGCGAGCGATGCCGGCAGCTACGTCACGGGCCAAGTGCTGCACGTTGACGGCGGCCAATCCATTCGCATGCGGCCGTAGGTCATTGCGCATCGGGTCCAGCGATGTAACTAATCAGCCGGTAGATAATGGAGGCCGCCATGGCGACCGACGCCAATCTGGAAGCCGACGTGGTTCAAGCAAGGCCACGGCAACTAGACGATAGCTTTGCCGATCTCATTGCCGCCATCCCGGAGGGACTGGTCCAGGCGCCAGATGATTTCGCGCTCGATCCGGAGCTGTCCCGGGATCCCTACACCCCTCTTCTCGAGCTGCGCGACCGTGAGGGATTTGTGGTCGAAGGCAAAGATGGAGTCTTCGGTGGCGTCGCGCTGCCGAATGTCTTTGGCCATGACCGCACCAATCCGCACTTCATAATCATGGGGGTGGAGGAGCTCGAACGGGTCTCCATGTCGCCAAAGGCGTTTGTTAACAGCGGGGCCTACGGCTCGCATGTCGACACGCTTGGCCGTATTCCTACCCTTACCGACGGCGCCGAGCACACCCTTCTTCGCGGCGCCTACAACCAGGTGCTGAACCATCGTGCGATGCAGGCCAGGGCCGATACGCTAATCGGACCTATCAACGCCTATCTCCTTGACCGGTTGGACGGAAAATTCCGGCGCGGCGAGGCGGTGGACATACCGCGCGATCTCGCGCTGCCACTTACCTACAAGGCCATGAGCACCATGATCGGGGTGCCTCAGGATCGCTTCGCCGAATTCGTGAAGCTGGGCGAGACGCTGTTCACTGCGCCGCTACAACCCGACAAGGGCGTCAAGGCTTCCGAAGACTTGCTGGAATTCTACCGGGCTGAGGCAGAGAAGCGAAAGGTGAGCCCTCAGCCTGATATGCTGTCGTGGCTGCTGCAGGCTGAGGCGGGAGGTCGACGCTTCACCGACCTGGAGGCGGCCGAACACGCGCGCTTTTTGTTGCCCGCGGGCGTGGAGACGACGTGGCGGCAACTAGCCCTGATGTTCGTCGCCCTGATGAGCAATCCCGATCAGTACCGGCTTGTGGTCGAGGATCCCGATCTCGTCGGCCCAACGGTGGAGGAGGTGTTCCGCTTCTACCCGTCCGGTTTTGTCATTCCGCGCCTCGCGGAACAGACGGTCACCATAGGGGGCGTCGAGATTGCGGCCGGTTCGTCACTGATCATGCTGGAGGGAATCGCTAACCGAGATCCACGCCGGTGGGAAAGCCCCGATACCTTCGACGTCCGCCGTCCATTCTATCAGAACCGCAACTTCAACATCGGCGTGCACGCCTGCGCGGGCCAGCATCTGGCGCGTCTCGAGCTGGAGACCGTGCTGCGGGAGACAGTGCGCCGTTTCCCCGATCTCACGCTCGCCTGCCCGCCCGCCGATCTGGAGGTTCGTGGCTTCCAGGTGCGCACCCCAATGCGCGTTCCGGTGACGCTGCACTAGCCGGTCAAAATCGGGCGGAGAGATCATGGCCATTCATAGAGCGCGGATATTCAATCAGGGGGTGGTCGAAGTTTCGGCGGACAAGGCGTGGGCCTATCTGACCGACTGGGCCGGGAGCAAACGACAGCGACGTGCCGGCGGCATGGGGGAGCTGACCCTCGCGCAGATCGTCCTGGAAGGCGGAGAAGATGAGATTCCGCGCACCCGCGTCATGGAGTTCGGCGCCTTTGGGGTGGTCCGTGAGACACTGCTGCGCCAGGACGATGCGGCGATGCACCTCTACTACAATATCGAAGGGGTCGGACCGCACGGCATAAGGAATTACCTGGCGACCACCGACGTCGACGCGCTCAGCGAGCATCGCTGCCAAATAACGATCACAGCCCGGTTCGATCTCGAGTCCGCTGACGAGTTGGTCAAGGCGAAGGGTTTGATCGACTTCGCGCATAACCAGGCGGTCATTGGCAGCATGCGGGCCTATTTTGCCGCCAAGCGCTGACCCTCAGCGATGGCGCAAATCCATCAGACCTATTGCCGCAACTGCCCGTCTCTTTGCGGTCTGAAGGTCGAGGTCGAGGACAACAAGATCCTATCCATCGCGGGCGATCGCGGCCACCCGATGACGCAGGGCTATTTCTGCATCAAGGGGCTCGCCAGCCAGGACCTGCACAACGGCGAGGACCGGCTCGCCTCAAGCCGCAAGGGCCGCGGAGCCAACCAAGCCGATATCGGCGTGGAGCAGGCCATGGACGAAATCCATGACCGGCTGTCGTCAATCATCTCTCGGCACGGGCCCGTAGCGGTTGCGCTCTACTACGGCACTGGCGCTAACAACCATTCCCTTTGCCACTCCGCGATGAAGGGCTGGTTTCACTCTGTGGGCTCGCCCTACGTCTTTTCGAGCATGACCGTGGATCAGTCCGCCAAGTGGGTGACCATGGGGCGCATGGGCTGGTTTGCCACGGGTAAGCATTCGATCGTGGATGCTGACGTTGGCATGCTGGTCGGATCCAACCCCGCAGTGTCGCACACGGGCCTGCCGGTGGTTCCCCTCCAAAATCCGCGCCGCTGGCTGCGCGACGCCAAGCAACGCGGGGTCAAGCTGATCGTCATCGACCCGCGGGTGACCGAGACAGCGAAACTGGCTGATCTGCATCTCCAGATCCGGCCGGGACAAGACGTTGCGCTGTTCGCCGGCATGATCAGGATCGTGCTTGAGCGCGGCTGGGAGGACAGCGCCTTTTGCGATCGCTTCGTCGCCCCGCTGGACAAGCTGCGCGCCGCTGTGGCCGATTTCACGCTCGACCATGTGGCGGCGCGAACCGGCCTCGAGCCTAACGGAATTGAAGCCGCCACGGAGATGTTCGCCCAGGCGAAGCGCGCCTCCGTCGCGTCGGGCACGGGCCCCAACATGGGCCCCGCATCAAACTTGGCCGAACATTTGATCGAGACTTTCGGCGCCCTCTGTGGCGCCTACCGTCGCGCCGGCGACGTGGTGCGTAACACCGGCCTCCTCCATGGCTCCGGCCCGGCAATTGAAATGGTCTACCCCGCGATGCGCCCGTGGGAGAACGGGCCGAAACTGCGAACCGCCGATGTGGGTGCCATGTTTGGCGAGTACCCCACTGCGTTGCTCCCCAACGAGATCACAGCCAGCGGCGAGGGTGGAATCCGCGCATTGATCGTGGTCGGCGGCAATCCGGCCAAGGCGATTGTTGACCCGGTCAAAAACCTCTCGGCGATGGGCGCGCTCGAGCTGCTGGTGAGCCTCGATATTCGACCCACGGAAACCACGGCCATTTCAGACTACGTCATCGCCACTAGCCTGAGCTACGAGCGTCATGACTACACCGGGATCTATGATCCGATGCTGTCCACCTCGTTTGCGCAGGTCGCGACTCCATTCATCCAACGGCCGGCGGGGGTCGTCGACGACTGGGAGTTCTTTTGGGGTCTCGCCAAACGAATGAACCGCCCCCTGGAGTTGAAAAAGCCCCTGTTCGGCGCGCCTCACGACCAGATTCCGGGTCCGACGCTGACGCTTGATGTGACCGCCAAACCGGTGACGCAGGACCTGATACGCTGGCTCGCCGAACAAAGCGGCACGTCCTACGATGATCTGCTTGGCCACCCCGAGGGTCTGCTCAAGGAAGAGATGATCACGACCGTGCAGCCAGCTGGCGATGACGACGGCGTTCGTCTTGATATCTTCCCCCCCGACGTGGCCGAGGAGTTGGCCGAGGCCAGATCCGCGCCGCCTGTGGGCGATTTCAAATATCTGCTGACGGCGCGCCGAATGCTCGAGGCCATGAATAGCGCTTACCGTAACGCCTCCAAGACCCGTAACCGATACCCGGTCAATCCAGCCTTCATGAATCCGATCGATATGGAGGAGGAAGGGATCGCCGCCGATTCAGCCGTGGATATCGTCTCAGACCATGGCGCGGTCGTCGCCTATGTATCGCCAGATCCAACCATGCTCCGAGGCGTCATAGGCATGGCCCACACCTGGGGCGCGACAGATTCCGGCTCCGATCCCGAAGGCCGAAGCGGCGCTTTCACAGGCCGGCTGATATCGCTGCAAGACAGCCGCGAGACGATCAACTTCATGCCCCGCCAGTCCGCTGTGCCGGTCAACGTTACCCCTCGGGTTTAGGGCCGGTGGTGGAATGATCGACCGCCCGCCCGCGTCTTCAGATCGATGCGGGTCCAAACTCAGCCGCATTCTGCGGTCGTAAGATCAAAACCGTTCAGGTGATTGCAACTTGGTCCGTCGCCGTATATTAATCAATCAAGCGATTGCTTCTATGTCACCTGCAGCGAGGCAGCGAGCATGAGCGGCCAGCTATGGGATCGGTGCGGTATCCTTCCGCGCAGATCTAGGCCCAGAGTGGGCCTCGCATCCTTATACACAGGCAATATATCCTAGATCGACCCATGTAATAGAGCGGAAACCTAAGAATAGGAATCGGCCTTGGCGTCCCAGGTTATTCTTCCTCAACTCGGATTTTCCATGGATGAGGGGCTTTTGATTTCCTGGCTCGTGCCTGATGGGGGCGCCGTGACCGAGGGCGCGCCGCTCTTCGAATTGGAAGGTGACAAATCCGTGCAGGAGATTGGAGCGCCGGCTTCTGGCACGCTCCGTGTCATTGCGCCAGCAGGAGGGACTTACCCTGTGGGTACGGTGCTTGGAGAGATAGGCTGAGGCCCTCCGCCTTCACCGGCAGCCGTGTTAGACGGCCAGATATCCCATAAATCTCTGTATATATGGAAATTATTGGAGAGCATGATGCCTGAGTGGGGGCGTAACATCGTCGAGAAGACGATCGGGACCTACAAGGTCAAGATCTACGAACCTCGCCCCCAAACCATGTTGGGCATTCTTCAGGAAGCCGCGAAATTCGGCGACCGTGAGTTCATGGTTTTCGACGATCGGCGCATCAGCTTTCGCCAGTTCATCGCCGCCACGGAAGCTGGGGCCGACCGACTTAGTGAAGATGGCGTGCGGCCGGGCGAAGTGGTGCTCCTGAACGCCGCAAACTCGCCTGAGTTCGTGCTGGCTGTCTGGTCTCTGCTCCGCGTCGGCGCCGTTGTCGCGCAGGCCAACGCCTGGTGGAGCGGCGAGGAGATAGCGGACGCCGCGCAGATGATCGGCGCCCGGGTCATCATCGCCGACCGCAAACGACGCGCCTTGATCTCAGACGATGAACGGTTCGCTGAAATGTCCGTGATCCCCCTTGAGGGGTTTGCCGATTGTTTCGAAGCCGCCACCGATGTCGGCCCCATCATCGATCCGATCAAGGATGAAGAAGCCCCTGCGGTCCTCATCTTTACCTCCGGCACCACCGGCAAGCCCAAGGCAGCGGCTCTGTCCCATCGCGCCGTGATCTCGGTCCTGCACAACATCTACCTCTACCGGGGACGGGCGCCGAATGAGATCAGCGCGCAAGACCCGCAACTGTCTCTGTTCTGTTGCACGCCCCTGTTTCACGTCGGCGGAGTCCTGACCCAGACCCAGTCCCTGCTCAGCGGTTACCGCCTCGTCATCCTCAAAGGCCGGGCCGAAGGCGCGCGCATGATTGAGGTCATCGAGCGCGAACGGATCAACGTCTGGTCCACTGTGCCGACCCTGTTGGCGCGGGTGCTCGAGCACCCTGATCTGCCACTCCACGATGTGTCCTCGGTCTTATCGATAGGAGCCTCCGGCAGCATGGTCAGCCCGGACCTCATTGCGAAGGCGCGCAGCGCCTTTCCCTCGGCGCGCCTGTCGGCGGGAACGACCTATGGAATGACCGAGTCGGGGGGATCTGTGACCATGATCGGCGGCGAGGACTATCTGAAGCGTCCAACTTCGGCGGGTCGGCCGTTTCCCACGTGCGAAATCCGCATTTTGGAGCCTGACACTAGTGGCGAGGGCGAGATCCTCATCCGCACCCCCTCGGCCATGAGCGGCTTCTGGGCCGCCCAGGGGCAGGAGATGATCGATCACGATGGCTGGATCCATTCCGGGGATCTGGGTCGGCTGGATGAAGACGGCCATCTCCACGTCACGGGACGCTCGAAGGACATCATCATCCGCGGTGGAGAAAATCTCGCCGCTTCCGTGGTCGAGGATCGCCTTTGTGAACATGCTGAGGTGATGGAAGCCGCCGTGGTCGGCCTTCCGCACGCAGACCTGGGGGAAGAGGTGGGCGCAGCGGTCATGCTGCGCCCCGGATCCACGACCAGCCCAGCCGAGCTGGCGGAGTTCGTCGGCCGGCGCCTCGCCTACTTCCAAGTCCCCACCCGCTGGTGGATCCGCAGTGAGCCCCTGCCGACCAATGCGGTGGGCAAGGTGGTCAAGGCGGCCCTACTCAAAGCGTGGCCGATCGACGCCTAAGCCGTCGCGGGAGCCTCGGACAAGGCGTTCAAGCGCGAGCTGCGAGACCTCGACTGCAAGCCTAGAGCCACGATGATCCACCCAATTGAACCTGTCCGCCTAAACTAATTGACTGGTGGGAGAATTTATCTAGGCTCCTCTCAGCCAAAGCGGGCGGCAGGTCCGGAGGCCGGGAGATTTACCCCTTGTATAACGAAGCGCGCCCTAGCCCCGAGATCCTGATGACGATGTTCAGGAGCATGGCGCTTCTGAAACAGAACGATGAGCGCTTCCGCAGCCTCCTGAAGGCCGGCACATTGGCCATGCCGTACTACTCCTGGCGTGGTCAGGAGGTGATCCCGTCGGCGATGTCGGCGGCGCTGAATCCAGACGACTACGTCTGCACGATCTATCGTGGCCTGCATGACTCGATCGCCCGCGGCGTGCCGCTCAAGCACCTCTGGGCGGAATTGATCGGCAGGGCGACTGGGACCTGTAAAGGCAAGGGTGGGCCGATGCACATCACCCACCCGGCGTCCGGCGTCATGGTGACGACCGGGATCGTGGGCAGCAGCATGCCGATTGCGAACGGCCTGGGTTTCGCGTCGCAAGTGCTGGGCGATGGCCGGGTGACCGTGGCCATGTTTGGCGATGGCGCCAGCAACATCGGCGCCTTCCATGAATCGCTGAATCTGGCCTCGTTGTGGAAGCTGCCGGTGGTCTTTCTCTGTTCCAACAACGGCTATTCGGAGCACACCAAGTTCGAACACGGGACCACGGTCAAAAACGTCGCCGACAGAGCCGTCAGCTATTCCATGCCCGGCGTCACAGTCGACGGAAATAACCCCCTGGCCATGTACGCGGCGGCCAAGACCGCGGTCGATCGTGCGCGAGCGGGAGAGGGGCCCACCCTGATCGAGGCCATGACCTTCCGCTTCTTCGGGCACGTCTTTGGGGACAATGATTTCTATATCGACAAGGAGGAGAAGGCCCAGCGGATGGCCCAGGATCCTTGTCCGGCCTATCGGAGCTGGCTGATCCAGGAAGGCTACGCGCAAGAGGCCGAGCTCGCCGCCCTCGAGGCGGAGGCCGAGGCCGCCATCGACGAAGCCCAGGCATTTTCGCTGGAAAGCCCGTTCCCAGATCTCGCCGAACTTGGAACCGACGTTTTTGCGGAGCAGGCGGCATGAGCGAGGACCCCAAACCGATCTCCATGGTGGCGGCGCTCAATCAAGCCCTGCATGACGCCATGGGAGCTGATCCGTCGGTCGTCTGCCTCGGCGAAGACCTGGCCGATCGCGAAGGCGGCGGCGTGTTCGGGGTGACAAAGGGGCTCTCGACCGCCTTTGGCGACGTGCGAGTGCGCTCTACCCCCATATCGGAGCAGGCGATTGTCGGCGCGGCCATCGGCGCGTCCTTGGCGGGGCTCAAGCCCGTCGCCGAAATCATGCTGATGAACTTCACGGCCGTGGCCATGGACATGATCGTCAACCATGCCGCCAAACTGCGCTACATGTCGGGCGGCCAGACCCATGTCCCGCTGACCATTCGCACGCTCACCGGGGCTGGCTTCGGCATTGGCGGCCAGCATTCCGACATGCTTGAGGCCTGGTTTGCGCATACGGCCGGACTGAAGGTCGTCGTCCCGTCTACGCCGGCCGAGGCCTACGGCCTGTTGACCACTTGCATCTTCGACCCGGACCCGTGCCTCTTCATCGAGCCCTTGGGCCTGTACCGAGTTCCAGGCCCCCCTCCGCCGCCCGGATATCGCATTCCCTTGGGTCAGGCGAACGTGGTCCGCCCGGGCAGCCAGGTCAGCGTGATCACCTACGGTCGCCAGGTCGGCGACGCCATCGCGGTCGCCGAGGCCTTGGAGGCTGAAGGCGTCAGTGTGGAGGTCGTGGACTTGCGAACCATTTCGCCCCTGGACGTGGCCACAATCATAGCCTCGGTGCGGAAAACGGGCCGGGCGGTGATCGTCCATGAGGCGGTGCTCAGCTTCGGTCCGGGCGCGGAGATCTCCTCGCAGATCAATGAATCCCTGTTCGGCAAGCTCAAGGCGCCTGTGCGACGCGTGGCGTCGAACGACTCCCCCGTTCCATATTCCAAGCCGCTGGAAACCGCCTTCATGCCCAGCCGCGATCGCATCAAAGACGCCATTCTAGCCACGCTTGAAGAGCCTGTGTCGTGAGGTGGTCCTCGAAGTCGCGTCGGACTGGCGAGGTGATGGCCGCTCGGGTCCCGAGACCGTAGCCAGCGACCCCGCGCTACCGACGGCGCACTTGGCGCGCACGTTGCAGGCCTTGCATGCCGCACCTCGCGCCGCCCCTCCAGACCCCGCCGGCGCGCGCTGCCGCGACACCGACCGGTCGGCCCGCGGAGCCAGCTGAGCTAGGCTTGCCATGCTATTAATTAATCCGTAGGATGGTTTATCGCGACCAACGCGCCGCGGTCAAAAAACCGATGGAACAAAGGCGGGGGAAATGTCCACGAAGCTCAAGCTGATCTTGTTGACGGCGACGAGTTTGGCTGCGGCGCCGCTTGCGGCGCGCGCCCAATCGGCGCCGGCGGCGCCGGGCGCCACGGCGTCTGGCTCCAACGTGGTTCAGGAGATCGTGGTGACGGCTCAGAAACGGTCCGAATCCGTGGTCAATGTGCCCATCTCGGTCGTCGCCATCTCCAGCAGTGGCCTCGAGAAGGCGGGCATCCGCGATGTGAGGAGCCTGACCGAGGTCGTACCGGCTTTGCGCGTCGACGCCGCGGGGGCGTTCTTCCAGCCTACGATAAGAGGGGTGGGCACCGCCCTGGCTGGCGCTGGAGTCACCTCCAACATCGCGACCTATGTGGACGGCGTCTATAGACCAAACCCGCTAGCTAACAATTTTGAGCTGAACAATATTGATTCTGTTCAGGTCCTAAAGGGGCCGCAAGGCACCCTATTCGGGCGCAACGCCACGGGCGGCGCCATTGTTGTAACGACGAAGGAACCGTCATTTGAGCCAGTATTCGACTTCAACGTCGGGTACGGGAGCTACAACACCGTGGAAGGCAATTTCTACGGGTCAGACGCTATTACGGATAAGCTGGCGGTCAGCCTCTCGGTTTCGGCCAGCCATTCGGATGGCTGGATTTACAACACGGTCACGAAGGCGAACGCCAATCCGAGCACCGATGAGAGCGTACAGCTAAAAATTCTCTATGAACCCAGTAGCACCGCGAAATTCACGCTGATCCTGGACGGCTATCACATCAATGATCCGACCCCTTATATCGTCAGCAACTACAAGGGCTACTCGGATGACGTCTTCTTCGGCGTTCCCGTCCTCAGCGAGCAACAGAGAAGAGTGTCCCTCGGCGGACCCCTCTCCAACATCGTCACCGGCGGCGGCGTCGAACTGAAAAGTGAGTTTGAGCTGGGGTTCGCCAAGCTGACCTCCTACACCTCCGTGCGCTGGGACGGTGTCACCGACGACCAGAATCAAATTACCGGACCGTTCCCCCCGAACGGCACCTATCCCCTCCCCGGCACCCCGCCATCGGGATACGTCGCCATAACCGGTGACAACGCGCCGATCACCGAGAGGACCTATAGCCAGGAATTCGATCTAAACGGCTCGGCTCATGGAAATTTGGACTGGGTCGCCGGCCTCTATTACTATTACGACTCCAACACCTTTAGCCCGTTCAACATCTCCGCCTACGGCCCGTTCGGCACCGATTTCACGTTCGAGAACATTCCCTACCAGGCGCTCAATAGCTATACCGCCAGGAGCTACACGGGCGCGGTATTCGCGGACGCGACCTATAACTGGGGGAACTGGCACTTCACCGCCGGCGGTCGATATTCAATCGACCTCGCACAGGTGGAGTACGTTGGCTACGACTCCCTTGTCAGCGAAGCGACTCCACGAATTGCCGACGAGCACGATTTCTACTCTTTCACGCCACGCGGAGTGATTCGGTACTCCATAACGCCACAGTCCAACATCTATGTATCGGTGAGCACCGGCAACAAGGCGGGCGTCTATAACTTGAGCTCACTTCCGGGCCAGCCGGCGCCTCTGAAGCCGGAGCATATTACCGATATCGAGGGCGGATATAAGATCCAAGGAAGTAACTGGCGATTTTCAACCTCCATATTCCATTATGACTATAAGAATTTGCAGGTCGCGACATACGAAGGTGACGTATCCTTCCTTGAAAACGCCAATGCGGCGGAGATTTATGGCGCCGACGCCGACCTTGAAGTCCGCTTCGCAGAACACTTTAGATTGGATGTGGGAGGCGCCTATACGCACGCGCGCTATACGGATTTTTCCAACGCCGCATTGCAGATCTTCTGCGTAAGCCTCACTTCCTGCTCGCCTATGCCAGCCAATGCGGTGTTTAGTCCGGGCGCTGGCCCTGGCAGCGTCGTTGGGACCGTCAATGGGACGTCCAATGTTGACGGAAAGCCGATGCAGCGGACGCCAACGTTTAGCGGGTCGATCGGGCTCGACTATACGAACGACCTTTGGGGCGGGACGTTGGATTTGAATGCGAATTACAGCTATCAGTCCCAGATAAATTTTGATTTTGCGGGCACGATCAGTCAGCCCGGCTACGGGTTGCTGAATTTGCGCGCGGCATGGACCACCCCGTCTAAGAAATGGACTTTGTCGGTGGTCGGCAGAAACGTGACGAACACCAAGTATTTTACGGCCGCAGAAGTTAACGCCGGTGGCGTCAGCGTGAATTATGGCGAGCCCGACAGCTTCATGGTCGAGGTGGATTATCGCTTTCGGTAGGCGCCTCTATTGGTCTCGGAAGAAGGCCTAACGCCGCTTGGCGGAGGCTGTTGAGAAAGACCCCTTCGCGATCTCCGAGCGCTGTTGAGGACGCAGCGGCTCCCGGCCGCGAGGTTGCGCTTCTGGGGGCGCGCGCCTCGCGGCCGGTCAGAAGGATAAAGGGCGCGTTAGGCTGTCACGCCCGGCGTACGGGCGTCGGAGCAAGTCGCCCGAACCTGCGGACCTTGCAAATAATCAATGGACCGGTTAATTATGTCGTGGGGTTCGGCAAGGTTTGGGACAAGAACGATCCAATTCGCTTTCGAACAAGAGAGCCGGCTGTTCCTCGATCGAATCCGCCCCTCCGCCGCGCAGCCGTAAGGAAGTGCTGGCGGGAAGACGTCACGCTCCGGTTTGTGACCGAGCATTTGGGAAACAGCGATGCCCCTCAGTCCAGCCCAACTCTTGTCCGAAGAGCCCGCAGTTCTGGGTTTCGATCCGGTCGCCCTCAAGGCCCGATACGATTTTGAACGCGATCGGCGCCTTCGCCCCGACGGGTTGGCTCAATACGTTCGGATCGAGGAGAAGCTCGGCAATGCGGAGAAGGATCCTTACACGCCGTGGATCGTGCGTGAGCCAATCGATGAGGACCTGGAGGTGCTCATAGTCGGCGGCGGGTTCGCAGGCCTCCTGGCGGGCGCCTACCTCAGGAAGGCTGGGATAGAAGATCTGCGGTTGATGGACGCTGGCGGCGACTTTGGCGGAACCTGGTACTGGAACCGCTATCCGAACGCCCAATGCGACACAGAGGCCTACATCTACCTGCCGCTGCTCGAGGAGGTCGGATACATCCCGACCCGCAATTACGCCTACAGCCAGGAGATTTTCGAACACTCGAGGCGAATTGGGCGCGAGTTCGAACTCTATCGCAATGCGCTCTTCCAAACTGAGGCGACCGCCGCGGTCTGGGACGAGCAGATCACGCGCTGGCGGGTCAACACCACTCGCGGGGACAACCTCAGGGCGCGACATCTGATCCTGGCGACTGGCGGCCTGACTCGGCCCAAGCTGCCAAATCTTCCGGGCGTCGATACATTCGAGGGGCGCATTTTTCACACCAGCCGGTGGGACTACGGCTACACGGGCGGGGACAACGCCGGCGGTCTGACCGGCCTCGCCGACAAACGGGTCGGCGTCATCGGCACCGGGGCCACAGCGATCCAATGCGTGCCTCCGATCGGGGCGTCCGCGAAGGAGCTGTTCGTTTTCCAGCGAACCCCTTCGGCGGTGGGAGCGCGCGGCAATCTTCCTACCGATCCGGACTGGGCGGCGAGCCTGCCGTCCGGTTGGCAGCGACAGCGATCGGAATATTTCGTGGCCGCTATCGAGGGCCATGAAGTCCCGCTGGACTTCCCAGGCGACGGGTGGATCGACCTGATCGCGTCAAATCAAAAGGCCGTCCGGGCGTTACGCGCGGCGGGTCTCAGGCTTACACCCGAGGAACTCGCGCGCGTCACCGCCAATGCGGACTATGAAAAGATGGAGCAGATCCGGCGTCGCGTCGCCGCGATCGTCAAGGACCCCAAGACTGCAGAGCTTCTAAAGCCGTTCTACCGACCGCTTTGCAAGCGTCCGTGCTTCCACGACGAATATCTGGAAACCTTCAACCGGCCGAACGTCCACCTCGTCGATGCGAGCGAGGGCGGCGTCGAGCGCCTGACCGAGGCCGGCGTTGTCGTCGGAGGCCGGGTCTACGCGCTCGACTGCCTGATCTTGGCCACGGGCTTTGAGGTCGGCTCGTCTGTCGGCAAACCAGGCGGCCTCGACCTGATCGGCAGGAACGGCCTTAAGCTCAGCGAAAAGTGGCGGGACGGGTTTGTGACCATGTTCGGCTTCACGACCGCCGGCTTTCCGAACTGCTATTTCAATTCAAGGACGGAGGGGCCGCTACCACAGAACATCCCGACCCTTCTCGAGGAGGCGGCGCTTCATATCGCCTATCTCGTTGGAGAAGCCCGGACCAAACACGCCCAGACGATAGAGACGACCCCCGAGGGGGAACGGGCCTGGCAGGCCGAGATGAATTCCAAGCGCAGGGACAGCGAGCGATTCTATAGCCAATGCACCCCAGGATATTTCAACAATGAGGGGCAGCTATCGACGAGCGCCTTCTACGGCAGCCTCTACGGCGGCGGCACGATCCGATTTTTCGACATCATCAGGCAGTGGCGGGAAAGCGGCCGCCTGGAGGGCATGGCTTTGGATGGAGCCGCTGAGAAGGCTTCGGCGGAGCCAGTCGGTCCACCCGAAATCGCCAACCGATAGGCTGGCTCGAAATCGAGCTCTCGCGAGCGGGCCCCGCACCTCAACGCCGCCCACGACCCTCCTGGATCGGCTGACGCTAGAAGCCGCGTGTCTTTGTGGAGAGGGGCGCGGAGGGGACTTCGATCTTTCCAGCGCGGCGTTCGCATTCGGCCTCAAGGTCGGCCATGTAGCCGCGAAACCCATCCAGCCCATCAAGCATGTTGCGATAGCTCAGACCTGCGGCTTCGGCGGTCGCGAGCGCCTTTTCGCCTGGAATGTTTTGCATGTCGTAGACCCACTCGCAGCCGTCCTCAGTGGGGAAGAAGCGGACGATGCCCTGGTGGAAATCCACCTGTTCACTATCGATGATATGATATCCAAAGAGCTCGTTGGGCCGCCAGTAATTGACGATTTCGTCGACGTTCCAGCCAAACACCTCCATCCTGCGCACGCAGCCCAAGCCGTTTTTGTCCGGAGAGCCCTGCTTGAGGATAGTACACTGGGTGTTCGTGAATTCGCCTATGCGTACATGGTCGGTGAAGACGTCCCAGCAGACCGGAACCGGCGCACGGGTCCGGGCGCGGTGAAAAAATCTGTACTTCATGGCGCCAAATCCTCTCCGTTGATGAGTCTCGCGCCTGCCAGCTAAGGGGCGGCGGAGGTTTTGTTATTTTCTTCGCCCAGGATCTTGTACGTACCGGACGGGCGGTATGACGATCTTGGTATGCGCAGCGGCGGCGATGACTGGATAGCGCAGCTTTCGGCCGGGCAGACCCCAGAAATCGGCGTCGAAGACCTCAAGGCGCTGCTCGCCACGCTGCACGCCGAGGGTGGTGATGTCCGGCTCAACCTGCAGAAGCCGTAGGCCGTCGCCGACCCTCGCGAGGTTCATGTTGTCAATGTGCTGCAAGGCGTCGGACGCGAGCGTCTCCGGCCGGACCAGCGAGGCGTCAAACACCTGGCGCCCGCCCGATGCCACCTGGCCTTCGATGCGGTCCGCTCTGCGATGTACGATGACCTCACCTGGCGTTGGATGGTACCCAAAGCGGCCGCCAAGGACCCGCACGGCCACGTCCCCGTCAATGACGCTTTGCACCAGGAACGCACGGATTCGCATGCCGGCGCGACACGACAGGCGCAACTGCGCCATGCCGAAACGACCGAGCTCACCCCCCTCGCAACGCCACAACTGAACCGTCACGATGGGCGGCATTGTCGGGCGCAAACAACTCGGGAACAGGTCCTGGCGGTCTCCGGGTAGTTCGTAGGTGAATTGAAGCCAATCGACGTCGCCAAGGTCGACGGCGAATTCGGGCTGAAGCTCGACTTCGGGTGCGCCGCGACCAAGAGCCTGGAGATCTGCGGTTCCGAACAGCATCCCTATGCGGCTTCCATGCGCGCGCCCTTGCGGAACGCCGGCATGACCTCGCGAGCAAATAGGCGAAGGCTCTCCAGCACGTCCTGCTGGTCGATGGTCTCCACGCAGTTGATAAGGAAGTTGATGCTGTCCACGCCCGTGGACTCCCATACTTTTATCGCCCGGATGACGTCCTGCGGGTCTCCGATGGTGACGCCCTCGGCGACAGGTCGTTCCGCATTCGGATCGTCGGGCGCCTTCGACGTCTTGCCAGGCGCGAGGTTGCTGAGCGTCTTGTAGGCGGTGGTGGGGAAGACCTCGCGATTCCATAGCTGGTGGGTGTTTAGGTAGTTGAACTGGCGGACCATATTGAGCCCGACCGCCACCGCCCGTTTGCCGTCCTCGTGGCAGTAGAGAAAGTTCATAGCCGCGACTTCGCTGTTGATCCGTTTGCCGACCGGTTTGCAGTGTCCGATCGCCTCGCGGTAGCGCTTCACCGTCGCTTCCTGGGCCTTGAAGGAATTGGCCGACACGCCCAGGCAACCCAAGCCGCGCTCCGCGGCATCCATCTCCGTTCCCGGTGTAGTCACCGCCACCCACATGGGCGGGTGAGGGTCCTGATAAGGCTTCGGGATGACGTTGCGCTCTGGCGTAGAAAAGGTGACGCCGTCCCAGGAAAACGGCGCGTCCTCCCACATCTTTGGAATGGCGTGGACGTATTCGTCCCAACTCAGCTTCGTGATCTCAGGGGAGACGCCGAGAAAGCCGCCGACTTCCGTCCAGGTGGATGACCGCGCGGTGCCAAGTTCCAGCCGCCCCTTGGATAGAATGTCCAGCATGGCCGCCCGTTCGGCGATCCGCACCGGATGGTTGATCTGAGGAACGCACACCACGGCCCCGTGGCCGATGCGGATGCGGCTGGTCTGCATGGCGATCGCGCTCAGCACCAGGTCAGGCGCTGAAGAGTGTGAATACTCCTCGAGGAAGTGATGCTCGACGACCCAAACCCTATCGAACCCAAGCTCGTCGGCGAGCCGAGCCTGTTCGAGCGTGTTGTGAACGGACAATTGCTCGTTTGCCCGCGTCAGAGGGCGGGGAACGGAGATCTCGAAGAAGAGTCCGAACTTCATCGCGCAAATCCCTCCGGCCCGACGGCTCCGGCAAACTCAGTAGGCCCGATGCGCGCTAAAGAATCAACCAATCAATCAGTTCGTACTAAGTTGGTGGAGATCGCGTCCCGCGTGTTCGGCGATCTTGTCTAGTCAGGCGCGGCAATCCGAGACGGCGATTGGGCGCCTGGCGTGCGCCTTAGCGGTTCGCCGTGGGGCGCCATGAACGTTGATTACGGTGCTACCGGAATGACGTACGGATGCCCCCGTGGCGCGTCTCCGCGGATATTCGTGCTGGAGCCGGCAGGGACAGGCTTATGCGCCAATCGTGGGCACGAAAGCGCGGGCCGCTTTCGGCACTCATCCGCTCATCACTGCGATGCTAGACGGCGCCAGCCAATTGAGGCTTCACCAGCATCCCCCTTAAGAGCAGCCCAAATCCTCGGACGCACTCCACGTGATCGGTGGCCGACGCTTCAATTCCGTGCTGTGTGAGGCCGAAGACCACTGCTGACAAAACTGCCTGCATCGCGCGGCGGCTCGATGAATCGATTTCGCCGCTGGCGACACCCTTCTCCGCAAGCCTGCGAAATATGTCTCGCCATGCTTTGTCGTTCTGCGCAGCTGATATCTCGGGATTTCGACGAGCCTCCGTGCGCACCACCGACGTGAACTTGGTCCAGTTCGGGTGCTCTATGTATATCTCCAAAAACACTCGCAACATCTTGTCGATAGATTCGGAAAAGGTCAGCTCGGGCGTGATCACCGCTTCCAGGGCGTCGATGATCGACCTTTGAATCTCCTCGTGCACATTGAGGAAGAGATCCTGCTTGTTCGCGAAGTAGTGATAGATCGTTCCTGGGGTGATGTGCGCCGCATCCGCCACGAGGCGGTTGGACGTCTCGCGGTAGCCGTGCGTCGAAAAGCAAACCTGAGCAGCGTCCAGGATTCGTCGGCGGGTAAGTTCGCCATCGCTTGCAGGGGGGCGACCGACCCTTTTCGGGACGCGCCGGCGTGCCTGGGGCCTTGGGCTCCTCGGATCTAGCGCCGGCATTGCGAGGCATCCGGCGTCAATTCGCGCCACGAAGGCTCAAGGCCCACATGGCCGCGATCAACAAATTGATAGATCAAATCGCTTCCTCTGCCGTTCGCCGTGCAGGACACCATTGGCTGAGTGATGCGCGTCGCCCCGCACGAGTCGCAACTAGATAATCAATCGGTTGGATATGAATTGTAAAGCATCCCGCCAAGGCCTTCCCGTCAGGATGCGGAGATGGATGCGTGTCAGGGGCGGCCTTCCGCTTAGGCAACGCTGAAGGCACGCTCGGGCGCAGCCGCTCATTTGATGGGCATTTGGAAGGCAGATTGCGGAGGCTTCGCCAAACGGGAGCATGTCCGCTTGATCGACGTTGATCGAGCTGTAGGTTGATGGTGTGAGGCGTCGCTGACGTCTCCGCCCTTCCTGGGGCGTTTCCTCCCTTTGTAACTTGCCGCGCCGTACGCGCGGCTTTTTTTTGCCCAACTCGTGGCTTGTGGGAACCCACTTGCCACCATCACCTGTTAAGCCGCGACTTCCTTCATGCGGCCCGCCTCGGCGCCAACCTTGCAGGCGGCTCGCGCAGGTATAAGCTTCGCTGTTTCCACACTGCCGGCGGAGATCGACCATGGACGACCAAGGCGCCGTCGGACAGGCGGCGGGAATTGTCGCGGCCTATGTGGCGAAGAACGCGGTGGCGGCGGCGGATCTCCCGGCCCTCATCTCCACCGTGCACAAGGCGCTTCTGGCCGCTACCGGGCGAGGCGAGCCAGACGCGGAATTGGCCAAGTCGCCGGCCGTATCGATCCGCCGATCGATCCAGCCAGATCACCTCGTCTGCCTGGAAGACGGCAGGCAATTCAGGTCCCTCAAACGGCACATCCAGACGGTCCACAACCTCGATCCCCACGCCTACCGCGCCAAGTGGGGCTTGCCCAAGGACTACCCCATGGTTGCGCCGTCGTACTCTAAGGCGCGCTCCACCCTCGCCAAGGCCATGGGCCTGGGCTCGGGTGGTCGAACGAGGGTCAAGGGCGCCAAACGCTCCGCGAAAGTCTAACGCCTTCCGCTAACGCCGCTTAGGCGCGCGATCGGCGAGCGCCCCGAAGGCGGACGTTCCGCAGGTCCGCTTAGGGTCGACAGCGGACACTAGCGCCCCGCCCTTACCCCACCCCACTAGGAGCGCGTGAACACCGGTTCGCGCTTGGCGACGAAGGCCGCCACGCCTTCCCGGTGATCGTTGCTGCGGGCCAGCACCCTGACTTCACGCCCCGCGGCT
>Ga0302314_10001626_pt1 | contig 41917 bp, 38 predicted proteins | sample III_Palsa_N2_3_FD_200533 | JGI IMG/M metagenome (GOLD analysis project Ga0302314, IMG submission 200533) | Peat permafrost microbial communities from Stordalen Mire near Abisko, Sweden - III_Palsa_N2_3 | ecosystem: Environmental > Terrestrial > Soil > Palsa > Peat permafrost | place: Sweden... | reverse complement strand
TGCCAAACTCGAATTGCAGGCCGACGCCGAATATCACATCGCCCGGATTGTTCGGGTTGTAGGCCGTGTTCTGAATGAACTCGCGGCGATACTTGGCTTCAGTGCGCAGCTGCAGCCGGAACGAACCGGTCTGAGGACCGATAGCCGTCAACGCACCCACACCGCCTTCAGCGGTCCAGGTGTTATAGGTCGGCAGTCCGCGTCCCACTTCGTCGTTCAGCTCGCCGCCGCCGATCAAGAAGTAGGGGTCGACGATGGATCCCGGTAGCAACTTGAACATCGCATCCAAGGTAAAGGCTTCCAGCTTGTCGCTGGCCTGGTCGTGGATACGAAAGCTTCCCGTGCTGTAGTTGAATTCGCCGGCAAAGTGCGGGGCAAAGTTATACCCCAGGGCGACGTCGAGCCCGAAATCGTCCTTCGCCGCCCGTTTGTCATCCAGGAGGCTGTACTGCCCCATGGGGGCCACATACCACGCGCCCGTGTCGTCATCCGCCAGAGCGGTGGCGCCGGTCAAACAGGTGGCGGCCACCAGGCTGCCTAATATCACTCGCTTCATAAAACCATTCTCCATGTTGTTTTCACACACCGCTAAAAACGGGGATTCCGCTGCTAACAGTGCGAAAAGTTCAGAAAATCAACCCAATCCGTGTCGATCAGACTGAAGTCTCATTTCCTGTAGCATTTTTGCCACATCCATCATCAATGTCTGTAGGAAATGACCCTCACGGCGCGTAGGAGTTCACTGCGTTATGTAGCCTGGCCCGTTACAATCGTGACATGCGCCTCCTGACTCCACTGTTGTTGTTTTGCATCTCAAGCTGCCCCGTCACCTCGCAGGCCGCTGTACCGCTGTACGGCGTAGAGGTGGTGCACACGTATCCGCATGACCCAACGGCCTTTACCGAGGGCCTGTTCTATTTGAACGGAGTTTTCTACGAGAGCACCGGACTCGAGCAGCATTCTTCCATTCGCAAGGTGCGCGTCGAGACCGGAGAGGTGCTGCAGAAAGTGGATATACCGCCGCAGTACTTCGGCGAGGGCATCGTCAATTGGGAAGGCCGACTGGTCAGTTTGACGTGGAGATCGCAGGTGGGATTCGTGTTCGATCTCGCCACTCTCAAGGTGCAGAAGGAGTTTCATTACCAAGGCGAGGGATGGGCGCTAACTCAGAATGGCCAGCAACTCATCATGAGCGACGGCACGCCGGAGCTGCGCTTCCTCAATCCCAAGACTCTGCTCGAGACCAAGCGCATTCAAGTGACGCTCGACGGGAAGCCGGTCAACAATGTCAACGAGCTGGAATGGGTGAAGGGCGAGATTTATGCAAATATCTGGGAAACCAACCTGATCGTCCGCATCGATCCCAAGGACGGCCATATCGTCGGGGTGATTAATCTTGCCGGTTTGCTGGGCTCGTCGGATCAGGTCAGCGGTCCGGACAGCGTGCTCAATGGCATCGCGTACGACGCCAAAGGGGACCGGTTGTTCGTGACGGGCAAAAACTGGCCCAAGTTGTTCGAGATCCGCTTGGTGCCGCGGGGCTCGACCGCCCCTTAGTCGCTAGCTTCAGTCACTGCATCATTGGGTAGGGGTGCTCGGCGCATCGTCGGCGTCGTAAGTCACCAGTCCGGCGAAGTCGAAGGTGCTCACCAGCACGGCGCCATTGCCGCGCACGGCATGAGCGGGCTGGGTGCAAAAGCCACGTGCTTCGAGGCGGTAGGCGTGCGGAGCGGTCGAGGGGGTCTGCGTCAGCGAATCCACGGTGCAGCGGGAATCGCCCTGAGTGCCGTAAATCTTGCTGGTTCCTTGCACAATGAGGGTGAGGTTGGTGCCGATCTCATGAGCCGGCTGTCCCTCGCGCACTCCGGTCAACCCGAAAACGAACAGCAGGTTTTCCTTGCCGGCGGGATCGCGTTGGAAGCTCAGACGGACGCCGGGCGGTTGGTTGCGGGTCTCGCCCTGGCAGCGGGTGCCGCTGTTTGGCCAATCAATGGTTTTGTCCAAGGCGCCGCCGAGACGGGCGTGTAAATAACCATTACCGGAGGGCAGGCAGCTGACCGCGACGGGTACCGCAGCCGGATCTGGCTGCGCCGCCGGAACGGGCGAGGCGGCCTGCACGGGTGATGCTCCCGACGGCGCATCGGAGCCAGCGGTTATGGCGGGGGCTCCAATTAGCAGCACCATGGCCCACCTACCCGCGCGCAGCCGCCGGTACGACGGGCTGGTATCGAATGGCATAACCGGTAGCATTTCCGCATCCTGCCATACGCGCCTCGAAAATGCTGATGCCGAAACTCGGAACAGTTTCATAGAATACGAGTCGCAGGACGCGGGGGTCACTGCCGGCCACTGATAGATGTCGAATGTCTCGACGCGCTCAGCGACGGTCGAACCACACGGTAGACTGGCGACATGAACTCCGTCGCACACGTTCCTATTCTCACCCCGCAGGGTCATCTGGTGCTGGCGCCGACGGATGCGGCGCCGGCATCGCCGGATGATCCGCAGCGGCGCGCGGAACGGTCTTTCGAGCGCGGCGCGGGGCAGGGACTTCTGGAGTTGGGGCTTCGCGACGTGGGGACGGCGCTGCCGCCGGTATTCGCGTTCTGGCGCGACTTTGCGGCGCGCTACGTGGCGGCATTGTGTACCTCCGATGAAGCCGAGGGCGGCGCGGCGGCGCGAACCGTGGATGCACCATCTCCAGATGAACTCGGCCGACTGGCCGCCGCTGCGCCGCCGATGGCGGGCGGGGAGTACCTGAACGCGGCAGTGCTTCAGTCCTTATGGGGGCAGATCGATGATGCCTGTCGCGCCGATCGTACAAGGTCCACGCAATCTCTGCAGGCCTATCTCAGGGCGCACCACCCGGCCTGGAATCTGGTGGGGCGCGTGCATTTCAATCTCGCGGAAAATCGCCGCGATGAGGATGCGCCGTTCGCTTTCATCGCCACGTACACCACGCAGCTCTCTGCACAGGGCCGTGCCCAGCACCTGCCCCTGGCCGAGGCGCTGCGCGAGTACGCCGGCGCCAAGAACAAGGCTCGATTGTTGTCGCTGCTGCGGCCCGTGCAGCAGGCGGCTGCACGCTGCGGGTGGCTGCGCGCCATGGTGGAGGCGGGCGAGATCTATCATCCGCTGCGCTGGACACCGGCGGAGGCGTATCAGTTTTTGACCGACGTGCCGACCCTGGAAGCCGCCGGCATCGTCGTGAGGAGTCCCAGTGCGTGGGGCGCTGCGCGTCCGGCGCGACCCAAAATCAGGGCCACGGTGGGGGGCGGGGTGCCGTCGGCGTTGGGCATGAATACGCTTCTGGATTTCAATGTCGAGCTGACGCTAGGCGATGAGCGGCTGAGCGCCGCCGAAATCCGCTCGCTGCTGGCCGGTACCGATGGGCTGCAGTTTTTGCGCGGCCGCTGGGTCGAGGTTGACCGCAAGAAGCTGTCGCAGCTGCTCGAGCGCTTTCAGAGCGTGGAGCGGGCGGCGGCCGCGGGCGGCCTGCCCTTCGGCGAGGCCATGCGCCTGATGGCCGGCGTTGCGGTCGCGGAAGAGGTGACCGCCGAGCCGGATTCCACCTGGTCCACCGTCGTTGCGGGTCCCTGGCTCGCTGACACCCTGAAGGGCCTGCGCAGTCCCGACGGACTGGCGCGTGTCGACCCCGGTGCGGCACTCAAGGCCACGCTGCGACCGTATCAGCAGGCGGGCGTCCGCTGGCTATATCTACTCAATCGGTTGGGGCTGGGGGCGTGCCTGGCGGACGATATGGGTCTGGGGAAGACCATCCAAGTGTTGTCGCTGCTGCTGGTCCTCAAGCGCGAAACCGGACAGGGCGCAGGCCCGAGTCCAGGTCCAGGTCAAGGTCAAGGAGAGAAGGCTCCTAGCCTACTGGTCGCCCCCGCCTCGCTGCTCGCGAATTGGGCTGCTGAAATCGAGCGCTTTGCGCCTAGCCTCTCCGTGCTGGTCGCGCACCCTTCGGCGATGGGCGTCGTGGACTTGAAGGCTGCGGCTCCACGACAGCTTGCCAAGCTGGATCTGGTGATCACGACCTATGGCGCGCTGCTGCGCTACCCCTGGCTGTCGAAGACCGCGTGGCAAGTAGTTGTCCTCGATGAGGCGCAAGCCATCAAGAACCCCGGCGCCAAGCAGACCCGGGCCGTGAAGAAACTCACCGCGCGAACACGAATCGCGCTGACCGGTACGCCGGTGGAAAACCGGCTTTCCGACCTATGGTCGATTTTCGATTTCACCCATGCGGGGCTTCTGGGTTCGGACAAGGCGTTCTCGGCCTTTGCGAAACGCCTGTCCAATCAGGGGAATTTCGGGCCGCTGCGCGATCTGGTACGACCCTACATCCTCCGGCGCTTGAAGACCGACAAGTCCGTAATCGCGGATCTGCCGGACAAGACGGAGGTGAAAGCTTTCTGCACGTTGAGTCCCGTGCAGGCGGCTCTGTACCAGCGCGCCGTCGACGAATTGGCCGAGGCGCTGGAGCCCGCCGAGGGCATGGAGCGCAGGGGAACCGTGCTGGCGTTCTTGATGCGCTTCAAGCAGATCTGCAATCATGCGTCGCAGTGGCTGGGGGGCGCCGCATGGGCGGAAGCCGACAGCGGTAAGTTCGCCCGGCTGCGCGAGATTGCCGAGGTCATCGCCGCGAAACAGGAAAAGATGCTTGTGTTTACCCAGTTCCGGGAAGCGACCTTGCCCATCGCGGCGTTTCTCGGCAGTATTTTCGGTCGTGAAGGACTCATTCTGCACGGCGGAACTCCCGTGGCGAAGCGCAAGACCCTGGTGCGGCGGTTCCAGGAGGACGAACTGGCCCCATTCTTCGTCCTGTCTCTCAAAGCCGGTGGTGCGGGCCTGAATCTCACCGCCGCCTCGCATGTGGTGCATTTCGATCGCTGGTGGAATCCGGCGGTGGAGAACCAGGCCACCGATCGCGCATTCCGGATCGGGCAGTCCCGGAATGTCCTCGTGCATAAATTTGTCTGTCGCGGCACCGTCGAGGATAAAATCGATCAGTTGATCGAATCCAAGCAAGGTCTCGTCAAGGACGTGCTCGAAGGCGGCCCGGAACTGAAGCTCACCGAACTGTCGGACAAACAGTTGCTGGATCTCGTGGCGCTTGATATTCATACCGCGCAGTCGGATCCCTAACCCTACGGATACCCCAAATGTATTTTGGTTGGAAACCTTATGTGCCGGTGGCCAAGCGTCGCCAGCAGGCCGAACGCGCGGCCGCGAAACTCAAAAAATCGGGCGAGGCCATGTCACCGGTGACAGCGGGTCGCGGCGCCATCGCCACGACCTTCTGGGGTAAGGCCTGGTGTCAAAATCTCGAGCGCTACAGCGATTACTCGAACCGGCTGCCTCGCGGGCGGACCTACCTGCGCAACGGCTCCGTGATCGATTTGCAGATCGCCGCGGGTCAGGCGCAGGCACGCGTCATGGGGTCGAGTCTCTACCGGATTTCGGTGAAAATCTCGGCGGTTCCATTTGCGCAATGGCAGCGCATCGCCCAGGATTGTGCACGCTCCATAGACTCCTGGGTGGAACTGCTGGAAGGGCGATTATCGACCGCCGTCATGGAGCGCATCACGCGTCCGGGCGCGGGTCTCTTCCCCTCACCGAAGGAAGTCACCTTCAACTGCAGCTGTCCGGACTCGGCCGCCATGTGCAAGCACGTGGCGGCCACGCTGTACGGCATCGGCGCCCGGCTGGACGCGGAGCCGGAGTTGCTGTTTGGTCTGCGCAAAGTGGACGCGAAGGAGCTCATTGCACGCGCCGGCGAGGATGCACCCTTGGCTCGCAAAAGGCCGGCCGCGGCGCGTCTGTTGGATTCTGCGGCGTTGGCAGGCGTCTTCGGCATCGACCTGGCGTCGACCGCGAAGTTGGTGTCTTGAATAGTCGGGCAAGATCCCCAGGCGGTAGCGCAGGCGCCCGCCAAGGCGATCGGGTCCAAAGAGGCGGCCGTCATCAAAAGGAAGCGGCCGGATTCGAAGCGGAGTGTGAAGGTCGTTGGCAAACCGCAGCCGGCAATGGGAAAGAGCATCTCCAAGACCAGGTCTAAAACCAAAATTAAGGTCGGAACCCAGGCGAGGGTCAAATCCAAATCCAAATCCAAGCCCCAGGCGAAGATCAAGACTCGGGCCCATACCTCGACCAAGGCCACCCGACAGTATGACGTGGCCTAACCCCGTATTATGGCGATCATGACGCACGTTGCCATGCGAGGCTCGAGAATGCTGAATTGCACGCGATTGATGCTGGTGTTTTTGGTGGTGTTGACTGCAGGTTGTTCCCTTTTCGTTCCCAATTTCGAGAGACCAAGCCTCACGGTGGCCAAAGTCGACATGCTGGGCGGCAACCTATTTCAGCAGAATTTTCTGGTGACCTTCGACATCCAGAATCCCAACGATCGCGCGTTACCGGTAACCAGCTTGCATGCGGAGTTGAACGTGGGCGGGGAAAAATTCGCCAGCGGCGTTACCAACCGCGCCTTCGTGGTACCCGCGCATGGCGCGACTCAGTTCGACATGACCGTGACGGCCAACATGGCGTTGGCGCTGGTGAAGATGAGTCAGAAATCGGGGCAGCACCCCGATTCCATCGACTACGACATGACCGGCGGGGCGAGCATCGATCTGCCCTTCATGCGGGATTTACCCTTTCATCAAAGCGGCTCGTTTCCGCTGCGCCTGCCGCATTAGGGGCTACTTCACCACTTGCGCCGCGGCTGCACAACTCAACAACACTGGGTAGCGCTCTATCCGTGTGCCGCTATGGGCTTTTTGTGGCTTCCATTTGCGACCGGACGTGCTGTGCGAGCGACAGCACATCATCGAGATTTTCCCGGATAACCGCTGCCACGATCGCCATATCCAGTTCGCGGTATTGATGAACGGCCAGATTGCGAAAGCCGACCATCTTCTTCAGGCGATCACCCAACTCTGGCGCGATGATCTGCTCGCGCACCAGAATCGCGAAAGAGTCTCTACTCTCCGTGGGTATCCCTAATCGGCCCCGCCGAATTAACATATTGGCGAGATCGATGGAGGTATCGCAGGCGCGAATGACATTGAGAATGGCTGCATCCTGCAGATTGTGGTTCGTCCCAAATGCCGACCCCGCAGCGGCCAACGCTTCACGCGCCCGTGCGACGCAGCGCTGAACCGAAGTAATTTTCTGGGCTGTGACGTCCTCGATCACGAGCGGTAGCCCACGCCTGATCGGCGAAAGTCGTCCAAAATGTCGCGGATGTCTTCCCGGTGGCGCGCGTGGCGGCTCATGGCAGAAGCTTCCCAGTCCAGTACGGCGTCCGGCTTGGAGACGAACACGACATGCCCTTCGCCCAGGACCTCGCTTCGTAGTACATCGTTTACATTGCGCAGGTCGACGAGATCAACGTCACGATGCACACGCCCCGACACGTGACTCATCAAGCCGAGAAGATCTGGAATCCTCTCTCCCGGCGGCAACAGCACGGCCAGATCCAGGTCGCTGTTTGGCCAGTCGTCGCCTCGGGCGAGGCTACCAAAAACATAAATGGCCCATACCTGGGGTAGCCGCTCGAGTAGAGCCTCGCGAGCTGCGGCGAAGAGATGCTGGCGATCGACTTCGGTCATCAGGGGATCTTAGCGTCGTCGGCGGGCAGGGGATACTTTTTACCTGACGCCTGGGAGCACCGGGTCAGCTGACAAGACCTAAGGAATTGCGCTCGATCCGGCTGCCGCTGCCGGCTTTGAATGATGAATGGCATTATAACTATTTGAAATACAAGAATTTTATTCCGCGAGGTAGGATGTGGCGCCGTGTCATCTGGTAAGCTGACGCGCGGAATAACTAGGCGTCGCCGCGAGCGCCCGTCTGAAGGTTCATCATGCCAGCTTCACCTTACGAACAATTGGAACAAGAGTTTCGCCGGCTGCACGCCTTTCGCGGCGCCTTGTCGCTGCTGCGGTGGGACGCGGCGGTGATGATGCCGCGCGGCAGCGCGGATGTCCGCGGCGAGCAGCTCGCGGCCCTGGAAACCGAACACCACGCGTTGTTGACCACTCCCAAGGTGGCGCGCTTGCTGGAACGCGCGGAGGCGGGTTCATCCCAGTTGGAGGATTGGCCGCTCGCGAATCTGCGCGAAATGCGCCGCCAGCGTGACCATGCGATTGCGACGCCACCGTCCTTGATTGCTCGCCTGGCCAAGGCCACCGCGCGTGCCGAGGTATTCTGGGTGGAGGCGCGCAAGGCCAACGACTTCAAGATATTCGCCCCGCATCTGGAGGAGGTCGTGCATCTCGTGCGCGACAAAGCGGCACTCCTAGGTCAGGCGCGAGGTCTCGCGCCTTACGATGCCCTGGTGGACGGCTTCACGCCCGGTATTTCCACGGCCGACATCGATACGATTTTCAAGGCGCTGTCGCGCAAGCTTCCGGGCCTCATCAGTCAGGCGATCGAGGTGCAGGCGAACCTAGCGCCATTGCCGCTGGTGGGCAAGTTCAGTGTGTCACGCCAGCGCTCGCTTGCGGTGGACGTGCTCAAGGCCTTGGGGTTTCCATTCGAACGCGGACGGCTTGATGAGAGCGAGCATCCTTTTACCGAAGGCGTGCCGGGCGACATCCGGGTGACGACGCGTTTCGATGCCGCGGATCCTTTTTCCGGCTTGCTCGGCGCGGTGCACGAGACCGGGCATGCCATGTACGACTTGGGATTGCCGTTGAAGTGGCGGGACCAACCCGTTGGCCGGGATCGCGGTTTGGCGCTCGAGGAGAGCCAGTCTTTGCTGTTTGAAATGAATCTTTGCCGCAGCCGCTCCTTCGTGAAGTACCTGAAGCCATTGTTGGAAAAATATCTTCAGGTCACCGGTCCGGAGTGGAGCGAGGAAAACCTTTACCGGCATCTCATCCGGGTCAAGCGCAGCTTGATTCGCATGGACGCGGATGAGCTCACCTATCCCGTGCACATCATGCTGCGCTATGAATTGGAGAAGAAGATTCTCGACGGCGCCTTGCCGGTGGCCGATCTACCCGAAGCGTGGAATGCCAATCTGGAGCAGCGCCTGGGCATTCGCCCCGCCAACGATGTGGAGGGGTGCCTCCAGGATATTCATTGGGCCGTGGGGCACTTCGGCTACTTTCCTTCTTACGCCCTGGGCGCCGTCATTGCCGGCCAGCTCAACGAGGCCTTGCGGGCCGAGCGGCCCTCGCTGGATGAGGAAATCGCGGCCGGCCAGTTCGGCGGCGTGATGGATTGGCTGCGCGACAACGTTCACGGCGTCGGGGCACGGCTACCGGTCCAGGAGCTCATGCAGCAGGCCACGGGCAAGCCGTTGACGGCCGCCGCTTATTTACGCTACCTGGAAGCCAAGTACTTAGAGGCACCCTAGGGCATGACCAAGGCCACGCACCACTCCAACAATTTCAAGAAGTTGCAAGCCCAGCTGCGAGGCTTGGTGGGTAAGGCCATTGGCGATTACGGCATGATCGCCGAAGGCGATCGCGTCATGGTCTGCCTGTCGGGGGGCAAGGACTCTTACACGCTGCTCGATATCCTGATGAGTCTGCAACGCAGTGCGCCGATTCGGTTCGAGCTGATCGCGGTCAATCTCGATCAGAAGCAGCCGGGGTTTCCGGCCGACGTGCTGCCGCGGTTCCTCACGGAGTTGGGGGTGCCATTTCACATTATCGAGCAGAACACCTATTCCGTGGTCAAACGCGTCATTCCCGATGGCAAAACCATGTGCGGGCTGTGTTCGCGGCTGCGGCGCGGCGCCCTGTATCGTTACGCGGCGGAAAACGGCATTACCAAAATCGCATTGGGGCATCACCGGGACGACATTGTCGAGACCTTGTTTTTGAACATGTTTTTCGGCGGCAAGCTGAAGGCCATGCCGCCCAAATTACTGAGCGAGGACCGGCGGCATATTGTGATTCGGCCACTCGCCTACGTGACTGAACGTTCCATTGCACGGTATGCCGCGGCACGCGAATTCCCGCTCATTCCCTGCACGCTGTGCGGGTCGCAGGCGAATATGCAGCGGGTTCAAGTTAAAAACATGCTGCGCGACTGGGAGGAGAAGTTCCCCGGCCGCGTGGAGTCCATATTTTCCAGTGTCTGCAACACATCCGCCTCCCAGCTGGCCGACCCGGCCCTGTTCAATTTCGCGGGCTTGGAGAAAGTGCGGTCCGAGGCGCTGGCCGGCGCCAGGGAGGCCGGTTTGGCCGAGGGGCCGCTCCTCGACGATATAGAGCCTGCGCTGGCCCGCTAAGGGCTTTTAATTTGGCGGCGGGTATGGCTACGATGGGCCCCCATGCCGACCTCGCGCAGCATTGCCGTACGTCCCCGTCGCTCTCCGCCACAGCGGTATGCGTGGGAAACGCTGTCCGAGGAGCAATTACTGTCGCTGCGCTTTTGCGATCTGAAGTTGTCCATCGAAGGCACGGATATCGAGGAGGCGATCGACCGCCTGTACCGCGAACTCGCGACGCGCGGTATTCGCTTCCGGCCGCATTGCTGGTTGGCTCAGGAGTGGTTTTCGCCGGACGGCATTCCGGGAATCGCCATACCCTTTTATCTTGCCCATCGGCGCCTCATGAGCCTCGAACGACGCCTCATGCGGGAAGTGGAAGGCGGCAATCGGAACTGGCTGATGCGCATTTTGAGACATGAAGCCGGCCATGCCGTCGACTCTGCCTATCGTCTGCGCCGCCGCCAGAGTTGGCGCGAGGTGTTCGGGCCTGCGTCGCTGCCCTATCCGGATACCTATCGGCCCCGACCGGGCAGCCGCCGTTTCGTGCAACACCTGGGTGCGTGGTACGCCCAGGCCCATCCCACTGAGGACTTCGCCGAGACCTTCGCCGTCTGGCTCAAGCCGAATTCACCCTGGCGGCGCGAGTATGCGGGCTGGCCGGCATTTGCCAAGCTCGAGTACATCGATCAGCTGGCGGACGAAATCGGTCCCGCCAAACCTCCGGTGACGGAGCGCACCACCATCGAGGACGTCGCAGAAGAGACGCGCACGCTGCGCCAGCACTACGAGGACAAGCTGGCTCGCTATCAGATGCCGCGGCGTTCCGGTGCCGACGAATTACTGCTCAAGGTATTCACGACGGCGCCAAAGCGCCGCTCCGCGTCCAAGGCCGCCAGCGTGCTGCGCGACATGCGCAACACGCTGCGCCAGCAATCGGTGCGTACGGGGACGTTCAGCGAATACCTCGTGCATCAGGTGCTGCGATTGATGATCCACCGCTGCGAGCGCTTGGAATTGTACGTACGCGGCTCGCGGCGCGAACTCAAGCCGCAACTTTTGTGGGTGATTGGCCGCCTGGCCGAGTCTTATGAGGAGCGTCAATTGCCACGAGTTGCTCTGTGAGGCGCCAGCGCGCGCTGGTCCTCGTGCATTCCACTCTCGTACCTCCCGACTCGCTTGCGGGACTTACCGAGAAGGAAATCGACGAATGGCGGACGGAATACGATGTCATTACGCACCTGCGGGCCGCCGGCCACGAGGTGCTGCCGCTGGGGTTGTCGGATAGCTTGTCGGAGCTACGCCGCGCCATCGTCGATTGGAAGCCGAATATCGTCTTCAATCTGCTCGAGGAATTCGACGGCATCGTCACCTACGATCAGCACGTCGTGGCGTTTCTGGAACTGATGCGTCAACCGTACACGGGCTGCAATCCACGCGGCATGTTGTTGTCGCGCGATAAGGTGCTGTCGAAGCAATTGCTTTCCTATCACCGAATTCCCACGCCGCAATTCATGGTTTTTCCCCGCGGCAAGAAATCTCGCGTCCCCAAAAAATTACAGTTCCCGCTGTTCGTGAAGTCGTCCACCGAAGATGCCTCGCTCGGCATCGCGCACGCCTCGGTGGTGGCGGACGAAAAACAACTGGTAGAGCGCATTGCGTTCATTCACGAGCAGACGCATTCGGACGCGTTGGTGGAGGAATACATTCAGGGGCGCGAACTTTACGTCGGCGTCATCGGCAACGATCGCTTGAAGGTGCTCCCGGTGTGGGAAATGCGCTTTGGCAGTTTACCGGAGAGCCTGCCCGCCATTGCGACCCGCAAGGTGAAGTGGGATCGGACCTATCAGGCGAAGTACGGCATCACCACCGCCGCCGCGGCGAATTTACCGGAGGGCACCGTGGCGCGCCTGGAACAAATGTCCAAGAGAATATTTCGCGCATTGCACCTCACCGGCTATGCGCGCATGGACTTTCGATTGCGTGATGATGGGGCGCTTTACGTGCTTGAAGCCAACTGCAACCCTAACATCTCCATGGCGGAGGACTTTGCGCAATCGGCACTCACGGCCGGCATGCGGTATCGCGACGTCCTCAATCGCATTCTGCAACTAGGAGCGAATTATCCGGCCGCTTGGCGCGGAATAGAGTCATGAACGGAGTGTGGATAACCATTTTACGAAAACGGAAAGGCAACAGTGTTCGTAAAATGGTTATCCACCCTGTTTCAAGGTCATCCCGCGCCGGCGGGCGGTAATGAGATCCTGAGAAAGAAATAAGAGCCTGAAAAAGGGGTTACTTGGAGGTCCAGCGGTTCATCCAGGCGAGGGTGGTGTCGTACCATTCGATGCTGTTGGCGGGCTTCAATACCCAGTGGTTTTCGTCGGGGAAGTAGAGGAGCTCGCTGGGGATGCCTCGGCGTTGTAGGGCGGTGAAGACGCTGATGCCTTGGGTGTCGGGGACGCGGAAATCCTGTTGGCTGTGGATTACCAGGGTGGGCGTTTTCCACTTGCTGACGTAGTCGGCGGGGTTGAACTTGGTATAGCCGGCGGGATTCGTGTATTCAGGACCGCCGTTTTCCCATTCGGCGAACCACAGCTCCTCGGTGGAGTAATACATGCTGCGGGTGTCGAAAATGCCGTCGTGGGTGACGATGCACTTGAAGCGGTCGGGCCATTGCCCCGCGATCCAGTTCATCATGTAGCCGCCGTAGGAGCCGCCGAGAGCGCACATGCGGTCGGCGTCCAGCCACGGATACTGTTTCAGCGCAGCGGCCAGTCCCAGCTGCAAGTCCTCGAGCGGCTTGCCGCCCCAATCGGTGCTGATGGAGTCGGTGAAGGCTTGCCCGTAACCGGTGCTGCCGTGGAAATCGATCATCACGACGGCGTAGCCGGCGCCAGCGAGCGTCTGGGCATTCCAGCGCCAGTGCCAAATATTGCCCATGCTCCCCTGAGGGCCGCCGTGCACGACGAAGGCCACAGGATATTTGCCGTCGGCTTTGAAGCCAACGGGCTTCATGACATAGCCGAAGACGTTGTCGTCGTGCCAGCCCGGGAAGTTGAACTGCTCGTAGGCGCTCAAGCGGCGATGGGCTAGAGCGTCCTGATTGACGTGCGTGAGTTCCGACGCCTTACCCCCGGCGAAGCCCACCGTGTAAAGGTCGGCGGGCGCGCCGAGAGTGCTCTGTGCGAAGTAAATTTGTTTGGAGCCGACGTCGAAGCTTTCGACCTCGCCGTCGCCGGTGATGGCCGTGGTCCGGCCCGTCGCCGCGTCGACGGACCATAGCGGGTGCTGACCCAGGTGGTCGGTGGTCGCGAACAGGCTCTTGCTGTCGGGTGCCCACGCAAAGCTCGAAATCGACCGATCCCACTTCTGCGTGAGCGGATGCTTCGTACCCGACTTCAGGTCGAGCAATACCAGGTGAAATCGGTCGGCTTCGAAACCCGGGCGATCCATGGCCGCATACGCCAATTGCGTTCCATTGGGCGAGAACGCGGGTTGACCATCCCACGCGGGGTTATCGGCCGTGAGATTCTTCGGCGAGCCGCCGCCGGCCGGAACCAAGTAAATGTCGAAATTCGTCGACCAAGGCTCGCCCATGCCGGCCACTCGCACGGAGAAGGCCACTTGTTGTCCATCGGGGCTGATGGCGAAATCCTCGCGCCCGCCGAAAGGCTTGCTCGGGACGTCGCCGTCGAGGCCGGCGGTCAAATTCAGCGGCGTTCCGTTGGCTAGCCCTAAGGCATCGAGCGCGATACTAAAGAGCTGCGAGCGGCGGCCATCGCTCCAGGTATCCCAATGCCGGACGAACAGTTTGTCGTACAGCACCCCGTGAGCGGGCGAGTGAGCGACCGTGTCCAGGCGCTGCTTGGTGCAGGCGAGGTCCGTGCAGTCGATGAATACCTCCATGCTGACGAGCAGGCGATCTCCCTTCGGCGATACGCGAAAGCTGCCTACATCGAGCGGCAGGTTGGTCACCTGTTCCGCCTCGGGCATGGGTGAGCCCTGCCGCGTGTCGAGGTGCCGGGTGTCGATACGCCGGGCGTCGACACGCCGGGCGTCGATACGCCAGACCTGGTTCGATCCGCTGCGATTCGACAGAAAATAGATAAACGCGCCATCGGCGCTCCAGGTGGAGGAATTGGCGTTCGCCGCGATATCGGTGAGGCGCATGGCCGTGGGATTGTGCTTCAGCGAATCGAGGAGCCAAACGCCGGTGCGACCCTTGTTGGCCTCCATGTCGGTGGTGCGCAGGGTGTAGGTCAGGCGTTTACCGTCAGGAGACACGGCGGGATCTGAAATGCGCTGTAGGCGTACTAGGTCTTGCACGGTGAAGGGCTTGGCATCGTCCACCCCATCCGGAATCCCGGGCGCGGCGCCGGCGGACCCAAAGGCGCAGGCGGCGAGCAGAAGTAACGCAGAATAACGGCGATTTATCATTGCGGGTCTCTCCCCATTTCTCCGGCCGGTATTGTAGCCCGACCCGGGTAGAATCTAGGGTGTGATCGCACCCCAAGTCATCAGCCTCGATCTAGACGACACCCTGTGGCCGGTGGCGCCCGTCATTGCGGCCGCCGAAGAGGTACTACTGGCTTGGCTGCGCGCACATCATCCGCGCGCCGCCCTCGGACATGATCTCGTGTCGATGAGGGAGTTGCGCGCCGCCGTTTCGGAGCGTTTTCCCGACCAACGGCACGATCTGTCGTTCCTGCGGCGCCGTTCCCTGCTGGAGGTATTTACCGCCGCCGGGTATGCGCCGGACGCCACCGTCCCCATGCCGGTGGATGAGGCCATGGAGGTCTTCTACACGGAGCGCAATCGAGTTGAGTTTTATGCGGATGTACGGCCCGCGTTGGAGCGGCTGCGCTCTCGCTATCGCTTGTTCGCCGTGAGCAATGGCAACGCTGATTTGCACCGTTGCGGCATCGCCGATTTGTTCGAAGGACATGTCACGGCGTCGGCTGCCGGCGCGGCCAAACCGGATCCACGCATCTTTGCTCACCTACTGCAGATGGCGAAAGTCGAGCCCATCGAAGTGCTGCATATCGGCGATGATCCTTTGGCCGATGTGATCGGCGCCACGCGAGCCGGTATGCAAGCGGTGTGGCTGAATCGCGAGTCACGCTGCTGGCCCGTGGAATTCGCGCCTCCTGTGCGCACCGTCTCGACGCTCGCCGACATTTTTTAGCACCACACTCGAGCGTATTGTCGTTAGCAGTCAACACACCTGATTGCTGATTGAGTTTGCGTGAAAAAAACGTGAAGCATAAGGCGTTTTCCTACTTCACTTGACCCACGAAGTGTCGATAGGATGGTACCAGCCACATAAGGACGCCGAGCATGCAAGCAATGTCTGCGGGATCTTTGGTAGCCGTAGGGTCCCTTCGGGAATTTTTCCGTGACGCATTTCACGCCGCCAGTGAACATCAGCGTCTCGATATCGACGAGTCGGCTGAACAGTACGTCGTCAACCTCCTCACCATGTTTTCCCGCGCGGATGCGCTGTACGAAAAAACCTCGGAGGGCCTGCGCATTCGCCCATTGGCGCATATGCTGGCCGATGCCCTCGATGCACCCAGCGCCGCGGCCCGCCAACGCGGTCTGCAGCGCCTCGGCGATGTGTCGCTATTTGTCGCCGGTTTCTTCGCGCGCAGCTTTGCACGTAAGCTGATCGACATCGACTACCACATTGCCATGGGTGGGAACGCCTACAGCTCTCTCGCCGACACCATGCAGCGTTCGACGTCGAGCCGCGGTATCGCGGCGATTTATGCGCAGCTTGCGCAGAAGTTTCAGCGTCTGGTGGATGCCTTGAACGAGGTCAGCGAGATGTCGTATCGGCATAGCGACGCCGATATCTTGCGCTTGTACGAGATATGGATGAAGACCGGGAGCCCGCGGGCGCATGGTCTGCTCAACAAGCTGGGTGTTCAACCCGTGAAGCAGGGTGGCTTTCGGCGCGAGCATTAGTCCCTTGACCACGGTACTTCGCGGAATGCAGTCGCTCCTGGGGCGGTTGTACGATGTGCACATCCGCTATGACGTGGACGATTTTTTGGTCACGGACCGACGCGCCTTGCGCGGCATCGTGCCGAGCAACGACAACCGGATGTTGGACGAGGAACTGCTGCTCGCGGAGTCCGCGGATGGCGCGGGTATGGCGTTGTACCTGGATCCGAGCCTGCTCGAACGACTGGAGAACACCGATCCCCTAGGTGAATTGACCGAAGCTAATTTGGCGGACTATTGCACGGCGCTGGAGGGTGTCAGCCACTTCGTCTACACCGCATGGCGCCTCGATCGGGATGCGCCGGTATCTCTGTTGGAGCTCGAAACTCAGGCTGAAGTCGACAAGTACGCTGCCACGGTATTCCTGATCGCCGGGCAGCAAGGCGGAGGCTATCCGATTCAAGTGCACGGCCGGCTGTTCGATCGCGTGAGCTTCGACGAACGCTTGGAACCGGAACAGTACCATCGCTACCGCACGGCGCATCGCTGCGCGGCTCAGTATTGCCGTCGGCTGGAAAGGCGTTTCGTGCAGCGGGGCCAGGCGCGTATCGAGGGGCTGGTGCGGGAGCTGCGCAAGTTCTACCGACTGGGGTCGACCGCGAAATTGGCCTACGCGTTGGCGTAGGCCTCTACTCCTCGTCTTCCCCGCCGTCCGATGTCTTCTTCTGATTGACTTGGTTGCGCAACTTGAGCCATTCGCTCAGGCGGCGCAAATCTGTCTTCTTCTTGGCGGGCGCCGTTTCCTTTACCAAATGGCCGCTATCGTAGGGACTGTAGCCCTGGACCACGCCCTTGGCGTTCTCTTTGACGAGTTCACTGCGCGCGGGAGGCGCTTCGTCGGCCAGCGACAGTTGGCTGTCCAATTTCTGCAGGCGGTCGGTCGATACGTTGCTGCCGAACGAGCCCGTGGTGACGGCCCATTCCCAAACCGCGTTGCCGCGTTCGTCGAATTTGACGCGTCCGGTATTGTTACTGGTTAGCCGCGTGTTGGTCACAGGGGGCTTTCGGGCGGTTCCCTCGGCAGGTGCAGGCTGCGGCTTGGCGGCAGCAGGGGCTGGTGCCCGAGGGACAATGGTTGGGGGCGCCCTGGAGGGCGTCGGTGTATTGCTCGGGCCGGCCTTCTGGCCAGGTTGGCCCGCGCTGGCACGGCCCCCCGGGGTGGGTTTTCGTATGTCTCTGCTCACACTACCTTTTTAGGCGATAGAGATGTTTAGTCAACCCACAAACAGTCAAACTCCGCAAAGCGTCACAGTTGTAGACGGGCCTGGGCGCGGAGGAGCGCCATACCGGTTTTGCCGTCGTTCAACTCTCCGCGTTGCACCATCCCCATCACCTCGGTGAAGGGCCGCCAAGCCAGTTCCAGTTCCTCGTCGGCGTCAGGCGTTGCCTTGCCCACCTGGAGGTCGCGCGCCAGATATAAATGGATCACTTCCGTAAAGATGCCGGGCGCCGGAAGATAGAGACCCAGCGATAGCCAGCTGCCAGCGCTGACGCCGGTCTCCTCGGCGAGCTCGCGTACGGCGCAGACGTCCGGTGCCTCCCCCGGATCGAGTTTGCCGGCTGGAATCTCCCAGAGGAAATCCGCGATGCCATGCCGATATTGGCGCACCAGGCAGACCCGATTGTCGGCGTCCACGGCCACCACGGCGGCAGCGCCGGGATGGCGGACGAAGTCCGTTTCATGCTCGCGGCCATTGCTATAGCGCAGAACTTCGGTCGAGACCTCGATAATTCGACCACGGTGAATGAGGCGGCTGGCCACCGACGTGGGTTTCAACATGATGTGCCTTTATGGTAAATGCGGATCGACTTCATCATAATCCCGATCGATCCCGTGAGCGGCAAGGCGGGGACTTGATCCGAAAATCTGGCGCTTGTGACCTATTTCCTCGCCGATCAGGTATCGAAAGCGCAATTCTGGATGTCCATTGCGTTCGACTGCAGTGCTGGGTATACGTACAGTTCATGGGCATAGACTTTTATGATTAAGGGAAAGACCACCGACGCTTTCGATGCGCTGAACCCGACGCAGCGCAGAGCCGCGACCTTCGGTACGCCGGCCGGTGAAAAGGGCGTGGACGCCGGCCCTCTGCTCATTCTAGCGGGCGCCGGCACCGGCAAGACGGATACCCTGGCCCATCGAGCGGCTCACCTGGTACTGAACGGCGTCGATCCGGCCCGTATTCTCATGCTGACCTTCACCCGTCGGGCGGCCCAAGAAATGATTCGCCGTGCCCAGAAGATCGTGGGCGACGTGCTGGCGGAACGCGGCAAGGCCGGGGATCGCAGCGTGGTGTCGCGCCTGCTCTGGTCGGGAACTTTCCATTCCGTCGGCAGCCGCATACTGCGCCTCTTTGCCAAGCATCTTGGACTGCATCCGAATTTCACGGTGTTGGATCGTACCGATGCCGCTGATTTCATGGATGTGATCCGCAACGACCTGGGCTTCGCGACCAAGGACAAGCGCTTTCCGCGCAAGGACGTGTGCCTGGCGATTTACACGTATCGCGTCAATACGCGGCTCTCGTTGAAACAGACCATCGAGGAACAGTATCCCTGGTGCCGCGAATGGGAAGCGGATTTGACTCAGCTGTACCGCGAATACGTCGGCCGCAAACAAAAGAACAACGTGCTGGATTTCGACGATCTGCTGCTGTACTGGCACGTCATGATGCAGACCCCGGCACTGGCGCAAGCATTGGCCAAGAATTTCGATCATGTGTTGGTGGATGAGTACCAAGACACCAGCACTCTGCAGGGCGAAATCATTCACGCGCTGAAGCCTGACGGCAAGGGAGTGACCGTCGTCGGTGACGATGCACAGGCCATCTACTCGTTTCGTGCCGCGGCGGTGGAGAATATTCTCGGCTTTGCGGAGCGCTACAAGCCGAAGGCCGACATGGTGGTACTGTCGCAGAACTACCGCTCCACCCAGCCCATTCTGGATTGCGCCAATGCACTCATGTCGGAGGGCTCGCGCCAACATCGCAAGACGCTCATGGGCATGCGGCAATCCGGACAGAAGCCGGTCTATGTGACCTTGGACGATGCGGCGGGACAAGCCGAGTACATCGTGAACAAAATGCTGGCCACCCGTGAAGTAGGCGGCTCGCTGCTACGTCACGCCGTGCTGTTCCGCAGCTCGCATCACAGCGACGTCCTGGAAGTCGAGCTCACCAAGCGCAATATTCCCTTCGTCAAATACGGTGGCCTGAAGTTTCTCGAAGCCGCCCATGTCAAAGATATGCTGTCCATCCTGCGTTGGGCCGATAATCCCCAGAACTCCGCGGCGGCCTTTCGCGTGCTGAAGCTCGTCCCCGGCATCGGACCCGCTCATGCGAAGCAGGCCTTCGAACATTTCGAGGGGAAGGGGCACAATTTCAAGAGCCTGGCGTATTTCGACGCGCCCCAACCGGTGAAATTGGACTGGAAGCGTTTCTGCGCGTTGATGGAGAAATTGGCCGATCCCGCAGTACCCTGGGCCGGGCAGGTGGGAACCGTGCGCGACTGGTACAGGCCGCAGCTCGAACGTATTTACGACGCCGCGTTCAGCCGCACCGGCGATCTCGAACAACTCGAAAAGCTGTCGGCCCAATATCCTGGCCGCGAACGTTTCCTCACGGAATTGACTCTGGACCCGCCGACGGTTACCAGCGATCAGTCCGGGAGTGCCTCGCGGGATGAGGACTACGTGGTGTTATCCACCATTCACTCCGCCAAGGGACAGGAATGGGACGTCGTTTATGTGATGAACGTGGCGGACGGCAATTTCCCGTCCGAGTACGCCACGGGCAAGCCGGAGATGATCGAGGAAGAGCGGCGTCTTCTCTACGTGGCGATGACTAGAGCACGCAATGAGCTGTATCTTTGCGCGCCGCTCAAGTATTCGGTCACACAGCAGGCCAAGGAAGGCGACGCCCATGTCTATGGCGCGAAGAGCCGATTCATGAGCGACAAGGTGCTCGCCTGTTTCGACAAAACCACATTCCGCAGCCAACGCGGTGTCGAGACCTTGCGCGACACGGATACGGCAACCGTGAACGTTGCCGATCAGCTCAAGGAAATGTGGTAGCCACTCGGGCAACGGAACCCCGTAGGGCCAACCGGTGCCCGTGCAAAATCGCCGGCTAGCTACCTACCAGCGACGCGGTCCGCCACCGCCGCCACCGCCCCCCCCACCTCCACCACCTGGCTTGCGCGGCGCTCGTTCCTGCGCTTCGTTCACACGCAGCGGGCGGCCGCCCATTTGAAAGCCATTGGTTTGCTGAATTGCGTTTTGCGCTTCGCCGGCACCCATGTCGACGAATGCAAAGCCGCGCGGGCGACCGGTTTCCCGATCATTGATTAGCTTGACCGAATCGACTTTGCCGTAGCGCTCGAACAGGCTACGGACTTCGTCTTCTGTAGCAGTGAATGGCAGGTTGCCAACGTAGATCGTCGTCATTCAACTAGTCTCTCTTACGTTGCGCGTCGAAGTGCGGATAGCCGCTCGCGCGCGGTTTCAACACGCAGACCGACTCGCAAAAAGAACTCGCGTCCCGGCCTGTCCCTTCGGGTCGTGCACTTCAGCCATCAGCTTGGAGAACGAACCTCAGCCTGATGCTACGCCAGGGGATTATTGTTGGCAAACCCTGCGAATACAGGGATTACTCGACTTCGAGGTAGGCGTAACCGTTGAGTTCGTTTTCGTAAAACCGCTTTACGGCCTGGGCCTCGGCGAGGGTCATCCGGCCTTCCTGGATTGCCCGCTCGCAGTCCCGGGCGATGCCGGGGTACAGCTCGTCGGTGTCGTATTCCATGTATTCGAGCACTTTGTTGGCGGTATCGCCTTTGACGATTTCTTCAATCCACCATCCACCGCCGTCCTGGAGGCGAATGTGGACTACATGGGTGTCGCCGAATAGGTTGTGCAGGTCCCCCAGCGTTTCTTGGTAGGCGCCCACCAGGAACGCAGCCAGGTAGTAGGAGCCGCCGCGAACCAATTCATGCACTTCTAAGGTGCGTTTGGTGATGCGGGGGTGCACGAAGCGGTCGATTTTGCCGTCGGAATCGCAGGTAATGTCCGCCAGCACGGCATTGCGGGTGGGCTTCTCCGCCAAACGCTCGATGGGCATGATGGGGAATAGCTGGCCGATGGCCCAGCTATCCGGCAGGGATTGGAACACCGAGAAATTACAGAAGTAGATGTCGCTGAGCATTTCCTCGAGGTTTTCCAGTTCCTCGGGCACCCGATCCAGCTTACGGCTGTAGTCGCGGATTTTGGTGCAGGTGGCCCAGTACAGTTTTTCCGCCAGGCCGCGAAACTCGAGGCTGAGATACCCCAGGTTGAACATCTGCAATGCCTGCTCCCGGGCCTGGAGAGCATCGTGATAACACTCCACCAGGCGGCGTTCGTTCACCGATCGATAGCTATCGAACAAATCCCGGACCGGCTGCGGCAAGTCGTCCTTGCCGTGGTAATCCTCCTCGGGGCGGCCGGTCACAGTGAACTGATCCAGGCGCGAGGATCCCAAGGTGTCGAACACCAGCAGGCTGTGGTGGGCGGCCATGGCGCGCCCGGACTCGCTGACGATCATGGGATGTGGCACGTCGCGCGCGTCGCAGACGCTCTTGATGCGATACACCACGTCGCTGGCGTACTCGTTCAGCGTGTAGTTCATGGACGATTCGTAGTTCGTGCCGCTGCCGTCGTAATCGACGCCTAAACCGCCGCCGATATCGATGTACTGCAGCCCGGCGCCCATGATCTTGAGCTCGGCGTAGACATGCGCGAGTTCGTTGATGGCGTCTTTTACGCGGCGGATGTCTTGCAGCTGACTGCCCGGATGGCAGTGCACCAGCTGCAGGCAATCCAACATATTGCGTTCTTTCAGCAACTCATAGAGGTCGAGTATTTCGCTGATGAACAGGCCAAATTTAGATTTCTCACCCGCCGACTCGCGCCACCGGCCTGCTCCCTCGCTGGCGAGCTTGACGCGCACGCCGATCTTGGGCCGCACCCCGTAGCGTTCCGCGTGCTTCAGAATCAGGTGTATTTCCTCGTAGTTTTCCACCACGGGAATAATGGTGCGGCCCAGTTTGGTGGCGAGAATCACCGCTTCGATGTAGCTATCGTCCTTGAAGCCATTGCACACCACGATGCGATCCGGCGCGTTTTCGGTAATGGACATCACCGCGAGCAACTCCGGTTTGGAGCCGACTTCGAGACCGAAACCGAATTCCTTGCCGTAGCGATAGATTTCCTCGACCACCAGGCGCTGCTGGTTCACCTTGATGGGGAATACCGCGGCGTAGCGATTCTTGTAGCCATTTTCCGCGATGGCCGTGGCGAAGGCATCGGCGATGTGGCGCAGACGATGCGCCAAAATGTCGGAAAAGCGGATGACCACCGGTGTGTGCAGATCCCGCGCCTTGAGGCCTTGGACCACTTCGTACAGATCGATTTCCCGGCTGGGATCCATGCTGGGCCGCACGACCACATGGCCCGCGGCATTGATCGAAAAGTAACCTTTGCCCCAGGCTTCGACCTGGTACAGCTCCAGCGAATCGCTGACCTTCCAGGCGAGATTCACGGGCGCGGATTTGGCAGGTGTATTCATGAGCGGCGCACGATAACAAATTGGGGCTGCAAGTAAATGACTGTGCGAACAAAAACGGACGTGCGTGACACTAGCGCGCCGCACCCCGTGCCACCGGACGCCGCGGGTCGCGAATCCATTCGCTCCATGATCCTGCGTAGAGTTTGGCGCCCGGCAGCCCGGCGACTTCCATGGCGAGCGCATTGTGGCAGGCGGTGACACCCGAGCCGCACATGAGGATGGTGTCTCCTGGATCTTTGCCGTTCAAAGTTTCCAGCCAGCGGCGCCGCAGTTCTGCGGCCGGCAGAAAACGATTCTCAGAATCCAAGTTGCGGCTGAACGGGTGGTTCACCGCGCCGGCGACATGGCCCGCGACCGGATCGATGGGCTCGATGGCTCCCGCGAACCGCTCCGCCGCCCGGGCGTCCACCAAGACGCGCCGTGTGTCTTGCAGCGCTTCGACAACCTCGGCGGAAGTGACCGGCTGCGCCAGGCCGGAGGGCGTGATCGGTGCGTCCCGCGCCGCGGCGGGGTGCGGCGTCTTGCCGGTCGGCGCGGCGCCGAGACCGCTCTCAGGAGTGTGTCCGGCCTCGATCGCACCGCCGGCGGCGACCCAGGCACGGTATCCGCCGTCGAGCACGGCCGCCCGCGAATGGCCGAGCCAGCGCAGCAGCCACCAAGCGCGGGCGGCGAAGGAGCCATTGGCTTCGTCATAGGCCACCACCTGCGTATCCGGCCCTACCTCTACGGAACCAAGGAATCCGCGCAGTTGATCGGGCGCCGGCAGAGGGTGGCGCCCGCTGTGGGCGGTAATGGGCGCCGCCAAATTCCGGTTCAAGTCGGCGTACCGCGCTCCGGGAATATGTCCTTCGGCATAGGCTTGGTGGCCGGCATCGGGCTTGCCCAAATCGAAGCGGCAATCGAGAAGCACGAGTTGCCTCGGGTGCTCCTGGAGCAGTTTGTTCAGCTCCGCGGCGCCGACGAGGGTGGTGAAACGCATGAATCGAGCTTAACGCGATGCCGATGCGAGCGCATCCGCTACAATCACCCGATGGCACTTACTCTTTATTGGGGTAGCGGCAGTCCGTTTTCGTGGCGCGTCCTCTTGGCGTTGGAGCACAAGAGATTGCCTTACGAATCGCAGCAGCTGCACTTCGACAAGCAGGAACATCAGTCGCCGCAGATGCTGCGGCTGAATCCGCGTGGGCGCGTGCCGGTGCTCAAGGACGGCGACTACGTGGTGTTCGAGTCGGTGGCCGTCATGTACTACCTCGACGAGAAGTACCCTGAACCGTCGATCTTCGGCGTCAGTCCGGAAGAAGCCGGCGTCATCATGCGGGTGATTTGCGAGTTCCAGGCCTACGCGGAGCCCGCGGTGCTCAAGATCGTGGAGGCGATTTTCGCCGATCGGGTGGCCGATGACATCGATGCGCTCACCGACGCCATGCATCTCGTGGGTCGGGAGGCACGCACCATCGAAGGCCGCTTGAGCAAGGAGGAGTGGATCGTCGGGACCCATTACTCGGCAATCGACATGGTGATATTTCCCTGGATCCAAGTACTGCGGCGCGCCTTGAACCGCGCCTCCGCCAAGGAATTAGGCGCGCGCTTCCTGCCGATGGAGCAGAATTACCCCGCGTTGGCGCGTTGGATCCATCGCATCGAATCCCTTCCCGGCTACGATCGAACTTACCCGCCTCATTGGCGCGACCCGTAACCCTTCGCCCACAGACTTCCGCCCGTTCGGGCTGAAACTTGAGCATTTCATATGCGGCCAGGTAGGCTGGCCGCGGGCACCCGTTGGGGTGATTTTTCATCAAACTTAGGAAAAACAAATTGGGAAGAAAATTATGACTAAACACGAAGTGCATGTGAATTTCAGCGGCAGGATCGTATTCGTTGGTTTCGGTAGCATAGGGCAAGGCATCTTGCCGCTGATCTTGCGTCACATTGGCACTTCGGCGGATCGCATTACCATCTTTAGCGCCGAGGACGCCGGACGTGCTGAAGCAGAGCACTTCGGGGTCACCTTCAAGAAGGTTGCGCTGACACGGGAGAACTATCGCCACACGCTGCAGCCGCTGCTGTCGGCGGGCGACTTCCTGTTGAATTTGTCGGTCGACGTGTCGAGCATTGCCCTGGTCGAATTGGCGCGTGAACGCGGCGCGTTGTATCTCGACACCTGCATCGAGCCCTGGGCGGGCGGCTACACCGACCCCAGCGCCACCGTGGAATCGCGCAGCAATTACGCCATGCGCCTGGATGCGCTGAAACTGCGCACCCATGCCAAGGACGCGCCGACCGCCGTGCTGACACATGGCGCGAATCCCGGTTTGGTGTCCCACCTGGTCAAGCAGGCCTTGTTGAATATTGCCAAGGACACCGGCGTGCAAGCCGGCAAGCCGACCTCGCGAGAGCAGTGGGCCACCTTGGCGCAGACGCTGGGTGTGAAGGTCATTCACATTGCCGAGCGCGACAGCCAGGTCGCCAACCTCCCGAAGGCGGCGAACGAGTTCGTGAATACTTGGTCAGTCGACGGCTTTGTCAGCGAAGGTGCGCAGCCCGCCGAGTTGGGCTGGGGTTCGCACGAGAAGCATTTTCCGGTGGACGGTGGCCGCCACGAGAAAGGTTCGGGCTGCGCCATTTATTTGAATCGTCCGGGTGCCAGCACGCGGGTGCGTACCTGGACTCCTGAGGCGGGTCATTTCCATGGATTTCTAATCACGCACTCAGAAGCGATTTCCCTGGCGGATTACTACACGGTGAAGGATGGGGATCGCGTGGTGTACCGGCCGACCAGCCACTACGCCTACCATCCCTGTGACAACGCGGTGCTGTCGGTGCATGAGTTCGCGGGCCGCAATTGGCACATTCAAGAGCGCAAACGCATCATGCTGAACGAAATCACCCAGGGCATCGATGAGCTGGGCGTGCTGCTCGCGGGGCATTCGAAAAATGCCTATTGGTATGGCTCGCAGCTGTCCATTGGCGAGGCGCGCGAACTGGCGCCGTTCAATAGCGCCACGAGTCTGCAGGTCACATCCGCGGCTTTGTCGGGCATGATTTGGGCCATGGAGAATCCGACGCGCGGCATCGTCGAGCCTGATGAAATGGACTTCGAGCGCCCGCTGGAGATTTGCCGGCCCTATCTGGGAACGGTGGTCGGCAAGTACACGGATTGGACGCCGCTGTATCAGCGCGGCGAGCTATTCGAAGAGGATCTGGATACCTCCGACCCATGGCAGTTCAAGAATATTCGCGTGGTCTAAAGGCAGACGGAGAATTCAAGCGCCGCGCGGCCAAAGCGCCGGCGCTGCCGCCCCATCGACAGGCCTCAAGGATGAGGTCTGTCGACTTTCAGTCCGTACTTGATGTCCACGATGAGGAGAGTCTCCGTACCGCCCGGGAGCGCGACGCTGATCTCGTCATCGAGCCGCTTTCCCAAGAGGCTGCGCCCCAGGGGCGAATCCATACTGATGTAGTCGGGAGCCATGTCGAATTCGTCGGGCCCGACCAGCCGAAACCAGCGGACATCGCCCGAGGGATATTCCACTTCCACCCAGGCGCCGAAGTACACCCGTTTAGGGTCCCTGCGGACATCCGACGCGGCATTCGCGGAGTCGACCACCGCCATGCCCTCGAGCCGCTTGCGCAAGAAACGCACGCGTCGGTCGATTTCGTGCAAGCGCTTCTTTCCATACGTGTATTCAGCGTTCTCGGAGCGGTCACCTTGCGCCGCAGCTTCCGAGACGGTGATGGTCACGCGCGGCCGTTCCACCAGCCATAGCTGGTCGAGTTCATCGCGCAGGCGCTGCGCGCCTTCCGGGGTAATGTACTTAGAGCCGGGCTGGGTGGGCGGACGGTATCGTGACACGGTGCAATAAATAGGCCGGATTGCTAAAGACGTGAACCGCTTCTACTGCGGGGTCCAGTGTTTGAGCGGTTGCTCACAGATTGACCAGGCCTTCTATATTTAAGCTCTCTCCCCATGAGCGCTAAATTCTACACACACTTTATCGCACAGTCCGAAGACGCCATCGAGTACAGCGAGTATCGCGGTGTCGTAGAACTCCTGGATCAGTCCGCCAGAGTGCAGGGCAACAGAGAAATCGCCAAGATGTTGGCACGCAGTTTCGATCTCGAGGAAACCGATATTCAAGTACTGCAGTGGCATCAGCTGCACTAACGCCAGTCCTTATCCCCTAGCGGGCTTTACTTCCCTTCATTGAAGTCCGCATCTCCGCCCCGAGCTCATCACTCGGGGTTTTTTTAGCCCGGTGGTAAACTGACCCTAGCCTCCGCCTCGAGAGGCGGAAGGGCATTTATGCGTAGAACGGCTCAGCTCCTGACGATTGTCGCCGCCATTTTCCTATGCGCTTGCGGCTATAACGCCATCCAGGCCCAGGACGAGCAGGTCAAAGCTGCCTGGTCGGAGGTGCTGAACCAGTATCAGCGCCGAGCACAGCTGATTCCGAATTTAGTCAATACAGTCAAAGGGTTCGCCGCGCAGGAGCAGACCATTTTGCTGGGCGTCACCGAGGCCCGTGCCAAGGTGGGGTCGATCCAAGCCACCCCTGAGTTGGTGAACGATCCCGAGGCCTTCGCCAAATTCCAGGCCGCCCAGAACCAATTGACCGGTGCCCTGTCGAGATTGATCGCGGTGACCGAAAACTACCCTCAATTGAAGTCCGACCAGCAATTTCGCGACCTGCAGACCCAGCTCGAGGGGACGGAAAATCGCATCGCCGTCGCGCGCAACCGGTACATTCAGGCGGTGCAGCAGTACAACGTCACGGTTCGGTCGTTTCCGGTCAGTTTGACCGCGAAAGCGTTCGGATACCAACTCAAACCCAATTTCGGGGTGGAGAACGAGGCCGTCCTCGTCAATCCGCCCATGGTGGACTTCCCCGCACCCGCGAGCAGCCCCTCCTCGGGGGCATTGCCGGCGGCAACGGCCCCTGCCATGACGCCTCCCGCAACGACGCCTCCGGCGCCGGCCCATTGAGGGGGTTGCTGGTAGCCGTTCTGCTGGCGTTGGCCGCGCTCAGCGCGCGGGCCCAAGTCGCCGTTCCTGCCGCATCGGCCCGGGTCACCGATCTCACCGGCACCTTATCCGGCCAAGCCGTCAATCGGTTGGAGTCCAAGCTCGCCGCCTTCGAGGCGGGGAAGGGTAGCCAGATACTGGTACTTATCGTCCCGACCACCGAGCCCGAGGACATCGAGCAGTACGGCATTCGGGTCTTTGACACGTGGAAACCTGGGCGCAAGGGCGTCGACGATGGCGCCATTCTGTTGGTAGCCAAGAACGACCATCGGGTGCGCATCGAGGTGGGCCGGGGCCTGGAAGGGGTGCTCACGGATGTCACGGTCGGCCACATCATTGCCGACACCATCGCGCCGCACTTCAAGCTCAGCGACTACGATGGTGGGGTCGAAGCCGGCATCGACCAAATCCTCGCGGTGGTCAGCGGTGAGCCGCTGCCCGAGCCCGACAAGAAATGGGAATCGCATGGCGGCTTGAGTAATGGGCTGCCCCTGCTCTTGCTGGTGGCGGTGGTGGCTAGCGGCATTTTGCGCAGCATATTCGGCCGATTGCTGGGATCCTTACTCACCGGCGGCGTGGTTGGGGGCGCGGCTTGGGTATTGAGTCACGTGCTGATCGTTGGGGTAGGCGCCGGGGTCGTAGGCTTTTTGTTCGCGACGCTGTGGGGAGCGTCGCGCGGCTGGTCGGCGGGCGGCGGCGGCTGGGGCAGCTTCGGCGGGGGACTGGGCGGCGGATTCAGCAGCGGTTTCGGGGGTCGTGGCAGCGGGGGTGGCTCTCGCGGAGGCGGAGGGGGTGGCTTCAGCGGAGGTGGCTTCTCCGGCGGCGGTGGGACTGCCAGCGGCGGCGGCGCCTCGGGAAGCTGGTAATGCAGTTCGGCCGCTGGATTCGACATGTCGCCGCATCCCACTGGCGGACGCGGCTGTTATTCCCGAAATCCACCTTGGATGCCGTCGAGCGCGCCATCGCAGCGGCCGAGCGCACTCACGCAGGCGAGATTCGTTTTGCCATCGAGACCTCGTTGCCGCCGCTGCAGGTGGTCAACGAGGTTTCGCCGCGCGCGCGCGCGCTGGAAGTGTTCACTCAACTCAAGGTATGGGATACGGAGGAGAACAATGGCGTGCTCATCTATGTCCAACTTGCGGATCGCGATGTGGAAATCGTTGCGGACCGGGGTCTCGCAAAAAGGGTAGGCCAGCCCGAGTGGGAGGCGGTCTGCAAGGTCATGGAAGAGCATTTTCGGGCCGGCCGCTACGAGGCCGGCGCCCTTGCGGGTGTCGATGCGGTGGGAACCCTGCTGGCGCGGCACTTCCCGACGCAGGGTCATCCGGGGGCGTCGCCATCCCGCAACCAATTGCCTGACCGCCCAACTTTGCTGTAGAAGGCCCATGATGAAATTTCTAGCGATGCTTGGTAACAAATCGAAGACGAGCCTTCCTGCGCTGCTTCTCGTCGTGGGCCTGGGCGGCTGTTCGCTGTTTAATCACCCGCCGCCGCCACCGCCGCCAGTGGCCAACACGGAGCCGCCACCGGCTCCCGTGTTGCCGAAGCCCGCGGCGACGCACCGCTTCGATATCGACCCCAGCACCGAAATCGTGGGCTACGTACAGAAGGTCACGGTGGGCAAGGAGGACACCCTGCCCGACATCGCCCGGCGCTTCGACGTGGGCTACGAGGAGATACTCCTCGCGAATCCCGGCGTGGATCCCTGGCTGCCCGGGGTTGGCCGCGAAGTGGTGGTGCCCACCCAGTTCATTCTGCCTGCGGCCCCGCATGAGGGCGTGGTGGTGAATGTCGCGGCCATGCGCATTTTCTACTATCCGCCGCATAAAAAGGGTGAGCAGGCGGTGGTGTATACCCATCCCATCGGCATCGGCCGGGTGGGCTGGAAGACACCTGAGGGCACCACCAAAATCGTCAGCCGCACCAAGGACCCCGTGTGGGTAGTGCCGAAGTCGGTACGCGATGAACATGCCGAAGACGGCGAGAAGTTGCCGGCTGTGGTTCCCGCGGGCCCGGACAATCCCCTGGGCCAATACATGTTCAGGCTCACCTGGCCGAGCTACCTCATTCACGGCACCAACAAGCCTTACGGCGTGGGCATGCGGTCGAGTCACGGCTGCATTCGACTGTACCCCGAGGATATCGCCGTGTTCTTCGACCTGATTCCCATTGGCACCAAGGTGACCGTGGTCAATCAGCCGTATCTCTTCGGCTCGCGCGACGCTACGCTATATCTGCAGGCCTACGCCGTCATGGAAGACGATTCCCGCGACTGGGATAAAAACCGTAAGCGTCTGCTGGCCCATTTGTTGAGTCCGAAACTGCAGAAAGAGATTTCGGCGCAGGACAATGCCATTGATTGGCAGCGTGTCGGCGATCTGGCCCATGCGCCGCGGGCGCTGGCCGTGCCTATTACCGGCGGCCAAGACGGTGTGGATTCGGTGGTATCGCAGTCGCTGCTCGTGGAGAATAGTCTGCCTGAGGGCTCCAACTGGGATGGCAAGACCGGATTGTTGGTGGACGAGAAGACGTTCAACGATCTGGTCGGGGGACAATCGAAGGCGCCTCCCATCACTCAGTCGTCGCCTGCCGTTCACTAACATCGAGAGTTCCATGATTCGTCTGTGTGTCGCGAGCGTCATGCTCGCCGGCCCGATCGGCGCAACGGCCGCCACCATCGCCACCGGCGATCTCGCGCCCATCCAATCCGGGCTGGACTACCATTCCTTCGCCAACATCGATCAATTCCGGGTCACCCGCTTGGAACTCGATCTACGCGTCGATTCCACCAACAAGGTGGTGTACGGGGCGGTGGGCCTGGCCATCAAGCGCCTGGACCCGAGCGCGACGGAGTTGGTGCTGGACACGCGCGATCTCGATATCACCGACGTGACGGAAAAAGCTCAGGACGTGCTGGGCGCCACCGCGAAGACCGAGACTACGTGGGTGAGCCGCCCCTTTCACCTCGAGCGCAAAGACCCCATTCTCGGGCAGGCCCTGGTGATCGACCTGCCGCCGTCGAAGCGGGCCACGGAGTTCATTCGCGTCGAATATCAGACTTCGCCCAATGCCTCGGGCTTGCAATGGCTCACCGCCAAGCAGGCCGGCGGGCATAAGCCCTTCATGTACACCGAGTCGGAGGCCATCGGCGCACGCAGCTGGATTCCGCTGCAGGATACGCCCGGCGTGAGGGTGACCTACAAGGCCACAATCCACACCGATAACGACGTCAGGGCCGTGATGAGCGCCCAGAACGATCCCAAGGCCAAGCGCAACGGCGAATATACCTTCGTGATGCCGGAGGCGGTGCCCTCTTATCTGATCGCGCTGGCTGTGGGCGACTTGGAATTCAAGGAGACCGGACCGCGCACCGGCGTGTACGCGCAGAAATCCATGTTGAAACAGGCGGCTGCCGAATTCGCGGACACGGAGTCCATGATTCAGGCAGCGGAAAAATTATTCGGACCGTATCGCTGGGATCGCTACGACATTCTGGTGATGCCGGCGAGTTTCCCCGAAGGTGGGATGGAGAATCCGCGGCTGTCCTTCATCACGCCGACGGTGATCGCGGGCGACAAGAGCTTGGTCTCCGTGATCGCGCATGAGCTGGCGCATTCGTGGTCGGGCAATCTGGTGAGCAATGCGACCTGGCGTGACCTGTGGTTGAACGAGGGATTCACCGACTACCTGGAAAGCCGCATTATGAAGGCGGTGTACGGCGAGCGCCGGGAAATGATGGAGCTCGCCCTCGGCCTGCAATCGCTGCGCAAGAATCTGGCCGAACTCAAGCCGGAAGACCAGGTGCTGGCCATCGACCTGCGCAACCGCAATCCGGACGAGGTATTTACCGAGGTTCCCTACGAGAAGGGGCGCCTATTCCTCATCTATTTGGATGCCAAATTCGGACACGACCGCTTCGATGAGTTTCTGCGCAGTTATTTCGAACACTTTTCGTTCAAAAGCATCACCACGGAAGAGTTCCTCAAGTACTTGCAAGACAATTTGCTGGATCGCTTTCCCGGGACGGTATCGCGCGATGCGGTGAAGGCCTGGGTGTATGGGCCCGGTATTCCGCCGGACGCGGTACTGCCCACCACGGACGCCTTTGCCATCGTGGACGACGCACGCGGCGCGTGGCTCGATGGCAAGACGCCGGCAAAGAATATAGATACGCATGAGTGGGTGGCGCAGCAGTGGCTGCAGTTTCTGAATCACATGCCGGCGACGCTCACGACCTCGCAAATGGTGGAGCTCGATCAGGCCTTCGGCTTCACGCACTCGGCCAATGCGGAGATCGAGCATAGCTGGCTGCTGCTGGTGATTCGTAATCATTACCAGCCCGGCAACGTGCGTCTGGAGACGTATCTGGAAACCGTCGGCCGCGGCAAGCTGATCCTTCCGTTGTACAAGGAGATGATGAAAACCCCGGCAGGCGCGGTGCAGGCCAAGCGGGTGTTCGCGCTGGCACGTCCGGTCTATCACCCGACAGTGCAAGCGGCCGTCGATGCCATCGTCACTCCCGCCGGCGACTCGGAGAACTCCGATGAGTAGCGAGTGGATGAAGGTCATGCTCGACGAGATCGCGCGCAAGAAGTCGGAGGCAAACGAGGCGCAGGCAGAACTCGAGCGACGGGGTGACGAGCAGGAGGCGAATCCGTCGTTAGCGAAGGCGCACGCGGCATCGGGTAAAACGACTCGCGGCAAGTCCCCCGGCGGTCGGCCCACCGAATGATTCCGCTCAAGGACGACACGCCCTCGGCGCTGCCGCCCTATGTCACGGTATCCCTGATGGTCGTCTGCGTCGCAGTGTTCCTGTGGCAGCGCACGCTGGACTTGGACGCGGGTCGTCGCGCCGTGGACGCGCTGGGGGCCATTCCGGCGGTGCTGCTCACGGATGCGCGGTTGCCGGTCGACCTTCAGTGGGTGCCGCGCTACGCTTCGTTGTTCACGTATATGTTTCTGCACGGCGGTTGGCTGCACCTGCTTGGCAACATGCTGTATCTGTGGATCTACGGCGATAACGTCGAGGACGCCATGGGGCATGCGCGATACTTGTTGTTCTATTGCCTCTGCGGCGCGGCGGCGATTGGCGTTCAGGCAGTGTCGGACCCGCATTCGGCCTTTCCCATCATCGGGGCGAGCGGCGCCATTTCCGGCATTTTGGGCGCTTATTTATTGTTGTTCCCTCGTGCCAAAGTGTTGACCTTGGTGTTGCTGCCATTTTTTTTCACCACGCTTCGGCTGCCGGCGATGTGGCTGTTGCTGCTCTGGTTCGCGGTACAGTTGGTGAGTGACCTCGCCATGCACGGAGGCGATACCAGTGTGGCCTTTCGGGCACATATCGGCGGGTTCGTCGCCGGGATGCTGCTGGTGCCCTTGCTCAAACGACGCGACGTGCCGCTCTTCGCGCGTTGAAGGGGCCGGCGAGCAGCCTGTCTGACAGGCTGCTAGGTTGTGATACAGTCGGGGCACTTCTCCTTGGGGAATTCCGGTGACGCCGAACGGCTTAGGCCTTCAGGTCGACGAAGAGCGCGGCCCTGACCAGTCCATCGCGCGCCTAGGCACGGCGCGTACGGCGTTCGTGGGCCGCACCTTGCGTGGCCCAGTCGATCAACCGGTGTTCATCAAAAGCTTTGCCGAGTTTCAGCAAGTGTTCGGTGGCCTGTGGCAGCCGAGTCCGCTGGGGTATGCGGTCGAGCATTTCTTCGATAACGGCGGCCGCGAAGCCTATGTGGTGCGCGTGGCCAATGGCGCGCGTGCGGCGACCTTGTCGTTGCCCGCCGGCACACAAATCTTGACACTTCGCGCGGCGCGTCCGGGCACGCGTGAGTTTCTGCGCGCCAGCGTCGACTACGACAATATTTCCGATGTGGGAATCGCGGAATTCAATCTCACCGTGCAGCGTGTGCGCTTGCTGGGGACCGAGCAGGTGGAGGATCAGGAGATCTTTCCGCGGCTATCCGTGTTGCGTGAAGCCGAGCGTTACATGGGGACCGTGCTCGAGGGGTCGGCGCTGGTGCATCTGGCCGGCCCCGCACCGGTCGAACGTCCAGATCAGACATTGCACTCGGTGAGTGGGTTGGCTACCGGCTACTTGATCTCCAACGCGGATGGCGACGATGGCGGTCCCTTGACCGATTACGATGTGATCGGATCGCGGCTGGAGCGCACCGGGTTGTTCGCGCTCGACAGCGTCGAGTATTTCAATCTGCTGTGCATTCCGCCGCTGTCGCGCGAACAGGACGTGGGAGCCAGCTTGTTGCTGGTCGCGGCGCGCTACTGCAAGGAGCATCGGGCGCTGTTCGTGGTCGACCCGCCGGCCGAGTGGCATACCGCGGATGAAGCGCTGCGCGGCCTGCGGCAGTGGGATTTCTGCAGCGAAAATGCACTCATGTATTTTCCCCGCGTCCTGGCTCATGACAAGTTGCGCGGGCATTTCGAGTCATTCGGATCCTGCGGCGCGGTGGCCGGCATGCTGGCCCGAGCCGATGAAGCGTATCCGGTATGGGGACCCACGAAGTCCGAGGAGGCGGTGCTGCGCCCCGGGTACCGGCCGGCCTGCCTGGTGACCGAAGACCGGCGCATGCGCCTGGCGGCTCGCGGGGTCAATACCATTCAAGCCGTGCGCTCGGCCGCGCGCATCGGCGTGCAGCCGCGCACCTTGGCTGCGGGCACGGCGGGCGCGCCGGATTGGCAGTATTTGGCGGCGCGGCGCTTGGCCCTGTTCATTCTGAACAGCATCGAGCGCAGCACCCGCTGGGTGGTGTTGACCAAGCCGCATCGCGAGGTCGGCGGCCTGGCGGCCGTGCAAGTGGCGGCTTTTTTCGAGTGGTTGCGGACAGAGGGCGCCTTTGGCAACCGTCCGGTCGAGGAGTCTTACGTGGTGATTTGCGATCGGCGCGCGAATCCCAGCGACGCTGCCGCGAGCGATTTTACGCTCTTGATCGGATTCGCCGCGCAGCGCGGGCAGGAGTTTCATTGTTTCAGAATTGCGCACTCGATGGCGGGCAGCCGCGTTACGCCCGTGAGCTTGAATCGCTCGACCGCCGGGCAATTAAGCCCTGAGGAACTCGAGTGGGTCGATACGCTGGCTAACCAGCTGCGGCCTTTGAACTAACCCGCGCGCGCTTTTCCAGCTCGGCTTCGAGCGAACTTACATCGCGATTCTGAACGACCGGGGCCGCAAGGCGGGGCAGCGCAGGATATTCGTCGAGTGCCCGCCTGGCGTAGGTATATCCGGCATCGATGGCTCGATCGAAGGCCTGCCAGTTGAGCAGATCGACATTGACCAACGGCGGCTTGAGCAACACGTCCGCCAGGGAACGCTGCGTGGCGGCGCTGGCGGCGCTGTTCACCAATCCGGAATACACGAGAATTTGAAAAATATTGAGGCGCCGTTTTCCGGTATGAACTCGTTCTGCGCCGACATCACAGCCGATCACCACGCCCGGCGAATGGCTTTGCATCATGTCCACGGGAAAATTGTTGATGGTGGCGCCGTCGACCAAAATGTCATCACCGCGGAAGATGGGCGGCATGACTCCGGGGATGGCCACCGCCGCCCGCAGCGCCTCCCACAGGCAGCCGCTGCGGTGTTCGAAGACGCGACCCGTCGCAAGATTGGCGCTCACGCAGAAGTAAGGCAGCGGCAAATCTTCGATAAGCACATCGCCATATTCCTGTGCCATCAGCCGCGACACTTTGCGTCCGCGCGTCAGGGCGACCAAGGGAAAGGTGTAGTCGTTCACCGGGTTGGTATCGACGAAGCTGCGGCGGTAGCGCACCAGCATTTCTTCATAGGACCAGCCCATGGCGACGCCGGCGGCCATGATGGCGCCAATGCTCGCGCCGCCGATGAAGTCGATAGGGATACGCGCTTCGCGCAGCGCCCGCACCACGCCGAGATGGGCGAAGCCGCGCGCGCCGCCACCGGATAACACCAGCCCCACTCCCCGTTGCGTCAGCAGGCGCGCGACTCTGCCGAGGTCAGTGGGGTCAACGAGGTGATGATGCCAGGCGACCGGCACCGACTTGAGCCAACGGCCTGCCGCGCCGGGCTCGAACGACCCATCGTGCAGCAGAGCGAGTTCCATGCGGGCGCCCCGATTCAGTGCACCATCCGTCACGCTGACCGGCCAGGGCTGGACCTCCGCACGGGCGCGGCCGGCGAGCAAGATCACGTCGGCTTGCCGGCAGCATTGACGGGTCCACCCGGTCTCCGTGGGATCGGCCACGTAGACCACGAAGTCATTCAATTCTTCGATGCGGCTGAACCAAGCCGAGGTATGGGTGCTGGCGCGTACATCCCAGACCAGTTCCGCGGCACCCGCCAGCGCGAACTCGCCCACCAGTTGGGTGGCGAGTTCCGCGACGTCGATTTCCACGTTGTTGGGAACGATGACGAAGACACGGGCACGCTTCACGTCGCGCAGCCTGCGGGTACTGCGCTGCAGCCTGCGGGCGCATAGGCGGGCAATGGCGAGGGATAGCGTCGTGGACTTTCCGCTGGCGCTTTCCATGAGTGCGGTGGGCATCCACAAGAGCTCGCTGTCCCTGAGGGCGGCCGCGCAGACGGTGCGGGGTCCTGACAGGAGCCAGCCGACCTCGCCGACCAGTTCACCCGCTCCTATTTCGGCCTCCCAGGGGCCGCTTCCCGTCGCGCTGATGCCCAGCCGGCCGCTGGTTAGCAGATATACTCCGTCGGGTGCCGCACCTACTTCGAATAATCGCCCGCCTGCCGGCAAGGAAAAATGTGCGCTGCCGGCGGCGAGTTCTTCGAGAACCGAGGCTTCTACCAGAGTCAAATCGGCACAGCTTCGCAGGCAGTCGATTGCCGGACGCATCTCCTGCATCGTGCTGGACTGTTCTTCCTCCAATGCCATTGTCTTAATAGCGGCCGGACAGGGGACTTTCTTGACAGTTGGAACCGTTGTGTTTTCGCACGGAAAGGAAAGCGGCCCCTGGGGGTCCAAGATCACCGCCATGGCTGCCGTAGTGCGAGATCTGGGAATTGCGGTGCAGTCGGTGGACTACCGCGGTCTAGACGACCCCACGGCCCGAGTCCATAAGCTCATTGCGGAAGCCGGCAGTGTTCCGGGTGAGCTGGTCCTCGTGGGCTCCAGCATGGGCGGGCATGTGGCCGCCGCGGCTGCTGCCACTTTGAAGCCGGTGGGATTATTTGTCCTCGCACCCGCCTTTTATATGACCGGCTTCGAAGCCCATACCCCGCAGAACGTCGACTGCCCCACGGTCATCGTGCATGGCTGGGGCGATGACGTCGTGCCCGTGGACAACAGCATTCGCTGGGCCCGCGAACACGTTGCGGCGCTGCACCTGCTCGATTCCGATCATCGTTTGGAGGATCACATCGAGACCGTTTGCCGCTTGCTGCGAGCGTTTATTCGGGAGTTGGGGTAGGCGGCGGCGCAGAGGGGGCCAGCATGGGCGGCGGCCCTGCGTCGGCTTGCGCCATTTCACGTAAGGCCTCGCCCAGCTGTTCGCCGGTGCGCCGGCCCATGGCGTCGAACCCTGCCCCCATGCACGCGTTGTATGCGGCCACGTAATGCTTGCCGGCCGGTGACTCCATGAAGGCCAGCACGCGCTTCAGATCTTCGTCACTCAAGTCGCGATAGCCATAAGCCATGAAGCGGCGCATCGGCAGGCGCATGTTTTCTTCCAGGCCAGGCCGGCTCGACTCGCCGGATTGATGAGCACGGTCACCCACCGCCACCGGATCCATGCCGGAGCCGATAGCCGTGCCGACCGCGACCGCTTGCCCCATGCTGAGGAATATCTCTACCGTGGATTCGGTGGACCGGGTGGCTCGCTCCAGCCGCTCGACGATGGCGTCACGCTTGGGCGTGGAGGGGGCGGTGATCTGGCCGCTCATGACCTTGTCGATATTGCCTTCGCCGAACTGGGCCAGTGCGATATCGGCGCTCACCATGCGCTTGCCCAGATCGCTGGTGAGAAATACTTCGGTTTTGGTGACGGTGGCGCCGTCCAAATGAGCGGCGAAGGCCTGCAGCGCGGGAGCTTCAAAGACGTCGATGCGAAAGCCGCGCGTCGCGGCGGCGGTCACGGCGGCCAGCTGAGATTCGTTCAGTTGTGTCGAGGTGTCGGTGGCGAATAATTGGCGTATGTGCTCGGGCATTGCCCCCAGCGACGCGCGTACCTGTTCGCGCATGGCGGCGTCTTGGTAGACTCGCGCGGCCGTGTCGATATCGACGGTCGACTCTGCGGCGTAAGCATTGGCCGCAAACAACATCAAGATCGCAAACCGAATCATGCGCGAACTCCGAGTGACTGCTTGTCCTCTGGGATTGTACACTCAAGGTCTCCATTGGCAGGCTGTAACGAGGGGGATATGGGCATGCTGAAGCTTTCGAGTCTCGCGCTGGCCGTTTTGTTCATTATCGGCTGTGCCCCTAAACATGATCCTGAGCCGCCGCCGCCGCCCGCGAAAACGGTCTTCGACCCCCTTACCCAGAATCTCGACAAGGCCCGCGGTGTGCAACAGGCCGCCGATGCGAATGCCGATGCCACGCGCAAAGCTGTGGATTCGCAGGAACGCGGCGACAGCACACCCTAAAATCGACGACCATCCATGACCCCGTTCGACGGCTTGAGCCAGGCCTGGCGTTGGAGCGTCCGCAAAACCTTAAGGCGTTTGGTCCGCCCCACCGTCAAGCCGGACGACGCGGCCACTGCCATCGCCGCGCGGCCACGGCCGGTGTGCTATGTCCTCGAGACGGAGAGCCAGACCGATCTCGCGGTACTCAGCAACGCATGCCGTCAACTGCGCCTACCGTCGCCGGAGCGGCGCTTGGCGCTGGGCGGTCGACGCGCCGAGAGAGCGTATTTCGATTTGACCGGGAAGCTGGGCTTTTTCAAGCGGCGCGTTCCCAGGCGCGCGCCGCGATATCTCGAGCAACTGCTCGCCACCGCGGCTGCGCATGATGACTTCGATGTGGATCTGGTGCCGGTCGCCATATTCTGGGGACGCGCGGCGCAAAAAGAGTTGAGCCTGTGGCGGCTCTTGTTCGCCGACGATTGGGCTCTCGTCGGGCGTTTCAAAAAGATTCTCCAGGTGATGTTCAACGGCCACAACACGCTGGTTTACTTCGGCGAGCCCATTGGCCTTCGTGAGGTCATACAAGAGGGTTTGGATACGCCGCGCACCGTGCGACGTATTCTGCGCTCCCTGCGTGCGTCCTTTCGCGCGCAACGCACCTCGACCATCGGTCCTGATCTTTCGCATCGTCGCACGCTGGTCGCGCACATCCTACGCACGCAGGCGGTACGGCGGGCGGTCCGCCTGGAAATGCAGGGGCGGACGGAGCGCGGTCGTCCGGTGAAGCGCCGTGCGGCGCTGCTCATTGCACGCAAGCATGCCATCGAGATCGCGGCCAACTATTCGCAGACCTTCGTGACCTTCATGTCGGTGGCGCTCGGCCGCTTGTGGAATTGGCTGTATGACGGCGTCGACTTCGAACACGTGAATAATTTGAGCGACGTGGGTGATGGGGCGGAAATCATTTACGTGCCGTGCCATCGCAGCCATATGGATTATCTGCTCCTGTCGTACGTGATCTACCGCAAGGGGTTTGCCGTGCCGCATATCGCGGCGGGTGCGAATCTCAACATGCCGGTGATCGGCCGCTTCTTGCGCAAGGGCGGCGCGTTTTTCCTGCGCCGCAGCTTCAAGGGCGATGCTCTGTATGCAGTGGTCTTCATGAAGTATCTCGGCTTCATGATGTCGCGCGGCCACCCACTGGAATATTTCATCGAGGGTGGCCGCAGCCGCACCGGGCGATTGCTGTCGCCGCGCACCGGCATGCTGTCCATGACCGTGCGCGGCTTCCTGCGCGACCCCAGGCGCCCGGTGGTGTTCATGCCGGTGTATTTCGGCTATGAGCGCATCGTCGAGGGCAGAACCTACATCGGCGAGCTATCCGGACAGCCGAAGCAGAAGGAGAGCGTCTTCGGCCTCATCAAGGCGTTCGTGTCGGTGTTGCGCAGCAAGTTCGGCAGAGTGCACGTGAATCTAGGGAGTCCCATTCCTCTCGAGGAGATTTTGCAGCGCCACAATCCCGAGTGGCGCCGTGCCGGCGCTCAAGCCGACGAGTCTCCGGGGTGGATGCGCGACGCGGTCGAGGAGCTCTCGCGACGGATCTTGATTGAAATCAACTCCGCCGCGGCCGTCACGCCGGTGAACCTGGTGGCCATGGCCATGCTGGCGACGCCGCGCCAGTCATTGCCCGAAACGGTGCTGATCCGGCAGATCGAGTTGTATCAACGACTGCTCAAGACCGTGCCGTATGCGCCCATGGTGACGGTGACGGATGAAAGCGGGGCTGCCATGGCGTACTACGCCGAGACCATGGGCATGCTGGAGCGACAGAAGCACGCGCTGGGCGACATCATGCGCATGAGCGAGGAGAGTGCGGTGCTCGCGACGTATTACCGCAACAACAGCCTGCATTTGTTCGCCATGCCGTCTCTGATCGCCTGCGGCTTCATCAGCAACGCGCGCATGAGTACCGTGGATTTGCAGCGCCTGGTGTGGCGCGTTTACCCTTATATTGCCGCAGAGCTATTCCTACGATGGGATGAGTCGCAGATCGGCGCGGTGGTGGACGCGCTGCTCGACGCCTTCGTCGAATTGAACTTGCTGCAGGTGAACGAGGACCGTACCGTGTGGCAGCGGCCTGCACCCACCTCGGTTGAAGCCATTCGATTGTCGTTACTCGCCGAAGCGACGATTCAAACCTTGGAGCGGTACTACCTGGTGGTGGCGCTATTGCTGCAGGCTGGATCCGGCAAGATCAGCCAGGCGGCACTGGAGGAACGCTGTCATCTCATGGCGCAGCGCATGTCGGTGCTCTATGGGATGAACTCGCCCGAGTTCTTCGACAAGAGCCTTTTCCGGAATTTCATCGACCTTCTGCGCCGACGCAATGTAGTGCAGACCGCGGAGGACGGCGGCCTCGTTTACGGCGACCCGCTGCTGGGCGTGGCTGCCGACGCGCAGTTCGTGCTGTCGGAGCAGATCAGGCATAGCATCTTGCAGGTGACGCTGGGGCAGTGAGGCGGCCGTGATCGCCTCGTCTGCTCAATCCCAGGACTGCCGACCCCGGCCCTGCTTCGTATCGCCGCGCCGCTTCTTGGTATCGATGCGGCGTTCCTTCGATGCCTTGGTGGGCCGGGTCTTCTTGCGGATCTTGGGCTCGATCAAAGCGGTGTGAATCAGTTCGGCGAGGCGGTCGAGCGCGTCGCGTCGGTTCTGTTCCTGGCTGCGTTCGCTGCGGGCGCTGATGAGGATGGTGCCATCGTCATTGATCTTTTGCCCCGCGATTCGCCGCAATCTGTTCCGTGCCGCGACCGGCAAGCTGGTGTTCTGCGGCAATAGGAACCGTAGCTGCACGGCGCTCGAGACCTTGTTGACGTTCTGGCCGCCGGGGCCGGAGGCGCGAATGAACTTCCATTCGAACTCTTCGTCGGGAATTGCGATAGCCGGCGTAATGACCAGAGGCATGATGGGCGCGAGCGGTTCGGGGTCAGTCGAGGTGGTCGGGCAGGGCGTTGCGTATCCTGACTTCGTGTTGGGTCACGGGAATGGAAATGCCCTGTTCTTTGAATAACCGCCATATGGCGCGATTGACGTCGGAGCGCACATTGTTCACGCCGTCCTGCGGGTCGGAAATCCAAAATCGCAGTTCGAGTTCGATGCCGCTGTCGCCGAAGTGCATGAGCCGCGACACGGGCAGCGGGTCGCGCAGCACTCGTCGCTGGCCTTCGCAGGCGGTGAGCAGGATCTGCAATGCCTTTTCAGGGTCGTCGTCGTAACTCACGCGCACCGGCAGCTTGAGGCGGATGCGCGGGTCGGTGTAGCTCCAGTTGATCACGGCGTTGGAGATCAGCTGCTGATTGGGCACCAGCATTTCGACCCCGTCGCGGTCGCGGACCACGACGTAGCGGCCGCGCAGTTCTTGCACCCAGCCGAAGTTCTCGGTGCTGGTGCCGGATTGACCGGAGAGACTGATGACATCG
>Ga0302314_10001622_pt1 | contig 41987 bp, 38 predicted proteins | sample III_Palsa_N2_3_FD_200533 | JGI IMG/M metagenome (GOLD analysis project Ga0302314, IMG submission 200533) | Peat permafrost microbial communities from Stordalen Mire near Abisko, Sweden - III_Palsa_N2_3 | ecosystem: Environmental > Terrestrial > Soil > Palsa > Peat permafrost | place: Sweden... | reverse complement strand
TGCCGACGCTGGTGGACGTGATGGTGTCGCCAGCGCCCGAACCCAGCACGACGGTTTGGGTCGAACCGGCCAAGCCTGCACCCAGGGTGACGCTGTCGCCGGCGCCATTGCCCAGGGTGATGCTGTCGGTGGCGCCCGAGGCGGTGACTTCGGTACCGGTGAAGTGAACGGAGGCGTTGTCGGTGCCGCCGGCAACGGTGATGCCCGTGGCGACCGTATCACCCGTCACGCTCAGTTGAACGTTGCCGTTCAGGTTCAACGTGGCCAGGCCGGGTTCGGAAAGCGTGCCGTTGATTTCGAAGGTTGCTGCCGTCGTATTGACGCTGTTGGTGAAGGTCGCCGATACCAGCGCGGTGTCGTTCAAAGCACCGATCACGACCGTGCCGGTGTTGTTGTCGACGATGGTCACGGCGGTCGAGGTCGAGTTCACGTTCTCGATTTCGATGCCGGCCGAGCCGCCGATGGTCAGCGTGGTCAGATGATTGTCGGTCAGGTTGTCAATGTAGGCCGAGATGGCCGAACTGTTGACGTTGGCATTGTTGATCGTGACCGAAGCCGAGTCGGTCGCGACGGTACCAATCTCGATCGTGCCCGTGCCGGTGAGGTTCAAGGTGATCAGGTTTTGGTCGAACAGCGAGCCGAGGTAGTTCTCCGAGAATGCGCTGGACACGTTCGAAGCCAGGTTGACCGTGGCCGTGCCGACGAAGGCGCTGTCTTCCACGGTGACCTGCGCGTAATCATTGCCTTCCGTAGCCGTCGTGCCGAGGTTGACGTTGATTGTGTCGGTCGCGCCATTGCCGTCAGCCGTCTGCAGCGTGATGATGTGGCTGTTGCCGTTTTCCAGCGACAGCGACAGCGACGAGCTCGTCGCGGCGTTGGTGAAGGTGACGTTGCCGCCCGAGCCTTGTACGTCGAACGCGTTGTAGCCCGACACCTTGCTCATGTCGAACACGCCCGAGGTGGTACCCGATACGCCGAAGATCGAGAAGTGCGTGACCGAAGCGATGTCTGCGACAGTGCCAGCGGGCGCATTGCTGAGCACGATTTCATTGTTGGTGGCCGAGCCGCCCGCAACGGTGCCGGTCTGGCCGGTGCCGATGGTGATGACGTCCTGGCCTGTGCCGCCGGTGAACGATTGGCCCGCAAGCAGCTCGAAGGTGATGATGCCTGAGGATGAAGCGGCGTTGATCGCGGCCGCAGCATTCAAATCGTTATCAATTTGGATCGTGAAAGCGCCGGCGCCGGAAATCGTCACCGCCTTGGCGTCGGGGGCGTCAATAACGCCGAGATAGAGGTCGGCGCCATCGTTGAACGACAGCGTCGTTGCCGATTCGAACGACAATTCGAACGCTGAACTCCCTTTCGTCACGGTGCTCACGTTGACCGTGGTCGCCGTGTCGTCCTCAATGAGGGACAGGTCATTATTATTGAGGGCCAGATTCAAGGTGCGTGTGCCGGTATCCGAGTTGACTTGAACCTCGCCGTAGCCATTGCCGACCAGCGTCAACGAGGTCAAGCCGTTGCCGACGATGTCCGTGCCGCCCGTGCCGCCATTGGTGAGCGTCACGCTGGTGATGGTGTCGCCGTGGGTGCTGTTGTCGACGATGCTGCCGCCGTTGCCGCCGGTCAGGGAGACCGAGGACGTCGCCGCGCCGCCTTGAATGTTGAAGGTGTTCTCGATGTTGATCGTCGCAGCGACGGTCAAGCCGCCCGTCGTGGCCACGTTGCCGGCCGAATCGACCACGGAGAGGGCGACGTTGTCGCCCACCGTGACGTTATCGGTACCGGTCGAAGACTTGACATTGAGCGTCGTCAGGTTGGCCCAGCCGCTGTAGTCGCCAACCACGCCTTCGAGCGAATTGACGTTCAAGGTCGTGATGCCGGTGATGGTCGCGCCGCTCGGAATTGCCATCGAGCTGCCGATGCCGAAGTCGGTGATGTTGAGCGTGTTGTTGAGCGTGCCGCCGGTGATGGTGTCGAACGATTGCAGCGTCGCAGCCTGGCCGCCGGCCAAGACACCAGCCGCGTTGTCCAGGATCGCGTTGAAGGTGTTGTTGCCCGGGCCGCCGACGAGAGTATCCACGCCGGTGGTGAGGTTGTAGACGCCGTTGGTGTTGCCGGCGACGATGTTGTTGATCGTGGTCTGCACGTCGAACGTGGGGGCGTTGGTGGCCGTGACGCCGGACAGCATCAGGCGCGCGTCTTGCGCTGCCGTGGCGCCGCTGTAGTCAACGATCTGGGTCGACGAAGCACCGAGGGCGGTCGTGAAGCTGGTAGCGACGGTAACCTTGGCTTGCACCAGAGCCCAGTCGTCCGTGGCTTGTTGCGAGCTGTTGCTGGTCGGCTCGGAGCCGGCCAGGATCGCCAGGGCGGCATCGCCTTGCGACACCTGGCCCGATTCGATGGCGTTGACCCAGAAGGTCAGGCCGGAAACCGCTGCCGGACGGCCGAACAGGTTTTCGAAAATGGCGTTGACAAAACTCGCCGTCGAGCCGGAGCCGTACAATGCGGTCGATTCGGCGCTGGTGCCGAAGGAATCAACCAGGCTCTTGACCGCAGCATTGGTGCTGTAAGCCAGCGCCAAGGCAGCGGGATCGGTCGGCGCATTTGCCGCCGCAAGCGCGGTCTCGAAGTTTTGCAGACCGTAGTAGTCGGCGGGGCGGCCGAAATAGGCCACATAGAGTTCTTGCACGAGGCTGCTATAGCTTGCTGCGGTGGTCATTGTTTGTTGCTCCTCTGGTTGGCGGGCTGAAGCGATCGAAAGTCACCTAGCATAATGCCATGAAATTAGTAAAATGCAATAAAAACTATGTGAGCTGGTTTCTTTTGTTGTGTTAATGAAAGCGGGCTGATTTACCGAAACCTCCACCTGGTACTGGACGCGATTGGACAAAAAAGCCGCACTCTCATAGGGAGAGATGCGGCTTCTTGTACAACATTGGACTACTTGAAACAACTAAGTGGTGGAGGCGGCGGGAATCGAACCCGCGTCCAAAGACACTCTACAGACAGTTCTACATACTTAGCGCTGTCATTTGATTTAACCCTTCCGACGCGGACGCGCACGCTGCGGTTGGGCGAGTCACCTTAAGTTTAACGCTGGCCAAGTGACCCGGTTTTGCGCGATTCCCTGTGAATGACTCTACTGCCGTTGCCAGCCCACCCCAGGGAAGAAGTGGTGTAGAGCTAACCGGTATTAAGCGGCTAGTGCGTACGAGTTATCGTTTGCAGTTAAGTCTTTTTCCGGTTGTATTTACGAGGTGACCAGCCCTCGGTATGCCCTGCGCTGCTTTGCAATCCCTGTCGAAACCAGGTCGCCCCCATGATCGGTGTTGCAGTCGCTGAATTGTAACGTATACCTAAGGTCGACCGAGCCGATTGCAAGCCCAATGTGGGTTTATATTGCTGGAATCAGCTTGATCAAATGCAATGGCGATTGCGCCAGCAGGTCGGCATTCCAGGTCAACGGTTCGCTGTGGCCGCAATACCCCCAGGCTGCGGCAACGGTGGTCATGCCTGCGGCGAGGCCTGCCTGGATGTCGCGCAAGTCGTCCCCGACGTACCAGCATTGCCGCGGTTCCAGTCCCATGCGCCGTGCCGCTTCCAGCAGTGGTGCTGGATGGGGCTTGGCGTGGGGCGTGGTGTCGCCGGAGATGACGCAGCCGGCGTGGCCCAGCCCGATTTGCGGCACCAGGGCATCGGTGTAGCGCGCGGCCTTGTTGGTGACCACGCCCCAGCCTATGCCTTGGTTGTGCAAATGGTTGAGCATGGCGTCGATGCCGTCGAACAGGCGGCTCTCGACTGCGAGATTGGCTTCGTAGTTGGCGAGGAAGGCGTCACGCAGCGCTTCGAAGCCCTCTTCGCCAGGTTTCACGCCGAATGCGGCACCTACCAGGCCACGTGCGCCGGCCGATGCAACGGGACGCAGCAATTCATAAGGCGTCGGTTCCAAGCCGCGCTCCACGCGCAGGCGGTTGACGGCTGCCGCCAGGTCGGGAGCGGTGTCGGCCAGGGTGCCGTCGAGATCGAACAAGATGGCGCGCGGTGCGGCGTGGTGCATGGGTATCAGAGCGGGCGATGCGCCGCCACGAGGTAGTTGACGCTGGTGTCCCGGTTCATCGAGTAGATCTTGGTCAAGGGGTTGTAGCCCATGCCCTTGAGCCCGTCGAGTTCCAGGCCTGCATTGCGGATGAATTGGGCAAGCTCCGCCGGGGTGATGAACTTGGCGTAATCGTGCGTGCCGCGCGGCAAGAGCCGCAACAGGTATTCCGCGCCGATGACTGCGAACACGTAAGCCTTGGGATTGCGGTTGATGGTCGAGAAAAACAGCTTGCCGCCCGGCTTCACCAGGCGGGCGCAAGCCTTGACGATGGCGGCCGGGTCCGGCACATGCTCCAGCATTTCCATGCAGGTGACGACGTCGAAGTTCTCCGGTGCGCGCTCTGCCATGTCTTCGGCGGCGATCAACTCGTAGGCGACCTGCACGCCGGACTCGAGGCTGTGCAGATCCGCCACTTTCAAGGCTTTTTCGGAAAGGTCGATACCACTGACCTTGGCGCCTTTTTTCGCCATGCTCTCAGCCAGGATGCCGCCACCGCAGCCGATGTCGAGCACGGTCTTGCCAAACAGCGGCGCACGCGCATTGATCCACTCCAGGCGCAGCGGGTTGATTTCATGCAGCGGGCGAAATTCGGACGTGGGGTCCCACCAGCGATGGGCGAGGTCGGAGAATTTTTGCAGTTCTGTCGGGTCGGCGTTCATGGGGAGCATGATAGCAGACAGGGCGCCACCAGAAATCGTAGCGAGCGATCCGAGGTCGGGCAGAGAAGCGGAACCGTACTTAGGTACGGTGAGCATCGCAGGCCCGAGATCGGTTCGCGCAGTAGATTTATGGTGGCGCCCTGAAATAAAAAACCCCGCCGAAGCGGGGTTTGAGTATTGCGCGATGCGATTACTGGTTGACGGTACGCGTACCAACCACTTCGATTTCCACGCGACGGTTCTTGGCGCGGCCTTCGGCGGTCTTGTTGTCGGCGACCGGTTGGCTCTTGCCCTTGCCTTCGGTGTAGACGCGGTTGGCTTCCACGCCCTTCGAGACCAGATAGGCCTTGACGGCGTCAGCGCGGCGGACCGACAGCTTTTGGTTGTACTCAACCGAGCCGATCGCGTCGGTGTGGCCGACGGCGATGATGACTTCGAGGTTCATGCCTTGCAGCTTCGAGGTCAGGTCGTCGAGCTTGGCCTTGCCTTCGGGCTTCAGGATCGCCTTGTCGAAGTCGAAGAATGCGTCGGCAGCGAAGGTGACCTTTTCAGCCGTGGGCTTCGGCGGAGGCGGCGGCGCCACAGGAGCGGGCGGTGGCGGGGGCGGCGGGGCTTCGACAACCGGAGCCGGCTTCGAGATTTCCTTGTCGCAGCCTTCTACGGCGTCAGCCGGGGTCCAGTAATTGGTATGCCAGCACAGACCGAACGGATCGCGAACGATATAACCGCTGCTGTCCTGAACATAGGCGCTATAGGGCTTGGGGGCCTTGATGTCGTCATATGCGAATGCCGACACCGAGACGATCGCTGCGGATGCAGCAAGGGTCAAAAGTGCTAGTTTTTTCATGTTTTTCCTCTTGTTTCAGGTATCCGCAGAGAAACTGCGCAAAAAGTTGCCAACTCAGGTTGCATGGTAACACTTGTTCAACTGCCAAATGTAACCGTTTGATTACATAAAGCAACATTGGGGGACAAGTCTCTACCTCTTCGCCATTCTGCCACAGGCTTTATCATGGTGCAGATTGCCAAACCGACCAAAGGGCGAATTTAGTCAATTGTGGTGCATTTGCAACGAAATGAGGCTTTGTTATCCCTTGCACCACACAGACCAGAAGCAAAGTGGCTTGGTTCCCGGAAATCGATGCTTCCCTGTAAAGATTTCCAGGTAGCCATAGCGGAAAGGGCAAGCGGTATTGCCGCTTGCCCTTTAATCAGGTGACATGCGACCTGATGCCTTGTGGTCAATCTTGGGGCATGTCAGTTGCCCAAGCCGTGCACCTCAATGGTGACGCGGCGGTTCGGCGCCAGGCATTTGATCAGTTTCTTCTCGCCTTTGACGCCGGCACAAGCCTCGACTTCGTTGGCTTTGCCCAGGCCGTGCTGCTCGATCGGGCCGGCAATGCCGATGCTCTTCATCAAGTAGTCGGCCACCGTTTCGGCGCGCTTTTGCGACAGCTTCAAGTTATAGGAATCCGTGCCGAGGCGGTCGGTATAGCCGGTCACGACAATGCCGGTTACCTGCGCGCAGGCGGCCAGCTTGCTGCGGAAATCGGTGTCCAGGCCATGTTTGGCTGCTTCGGAGAGCTTGGCGTAGTCGAAGCTGAAGGTCTCGTCGGCCTTGAGTACGAAGGTGAAGTCGCACGGCTTGGGCGGCGGTGGGGGCGGAGGAGGCGCCAGCGGCGGCACTGCCTGTGCGACCACCATGGGTGGGGCAATCGGGCTGGCTATCGGCGGCACGAGATCGCCGTCGCAGCCCAGCACGGCGTCGGCCGGGGTCCAGTAATTGGTGCGCCAGCAAAGGCCGAAAGCGCTTTTGACGATGACGCCGGACGAATCCTGCACGTAGGCGCTGTAGGGTGTGTTGGCCTTGATGTCGTTGGATGTTTGGGCGCTGGCCAGCGTCGGCAGGATCGTGGTCAGGGCAAGGGCGATTGCAATTTTTTGCATGGTTATTCTCGGTTCTGTCTTTATTGGAATGTTCCAAATTCTTCGAGCGCCATTAAATCATACTTTGCGATTCCACAACGGCAATTGAGGATTAAAGCAATATAAAAACAATAAGAAATTTCCGATGGCGGGGGCGTCGGTTTTTTGCGCGGCACGCATGAATCCGGCACCCCTTCGGCATGCTAAAATGATCGATTCTGTGCTTTTTCTGCAAGCTGTCGCGAGTGACGGCGAAGCGGCAAAGGCGCGGCACGTCGGCCCAGCCGGAAGCCGCGGATACAGTCCAATTCAATATAAAGCGTAGCCAGTCGTCGCCCAATGGATCAATTCGCCAAAGAAACAATCCCGATTTCCCTAGAAGAAGAGATGCGCAAGAGCTACCTCGATTACGCCATGAGCGTGATCGTGGGCCGCGCCTTGCCCGATGTGCGCGACGGCTTGAAGCCGGTGCATCGCCGCGTACTTTACGCGATGCACGAAACCAATAACGTCTGGAACCGTCCTTACGTGAAATGCGCCCGCGTGGTCGGTGAAGTCATGGGTAAATACCACCCGCACGGCGACCAATCGATCTACGACACGCTGGTGCGCATGGCGCAGGACTTCTCGATGCGCTACATGCTGGTCGACGGCCAGGGCAACTTCGGCTCGGTCGACGGCGACAACGCGGCGGCGATGCGTTACACCGAGTGCCGGCTGGACAAGATTACCAGCGAGATCCTGGCCGACATCGAAAAGGAAACGGTCGATTTCGTGCCGAATTACGATGGCAAGGAAAGAGAACCGTCGGTGTTGCCGACCCGCATTCCCAACCTGCTGATCAACGGCTCGTCCGGCATTGCGGTCGGCATGGCTACCAACATTCCGCCGCATAACCTGACCGAAGTCATCGACGGCGCGCTGCACGTGCTGCGCAACGCCGAATGCACGGTCGACGAACTGATCGAAATCATCCCCGCGCCCGATTTCCCGACCGCCGGCATCATCTACGGCGTCTCCGGCGTGCGCGACGGTTACCGCACCGGCCGCGGCCGCGTGGTGATGCGCGCCAAGACCCACTTCGAGGAATACGGCAAGGAAGGCCGCACAGCGATCATCGTCGACGAGCTGCCCTACCAGGTCAACAAGAAGTCGCTGCTCGAACGCATCGCCGAACTGGTGCGCGACAAGAAGCTCGACGGCATTTCCGACATCCGCGACGAGTCCGATAAATCCGGCATGCGCGTGGTGATCGAACTCAAGCGCGGCGAAGTCGCCGAAGTGGTGCTCAACAATCTGTACAAGCAGACGCAATTGCAAGACACCTTCGGCATGAACATGGTCGCGCTGGTCGATGGTCAGCCCAAGCTGTTGAACCTGAAGCAGATGCTGGAGTGCTTCCTGTCGCACCGCCGCGAAGTCGTCACGCGCAGGACGGTGTTCGAACTGCGCAAGGCGCGCGAGCGCGGCCACGTCTTGGAAGGCCTGGCGGTTGCCCTGGCCAACATCGATGACTTCATCGCCATCATCAAGGCCGCGCCGACGCCGCCGGTGGCCAAGGTGGAATTGATGACGCGCGCCTGGGATTCCTCGGTCGTGCGCGCGATGCTGTCGCGCACCGGCGAAGAGGGCGGTCCCGGCATCGACGCCTACCGTCCGGAAAACCTGCCCAAGCATTACGGCATGCAGCCCGACGGTTTGTACAAGCTGTCCGACGACCAGGCCCAGGAAATCCTGCAGATGCGTCTGCAACGTTTGACCGGCCTGGAGCAAGACAAGATCGTCAACGAATACAAGGACGTGATGGCCGAGATCGCCGACCTGCTCGACATCCTGTCCAAGCCGGAACGCGTGACGACCATCATCACCGACGAGATGAACGCGGCCAAGAACGAGTACGGTGCGAAGGACGAACGCCGCTCGCAGATCGAACTGAACGCGACCGACCTCGGCACCGAAGACCTGATCACGCCGCAAGACATGGTGGTCACGCTGTCGCATACCGGCTACATGAAGTCGCAGCCGGTTTCCGAATACCGCGCGCAAAAGCGTGGCGGACGCGGCAAGCAAGCCATGGCGACCAAGGACGACGACTGGATCGACCAGCTCTTCATCGCCAACACGCACGATTACATCCTGTGCTTCTCCAACCGCGGCCGCATGTATTGGCTCAAGGTGTGGGAAGTGCCGCAGGGTTCGCGCAATTCGCGCGGCAAGCCCATCGTCAACATGTTCCCGTTGCACGACGGCGAAAAGATCACCGTGGTGCTGCCGCTTTCGGGCGACAACAGCAGCTTCCCGGAAAACCATTTCGTGTTCATGGCAACGTCCCTGGGTACGGTCAAGAAGACGCCGCTGTCGGACTTCTCCAACCCGCGCAAGGCTGGCATCATCGCGGTGGACCTGGATGAGGGCGATTACCTGATCGGCGCCGCACTGACCGACGGCCAGCATGACGTGATGCTGTTCTCCGACAGCGGCAAGGCCGTGCGCTTCGACGAGAACGACGTGCGTCCGATGGGCCGCACCGCGCGCGGCGTGCGCGGCATGAACCTGGAAGACGGCCAGCAGGTCATTGCCCTGCTGGTGGCCGAGAACGAACAGCAATCGGTATTGACGGCGACTGAAAACGGCTTCGGCAAGCGCACCCCGATCACTGAATACACGCGCCACGGCCGCGGCACCAAGGGCATGATCGCGATCCAGACTTCGGAACGTAACGGCAAGGTGGTTGCCGCCACGCTGGTCGAGACCAGCGATGAAATCATGCTGATCACGACCGGCGGCGTGCTGATCCGCACGCGCGTCTCCGAAATCCGCGAGATGGGCCGCGCCACGCAAGGCGTGACGCTGATCGCCGTGGAAGACGGCACCAAGCTTTCGGGCTTGCAGCGCGTGATGGAGTCCGATGCCGACGTCGAGCCGGAAGGCGAGGGCGGCGACGAGCCGGCGGGCGAATAAGTTTTTCGTTCAGATGAATAAGATTTCCGCATAAGCGAATCAAAACCTCTGTCATTCCCGCGTATGCGGGAATCCAAGCTGAGCTTGCTCGATTTGACTCATTGTGGATTCCCGTGTGCGCGAGAATGACGGAGGTGGGGCTCCAAATTTCAGGGACAGTTGGACTTACATGACCGCAATCTACAACTTCTCCGCAGGACCAGCCGTACTCCCTAAGGACGTGTTGCAGCAAGCCGCCGCCGAGATGCTCGATTGGCACGGCAGCGGCATGTCGGTCATGGAAATGAGCCACCGCGGGCCCGAGTTCATGTCCATCCATGAAGCCGCCCTGGCGGATTTTCGCGAACTGCTGTCGGTGCCCGAGAACTACAAGATCCTGTTCCTGCAAGGCGGCGGGCTCGGCGAGAACGCCATCGTGCCGATGAACCTGGTCGGGCGCCGCAGTGCGTCCGCCATGCAGCCTGCCACGGTCGATTTCGTCATCACCGGTTCCTGGACCAAAAAATCGGCCAGGGAAGCGGCCAAATACGCCCAGGTCAACATTGCCGCGACCGCTGAAGACAACAAGCTGACCGCGATCCCCGATCCGGCAAGCTGGAAGCTGTCGAAAGACGCCGCCTACGTCCACATCTGCACCAATGAAACCATCGACGGCCTGGAATATCAATTCGTGCCGGAGGTGGGCGACGTGCCGCTGGTGGCCGATATGTCTTCGCACATCATGGCGCGCCCGGTCGACGTGTCGCGCTATGGTGTGATCTTCGGCGGCGCGCAAAAGAACCTCGGCCCGGCCGGCTTGACGGTCGTCATCGTGCGCGAAGACTTGCTGGGCCACGCGCTGCCGATCTGTCCTTCGGCCTTCGAGTGGAAGACGGTGGCGGAAAACAATTCGATGTACAACACCCCGCCGACGTACGCGATCTACATCGCCGGCCTGGTGTTCCAATGGTTGAAGGAGCAGGGTGGCGTCAGGGCAATGGAGCAACGAAATATTGCCAAGTCCGCCATGCTGTATGATTATCTGGATTCGACCGGGTTTTACCAAAACCGGGTTGTCAGGGAATGCCGTTCACGCATGAACGTGCCGTTCTATCTGCAAGACGAAACGCTCAACACGGCGTTTCTGGCAGGCGCCAAAGAGCACGGCCTGCTGCAATTGAAGGGCCACAAATCGGTAGGCGGCATGCGCGCTTCGCTGTACAACGCGATGCCGGTCGAAGGGGTGCAAACCCTGATCGCCTACATGAAAGATTTTGAAGCCCGTAACGGATAGCAGTGCCGCTCAAATTCTGATTCAATTCGTCATCCCCGCGCAGGTGGGGATTCACAATTAAAACCGTCAACCTTGGCGCAGTGGATCCCCGCCTGCGCGGGGATGACGGGTTAAGTGAGTGAAAGCAGGATTGACGGTATTGCGGCACGGATAGACCTTTTTCGTTACTGACGAAAACCCTGGACGCCCCATGAGCGACGAAAAACTGAAACCCCTGCGCGAGCAGATCGATGCGATCGACGCCCAAATCGTCGACCTCTTGAACCAGCGCGCCCGCCTGGCGCAGGAAGTCGGCCACGTCAAGGCCGAGACCAATGCCCCGGTGTTCCGTCCCGAGCGCGAAGCCATGGTGCTGCGCCGCGTGGCCGAGCGCAACACCGGCCCGTTGGCCTCTTCCGACATGCAAACCATTTTCCGCGAAGTGATGTCGTTGTGCCGGTCGTTGGAGCGGCGCGTCACGGTGGCTTATCTCGGTCCGCCGGGCACTTTCAGCGAGCAAGCCGTGTACCAGCAATTCGGCCACGCGGTGGAAAGCCTGCCGTGCGTCTCGATCGATGAAGTGTTCCGCTCGACCGAAGCCGGCACGGCGGACTTTGGCGTGGTGCCGGTGGAAAACTCGTCCGAAGGCGCGATCAACCGCACGCTTGATCTGCTGTTGCAAACCTCGCTGGCCATTTCGGGCGAAGTCTCGATCGCGGTGCACCACAGCCTGATGAGCAAGAGCGGCAGCATGGACGGCGTGATGCGCATCTGCGCCCACTCGCAGGCGCTGGCGCAGTGCCAGGCCTGGCTCAACCAGCATTTCCCCAACATCGAGCGCCATGCCGTGGCCTCGAACGCCGAAGCGGCGCGCATGGCCAGCGACGACGCAACCGTGGCCGCGATTGCCGGCCATACCGCCGGCCAGATGTATGATTTGCAGACGATCGCCGCGCACATCCAGGACGACCCGCACAACCGCACGCGTTTTGCCGTCGTCGGCCGGCTCAACACCACGCCTTCTGGGCGCGACCAAACCTCGCTCGTGCTGGCCGTGCCGAACAAGGCCGGCGCGCTGTACGACCTGCTGGCACCGATCGCTGCGCATGGCGTTTCGATGACGCGCTTCGAATCGCGCCCCGCGCGCATCGGCACCTGGGAGTATTACTTCTACGTCGACGTCGAAGGCCATGCGGCTGACGAGAAGGTGGCGAATGCGCTCGCCGAATTGAAGCAGAGCGCCGCCTTTTTCAAGGTGCTCGGTTCCTATCCCTTGAGTTTGTAACCGGACGACCACCATGTCTATTCAATTCGGACCCGATTACGTCCGCGCCATCGCTCCCTACCAGGGCGGCAAACCGATCGCCGAAGTCGCCCGCGAATTCGGCCTCGACGAAGCGAAGATCATCAAGCTCGCTTCCAACGAAAATCCGCTCGGCATGCCGGAGTCGGCCAAGCATGCCATGATCGCCGCCATGGAGCAGATTGCGCGCTATCCCGACGCCAACGGCTTCGATCTCAAGGCCGCGCTGTCGCAAAAATACGATGTGCCGCCCGAGTGGATCACGCTGGGCAATGGCAGCAACGATATTTTGGAACTGGCCGCGCACGCCTTCGTCCAGCCGGGCGACTCAGCGATGTATGCGCAGTATTCGTTCGCCGTCTATCCGCTGGCCGTGCAGGCCACGGGCGGCAGGCCGGTCGTGGTGCCGGCCAAAAACTACGGCCATGATCTGCCGGGCTTCCTCGCTGCGCTCACGCCCGCCGTCAAGCTGATCTTCATTGCCAATCCGAACAACCCGACCGGCACCTTCCTGCCGGCGGCGGAGATCGAAGCCTTCCTGGCCGCCGTGCCGCCCAACGTGGTGGTGGTGCTCGACGAAGCTTATAACGAATACCTGGCGCCGGAAAAGCAATACGACTCCACGGCATGGGTGCGGCGCCATCCCAACCTGGTCGTCTCGCGCACCTTTTCCAAGGCTTACGGTCTGGCGGGCCTGCGTGTGGGCTTCGGCATCGCCCAGCCCGGCATTACCGATCTGCTGAACCGTATCCGCCAGCCGTTCAACGTCAATGCCATGGCGCAAGCCGCGGCCGTTGCGGCACTGGGCGACACGGAATTCCTTGAGAAAAGCGCGAGCTTGAATGCGGCGGGTTACCAGCAATTGACCGAAGCCTTCGATGCGCTGGGCCTGGAATATGTGCCGTCTTCGGGCAACTTCGTACTGGTTCGCGTGGGCCAAGACGAAGGCTCCGGTGCGGCTGCCAACCTGGCCTTGCTCAAGCGCGGCATCATCGTGCGCCCGGTGGGCAACTACGGCTTGCCGCAATTCTTGCGCATCACCATCGGCCTGCCCGAGGAAAACGCCGCCTTCCTGGCTGCGCTGAAAGAGGTGTTGGCGTGACGCAAAGTGGCCGCGATGTTCAATAAGGTCGCCATCTTCGGCGTCGGGCTGATCGGCGGATCGTTCGCGCTTTCTCTCAGAAAAGCCGGCATGGTCGGCGAACTGGTCGGCACCGATAGAAGCGATGCCGCGCTGGAGCGTGCATTTGCGCTCGGCATCATCGACCGCGCCGCCGAATCGGCCGCCGATGCCGTGCATGGCGCCGATCTCGTGCTCCTGGCGGCGCCCGTGGCGCAGACCGGCGCCGTGCTCGCCGCGATCGCGCCGCATCTGCAACCGGGCGTCATCGTGACCGACACCGGCAGCACCAAGGCCGACGTGGTCGCCGCCGCGCGCGCCGCCCTGGGCAATCGCGTCGATCAATTCGTCCCCGGCCATCCGATCGCGGGCCGCGAAACCAACGGGCCCGATGCGGCCGTCGATCATCTCTATCGCGGCAAGAAAGTCGTGCTTGCGCCCTTGCCGGAGAACCGCAAGGAAGATGTCGAGCGCGTTGCAGCGGCATGGACCGCCTGCGGCGCCATCATCCATCAGTTGAGTGCCGAGCAGCACGATCTCGTGTTTGCGGCAGTCAGCCATCTGCCGCATCTGTTGGCGTATGCGCTGGTGGACGACATCGCCAACAAGCCGCATGCCGACCTGCTGTTTCAATACGCCGCCAGCGGGTTCCGTGATTTCACGCGTATCGCGGGGTCGTCGCCTGAGATGTGGCGCGATATTTCGCTGGCGAACCGGGCGGCTTTGCTGGATGAATTGGATGCCTACACGGCGCAGTTGGCGCGTTTGCGGGCTGCGCTTGCTGCGGGGGATGGCAAGGCGCTTGAGGCGGTATATGCGAACGCGCAGCATGCGAGGCTTGCGTGGATCAAGGCCATAGAAGCTGCGGAGAAATAATCGCCGCGGCAGGATAAGACAGTCACCCCTCGCCCGCAGGCGGGAGAGGGGCCGGGGGTGAGGGGCATTGTGATTTGGCTGCGCTAGTCAAGACTACCTAGTGAAGCATTGGGATTGGTTTTAAGCAAGCGCAGTCAGCCCGCAATCCCCCTCACCCCCACCCCTCTCCCGCCTGCGGGAGAGGGGAGTTTAGGCGCGACAAGGATCAACCGAAAATGAAGCAATACCCACACCACCTCGATCTCCAACCCGCCATGCACGCGCGCGGCACGGTGCAATTGCCCGGCTCGAAAAGCATCTCGAACCGCACGTTGTTGCTCGCCGCGCTATCCAAAGGCACCACCCACATCCACGATCTGCTGGCCTCGGACGACACCCTCGTCATGCTGGCCGCCTTGCAGCAACTCGGCATCAAGTGGGAGCAGGTCGGTGAGTCGAACGACTACATCGTCCACGGCGGCGACGGCGCCTTTCCGGCACAGCAGGCCGATCTCTTCATGGGTAATGCCGGCACGGCGATTCGCCCGCTGACCGCTGCATTGGCGGTCTTGGGCGGCGACTACAAGCTGCACGGCGTGGCGCGCATGCATGAGCGCCCGATCGGCGATCTGGTCGATGCCCTGAATGCCATCGGCGCGAAGGTCGAGTACGCCGGCCAGCCCGGCTTCCCACCCTTGCACATCGGCCGCAGCCACCTGCATCAGCGCAAGCTACAGGTGCGCGGCAATGTGTCGAGCCAGTTCCTGACAGCCTTGCTCATGGCGGCGCCCTTGATGGCGCAGCAAGAGTCCGTGACCATCGAAGTCATCGGCGAACTGATCTCCAAGCCTTACATCGAGATCACCCTGAAGCTGATGCAGCGCTTCGGGGTCGCCGTGGCGCGCGATGAATGGCGCGCCTTCACCATTGCCGCCGGCCAGCATTACACCAGCCCCGGCAGCATCCACGTCGAAGGCGACGCCTCTTCGGCATCGTACTTCCTCGCAGCCGGCGCCATCGCCGGCGGCCCGGTGCGGGTGCAAGGCGTGGGTGCCGACAGCATTCAGGGCGACGTGCGCTTCGTCGACGCCCTGCAAGCCATGGGCGCGCATATCACTACAGGCCCTAACTGGATCGAAGTCGAATCGCGCGGCGCCCTGAAAGCCATCGACGCCGACTTCAACCACATCCCCGACGCCGCCATGACCATCGCCGTGGCTGCGCTCTACGCCGACGGCACCAGCGTGCTGCGCAACATCGCCAGTTGGCGCGTCAAGGAAACCGACCGCATCGCTGCGATGGCGACCGAATTGCGCAAATTGGGTGCAATCGTGGAAGAGGGCGCCGATTACCTGAAGGTCACGCCGCCCGCCGAAATCCAGGCTGCAGCCATCGACACCTACGACGACCATCGCATGGCGATGTGCTTCTCGCTCGCGTCACTGACGGGGGCATCTCGGCGTGGCAATACGATACGGATCAACGATCCGAAGTGCGTGGCGAAGACGTTTCCGGATTACTTCGAAGCGTTTGCCGGCGTGGCATCGAACGATCTTCTATGAGAACCCCTCTCCCGCGGGCGGGAGAGGGGCAGGGGTGAGGGGCGTGGCGATCTGACTCGGTTTGAATGGCATAGTCAAGGCATAAGCTCCCTCACCCCAACCCTCTGTCGCCTGCTGGAGAGGGGCTCAGGCCAAAGTGGCATCAACCTTGCTCCCGATTCGGGTAAACTTCGCCTGATCAGGAGCCCCCATGACCCCATCCCCCAGCACCAACTTTCCCGTCATCACCATCGACGGCCCCACCGCCTCGGGCAAAGGAACCGTCGCCCACCGCGTAGCCGATAAACTCGGCTTTCATTACCTCGATTCCGGCGCTTTGTACCGCCTGACTGCCTTGTCGGCCTTGCGCAGCGATACTTCCCTGAATGATGAACACGCCCTGGCGAGACTGGCCAAGCACTTGCATATCAGCTTTACGGACGGCAAGGTCATGCTGTCCAACGAGAATGTGACCAATGCGATTCGCGCCGAGGATGTCGGCAATACGGCTTCCAAAATTGCCGCATTGGCAACGGTGCGCCATGCTCTGCATGACTTGCAATTAAGCTTTCGTCAACATCCCGGCCTGGTGGCGGATGGGCGCGACATGGGTTCGGTGATCTTTCCCAATGCCCAATTGAAGGTCTTTTTGACGGCAACCCCAGAAGCCCGTGCAGAAAGACGCTATAAGCAATTGATTGAAAAAGGAATTCCTGCTAATATGGAAGGTCTTCTGCAGGATTTGCGTGAACGTGACGCGCGCGACAGCAATCGCGCCATCGCTCCCTTGAAGCCCGCAGAAGGGGCGCATTTGCTGGAGACCTCGAACATGACGGCTGATGAAGCTGTCGAACAGGTGCTTCGCTGGTACGCAGAAATAAAGAAACATTAAAGCACGCTAAAAATCTACTGCGCGGCCCAATCTCGGGCCTGCGATGCTCACCGTACCTTCGTGCGGTTGCGCTTCTCGGCCCGACCTTGAACCGCTCGCTACGATTTTTAGAGTGCTTTTGAAGTGAGTTTAAAACGCGCTTGTTCAGCGCAGCTCTGGTGCCGGTCCGGGCGCAATGTCCTGATCGGTGTTGATGAACCTAACCCAATCGTCGTCGCAATGTCGCGCCGAAATTGGCTAACCTGTGTAAATTATGTCAACTGCAACCTCCCCCGCATCCTCTGGTATGGAAAGCTTTGCCGCCCTCTTTGAAGAATCGCTGTCGCGTCAAGACATGCGTTCGGGCGAAGTTATTTCGGCTGAAGTCGTTCGCCTCGACCACAATTTCGTGATCGTCAACGCCGGCCTGAAGTCCGAAGCTTTCATCCCTGTTGAAGAATTCAAGAACGACGCCGGCGAAATCGAAGTCAAGGTTGGCGACTTCATCTCGGTCGCGATCGAATCGCTGGAAAACGGCTTCGGCGACACCATCCTGTCGCGCGACAAGGCCAAGCGCCTGGCATCGTGGCTGGCTCTGGAAAAGGCCATGGAATCGGGCGAAATCGTCACCGGTACCGTCAATGGCAAGGTCAAGGGCGGCCTGACCGTGTTGACCAACGGCATCCGTGCCTTCCTGCCGGGCTCGCTGGTCGATACGCGTCCCGTCAAGGACACGACGCCGTACGAAGGCAAGACCATGGAATTCAAGGTCATCAAGCTCGACCGCAAGCGTAACAACGTCGTGCTGTCGCGCCGCGCCGTCATCGAAGCATCGATGGGCGAAGAACGCGCCAAGCTGATGGAAACGCTGAAGGAAGGCACGGTCGTGACCGGCGTCGTCAAGAACATCACCGACTACGGCGCATTCGTCGACCTGGGCGGCATCGACGGCCTGCTGCACATCACCGACCTGGCATGGCGTCGTGTGCGTCACCCGTCGGAAGTGCTGACGGTTGGCCAGGAAATCACTGCCAAGGTCTTGAAGTACGATCAGGAAAAGAACCGCGTCTCGCTGGGCGTCAAGCAACTGGGCGACGACCCCTGGACCGGCCTCTCGCGCCGCTACCCGCAAGGCACGCGCCTGTTCGGCAAGGTCACCAACCTCACCGACTACGGCGCGTTCGTTGAAGTCGAGCAAGGCATCGAAGGCCTGGTCCACGTTTCCGAAATGGATTGGACCAACAAGAACGTGGCTCCGAACAAGGTTGTCCAATTGGGCGACGAAGTCGAAGTCATGGTTCTGGAAATCGACGAAGAACGCCGCCGTATCAGCCTGGGCATGAAGCAATGCAAGGCCAATCCGTGGGATGACTTCGCCATGTCGCACAAGAAGGGCGACAAGGTCAAGGGCGCGATCAAGTCGATCACCGACTTCGGCGTGTTCATCGGCCTGGCCGGCAACATCGACGGCCTGGTTCACCTGTCCGACCTGTCCTGGACCGAAGCCGGCGAAGAAGCCGTGCGCCGCTTCAAGAAGGGCGACGAACTCGAAGCCGTCGTGCTGGCCATCGACGTGGAGCGCGAGCGCGTTTCGCTGGGCGTCAAGCAACTCGAAGGCGACCCGTTCAACAACTTCGCTGCAATGAACGACAAGGGCGCAGTTGTGTCCGGTACGGTCAAGTCGGTCGAGCCCAAGGGCGCCGTGATCCAGTTGTCCGACGAAGTCGAAGGCTACCTGCGTGCATCCGAAATCTCGCGCGACCGCGTGGAAGATGCCGGTACGCACCTGAAGGCCGGCGACAAGGTCGAAGCCATGATCATCAACATCGACCGCAAGGCGCGCAGCATCCAGTTGTCCATCAAGGCCAAGGACAATGTCGAAACGCAAGAAGCCATGCAAAAGATGTCGTCCGACTCCAGTGCCGCTTCGGGCACGACCAGCCTGGGCGCATTGCTGAAGGCCAAGCTCGACAACAAGAACTGATCTGCCAGTAACTAGCCAGGACATATCTAGTCAATGACGAAATCAGAGCTGATTGCGCGCTTAGCTGAGAAGTACCCTCAACTGGTCGCGAAAGATGCGGATTTTGCTGTCAAGACCATTCTCGATGCCATGGCCGACGCCTTGGCGAGCGGCCAGCGCATCGAGATTCGCGGTTTCGGCAGCTTCGCACTGAACAGCCGTCCGCCGCGTATCGGACGCAACCCCAAGTCGGGCGACAAGGTGATGGTGCCGGAAAAACGGGTACCGCACTTCAAGCCGGGCAAGGAATTGCGCGAACGCGTCGATGCCATGGTGGGGCAACCCATCAAGGATGATTGATTGGCTCCTGGTTGATTGCAGGTAAAATGAAAACGGCACTTTCGGGTGCCGTTTTTTTTAGCCTATGGCGACTATCTTGTCATCCCCGCGCAAGCGGGGATCCAGGAATTAAAACCCGCAGTCGTGGCATTTCTGGGTCCCCGCTTTCGCGAGGACGACGAATGTATTTGAGTCTATGGGTTATTGCTTATGGGCCAGATGGTATTGCCCTTTTTTTTTCACGTACAATCTGGCTCATTAACCAAGTAAGCGCCCGTCGCACTTGAAGACAGGAAACGATAATGAAACTGCTAACCAGACTCGCTGCGGTCATTTTATTCGTCTTGTTTTTCGGCTTTGCGCTGGAAAACACTCACGAAGTGGTGCTGCATTTCTTCCTCAATTACGAAATGCGCGGCCCCATGGTGCTGGTTTTGCTCGGCTTTTTCCTGTTGGGCGCCATCATGGGCGTGCTGGCGATGACGCCGATGGTGTTTCGCCATCGGCGCGAGGCTGGCAAGCATCAAAAGGCCGTCACGCGCATGGAGCAGGAGCAGCAGGCCATGCTGGCGGCGCGCGCCAATCCGCGCCAGGCGGAATCCGTAGTGGCAAAGGCTTGATGGCTGGGCGATAATCCCCTATTCACGACCCTAACTTTCAAGAACAAAACGTCGCATGGAATTTGAAACCTGGTGGCTGCTCGGCATCCCGGCTTTTTTTGCACTGGGCTGGATCGCGGCGCGCATCGATATCCGCCAATTGCTCTCCGAATCGCGCAGCCTGCCGCGCGGCTACTTCAAGGGCTTGAACTTCCTCCTCAACGAGCAGCCCGACAAGGCCATCGATGCCTTCATCGAAATCGTCAAGCTCGATCCCGAGACAGTCGAACTTCATTTCGCGCTGGGCAACCTGTTCCGCCGCCGCGGCGAGACCGAACGCGCCATCCGCGTGCACCAGAACCTCCTGGCGCGGCCCGACCTGCCGCAGGAACATCAGGTGCATGCGTTGTACGAACTGGGGCAAGACTACTTGAAGGCCGGCCTGCTCGACCGCGCCGAGGAAACCTACAACAAGCTGATCGACACGCAATACAGCGCCCAGGCGCGCCGCGCCCTGCTCGAAATCTTCCAGCGCGAAAAGGAATGGGTGCGCGCCATCGAAGCGGCGCATGCGTTGCAGGAGGCCGGGGCCGGTGCACGGCAAAAGGAAATCGCGCAATTCTATTGCGAATTGGCGCAGGACGAACTGGTGCATACGCATCCCGATGCCGCGCTCGCCTTGCTCGACAAGGCCTTGGCCACCGACCGCAAGAACGTGCGTGCCACCATGCTGACCGGCGATGCGCTCCTGGCCAAGGACGATACCGAAGGCGCCTTGCTTGCCTGGCGCCGCGTCGAGCAGCAAAGCGTGCCGCACGTGGCGCTGGTCGCGCAGCGCATGATGGACGGCTACCGTGCCGTGGGCCGGGCGCAGGAAGGCATCAATCTGCTCAAGCTCTATCTGGCCGAAGCGTCGTCCATCGACTTGCTCGAAGTGGTGTTCAAGGCCGTCTTCGAGCTTGACGGCGTGGACGCGGCGCGCCAACTGGTCAGCGACGAATTGCGCCGCACGCCGACGCTGTTGGGCCTGGACAAGTTCCTCGAAGTGCGCCTGATGGATACCTCGCTCGAAGTGCGGCCCGAACTCTCCACCGTCAAGAACCTGGTCCACAGCCACGCGCAAAAGCTGGCGCGCTACCAGTGCAGCCACTGCGGCTTCAAGGCGCGCCAATTCTATTGGCAATGCCCGGGGTGCAACGGCTGGGAAACCTACCCGCCGCGCCGCACGGAAGAATTGAATGTAATGAACTGAAGTAGAAAGAGATTATGAAGATCACCATCATCGGAACCGGCTATGTCGGCTTAGTCACCGGCGCCTGCCTCGCGGAACTCGGCAACAACGTGTTCTGTCTCGACGTCGATCAAAAGAAGATCGATATCTTGAATAACGGCGGCATCCCCATCCACGAACCGGGCCTCGCTGAAGTCGTCGCGCGCAACCGCGCCGCAGGCCGCCTGCATTTCTCGACCGACGTGGCAGCAAGCGTGGCGCACGGCGATATCCAGTTCATCGCCGTCGGCACGCCGCCCGATGAAGACGGCTCGGCCGACCTGCAATACGTGGTGGCAGCCGCACGCAACATCGGTCGTTACATGGATGGCTTCAAGGTCGTGGTCGACAAATCGACCGTGCCGGTCGGCACCGCCGACCGCGTGAGTGCCGCGATCGCCGAAGAGTTGGCTGCACGCAGCGCCACGGCCAAGTTTTCGGTGGTCTCCAACCCTGAATTCCTCAAGGAAGGCGCGGCGGTGGAAGACTTCATGCGCCCCGACCGTATCGTCATCGGCTGCGACGACACGGTTGAAGGCCAGCAGGCGCACAACCTGATGAAGACGCTCTACGCGCCGTTCAATCGCAACCACGAACGCACTTTCTGGATGGACGTGCGCTCGGCCGAATTCACCAAGTACGCCGCCAACGCCATGCTGGCCACGCGCATCTCGTTCATGAATGAGCTGGCCAACCTGGCCGACCGCGTCGGCGCCGACATCGAAGCGGTGCGCCATGGCATCGGCTCCGACCCGCGCATCGGCTACAGCTTCCTCTATGCCGGCTGCGGCTACGGCGGCTCGTGCTTCCCCAAGGACGTGCAGGCGCTGGAACGCACCGCGCGCGACTTCGGCCAGGACTTGCTGATCCTGCGCGCCGTGGAAGCGGTCAACAACAAGCAAAAGCACGTGCTGGGCAAGAAGATCGTCAAGCGCTTCGGCGAAGACCTGGCCGGCCGTCACTTCGCCGTCTGGGGCCTCGCGTTCAAGCCCAACACCGACGACATGCGCGAGGCCTCGTCGCGCGTCCTGATCGGCGAATTGGTTCAGCGCGGCGCGACCGTTGCCGTCTACGACCCGGTCGCCATGGAAGAGGCCAGGCGTTGCCTGGCGCTCGACTTCACCGACGCACCGCAAGCGCTGCAACGCATTCGCTTCGCCGAGAACCCGATGGACACCTTGACCGACGCCGACGCGCTGGCCATCGTCACCGAATGGAAAGCCTTCCGCGCCCCCGACTTCGACCAGGTCAAGCGCCTGCTCAAGGCCCCGGTGATCTTCGACGGACGCAACCTGTTCGAGCCGACCACCATGTCCGGAGCGGGCTTCGAATATCACGGCATCGGCCGTTCAGTATTGACCAAGGCGTGATCATAAAATGAGCACGACTGCGCGCATCCTCGTTGCCGGCGACGTCATGCTGGACCGCTACTGGTTCGGCGACGTCAACCGCATCTCGCCCGAAGCCCCGGTGCCCGTGGTGCGCATCGAAAAGCGCGACGAGCGCCTGGGTGGCGCAGCCAACGTGGCGCGCAATGCCGCCGCGCTCGGCGCCCAGGTCGGCTTGCTCGGCGTGGTCGGCAAGGACGAACCGGGCGATTCGCTCGAGCGCATGCTGATCGAGCTCGGCATCGGCAGCCACCTGCAGCGCGACCCCAGCATCTCCACCATCGTCAAGCTGCGCGTGCTGGGCCGTCAGCAACAGCTCTTGCGCATCGATTTCGAAGAAGCGCCGACCGAGGTCGTGCTACGCACCAAGCTGACGCAATTCAATGCCTTGATCGGCGCGCACGATGTGATCGTGCTGTCGGACTATGCCAAGGGCGGCCTGGCCGACGTCGCGGCCATGATCGACACCGCGCGCGGTGCAGGCAAGACCGTGCTGGTCGACCCCAAGGGTGAGGACTTTGCGCGCTATGCCGGCGCCACCATGCTCACCCCCAACAAGGCCGAATTGAAACGCATCGTCGGCTCGTGGAGCAGCGAAGAGCAATTGACCGCCAAGGCGCAAAACCTGCGCACCACGCTGAAGCTCGATGCGCTGCTGCTTACGCGCTCGGAAGAGGGCATGACGCTCTATGTCGACGGCGGCCAGACCAATTTCCCCGCCATGGCGCGCGAAGTGTTCGACGTATCGGGCGCCGGTGATACCGTGATCGCCACCATGGCCGTCATGCTAAGTCGGGGCAAGACCATGATCGATGCTGCCGACATCGCCAACCGCGCCGGCGGCATCGTGGTCGGCAAGCTCGGCACGGCGACCGTCACGCCTGAAGAACTTTTTGCAAGCTGATTTTTCCCAAACCTGTTTTTTGCAACCCGATCGAAAGGAGACTCCATGTTCAAGAAATTCCTGCTGGCATGCATCGCTTTTATCGTGACGATGGGCATCGCCTTTGCCGACGTCGAAGTCAACAAGGCCGACCAGTCCGCACTGGACGGCGTCAAGGGCATCGGCCCGACGATCTCCAAGGCCATCATCGCCGAGCGCACCAAGAACGGCGACTTCAAGGATTGGGCCGATTTTCAAAAACGTGTGAAGGGGATTGGCGACAAGAACAGCACCAAGCTGTCGCAAGCTGGTTTGGTGGTGAATGGGCAGGCCAAGCCGGGGGCTTCGGCATCGGCATCGGCATCGGCTCCCGCTTCGGCGTCGGCTTCTGCCATGGCTACCACCGCTGCGACAGGCGGTACGACGTCTGCATCAAAGAAATAAAGAATCGTAGATGCTGTTATCTTCACCATGTTTCACACAAGTTTAATTTTCGCCGAGCTTTCATAAGTCCGTCGTCCCCGTGAAAACGGGGACCCACAGCGCTACGGTTATAGGTTGCAATGTGAATCCCCGTTTTCACGGGGATGACGGGTTAAGCGCGTGAACTTGCGATTGAGGTTGCGTGCAGGACCCAAGGGTAGGTTAGCCGAAGGCGTAACCCGCCGGTGCTTAAGGAAAGTTTTTGATGCGCTTGGTGGGTTACGCTGCGCTAACCCACCTTGCTATCCTTTCGTGCACTACCGCAGCAGATCAATTCCCCGACAACCTCTTCCCAAACGAAATCGCATAAGCCGGCGAACGGAACAGCAACACCGGATCATTGGTCGGCGCAATGCCGTCGGCCATCACCAGCGGATCGAAATTGATCTTCTCGCATTCCGCGCCTGCTTGCGGCTGGGCCTTCGATATCGTCAGTGTTCCGGCCTTGAAATGTTCGCGGTCTTCGGGCCAGGGCAGGGTGGGGTTGTCTTGTGGGTCGCCCGGTTTGCCCAGCGTGACGATCATGTCCCATTGTGCAGGGCCTTTTGCCGTGCGTGCGATCAGGTCGTGTTCGAGGAAGTCGTGCGGCGCCTTTTTCAACTCATCGTCGGTCAAGGACTTCTCGCCCTCGTGCGGCACGAAGCGCCACTTGACCAGATGTTTCATCTTTTTCGCGTCGATGAACTTGAAGGTGTGGATGCCGTAAAACGCCGAGGTGTCGTACTCGGCCGGCGGGTTGTGGCTTTGCAGGAAGCTGGCCTGGCCCATGGCGTCGGGATGGCTGGCGAAGAAGGCCTTGAGTTTTTCCGGGTCGGGCTTGCCTGTTTTGGGATCGGGTTTTGCCGCCACGATCATGTCGTTGAACGTGTCGGGTTTAGCCGCGCCGAATACCGGCGTGTTGAGCATGGTGAAGTGCTGGCGGCTGCCGTCGGGCAGACGGAATTCGACGGCCAGTCCGCGCGCGTTGCGTGTGGCGTCGGCCACATCCGGGTTGCCGCCGGCGAGCGAGAAGCGCGCCACTAGCGGCACGGCCTTGCCTGAGAAGAGTAGCGAGCGGCTGTATTTTGCGGCCTCTGGCGTGCCGACGAATTCGCCTTCGGCGCATGTGCCCTTGGCGTGATTCTTGCGCAGGCCGGGATGATTGCCGAAGGTGCCGACCAGCGAATCGACCACCTGGTTCGGTGCGACTTGCTGCGCTTCTACGGTGGATGTGAACGCTGAAGCAAGAAGAAGGCAGAGCGTGCCGAGTGTATGCATGTTGATGTCCGGAAGATTAAGTGGGTTTCTGCAATTGTTCGTAGACGGCCGTGGCGATACGCGCGAGTTCGCCCTTGGCCATGCCGCCCGAGAGCGCGTAGCCGAACTTGCCGTCTATCCAGTAAAAGACATTGACCGGTCCTTCTTGCGCGAAGCGGAATCCCGTGTCCTTGTTTTGCGTCTGGTCGGTCGTGACGTACACCGTCAAGCGTTCGCCGGCCACGTTGTGGTACATGAATTGCGCCACCGGCCCGGTCTGGCCCGGCAGCAATCGCCCGCCGATCAATTCATAGCCGAGCTTGCCGAGCTTGGGCGGATTGATGTTGCTGCCCAGCCGCTTGGAAAGCCATTTGACGAGCTGGTCTTCCTGCTCCGCGCCGATTTCGACCGGGCGCGTGACTTCGGGGCTGTACACCACGTGCGCGATGGCCGCCTGGTGCGCCAGCGCCAGCGAGCCGTCCGTATTCAATGGTACGTTGAAGCGCTGGGCCGAATCGAGGGCAGTCGGCGCATGCAGCAGCCAGCCGGCGCTGCCGCTGACAATCGCCACCACAAGCGCTGCCGCAATCTGGCGCCAATACTGCCGGTCGTTGGCAGCATGGCGCACGAACGGCCGCGCTACAAGTTGCGGCGGCAAGGGTTCGGCGAGCACGGGATTGAAGGTCGCACGCAAGGCCGCATTCTGTGCGCGCCAGGCCGCCACGCGGTGTGCGTCTTCCGGATGATGCGCAAGGTGCTGCTCGAGCTCGGCCACCCGCGCGACGGGGAGCAAGCCGTCGACATAGGCATGCAGGTCGGATTCGTCTATCGGATTCATTTGATCACTCATTTGATCACCTTCAGGGACGCGCCTTGCGGCTGCCCTTCCATCAAGAGGCGCAGTTTTTCGCGGCCACGCGAGAGGCGCGACATGACCGTGCCCAGCGGTATGCCCAGCGCCGCGGCCACGTCCTCATAGCGCATGTCTTCCAGCGCCACCAGCAAGAGCACCTCGCGCTGCTCGTCGGGTAAGCGGCGCAGGCAGGATTCGAGGTCGCGCAGTTCCATGCCATGGGCCGGCACGGCGCCGGACGGGGTTTCGTCGCCGAATTCTTCCATCGGCGGTTCCGCGCGGCGGAAGCGGTCGACGTGGATGTTGTGCATGATGGAAAACAGCCAGGCGCGCATGTCGCTGCCGTGGCGCCACAAGGCCAAGCGGCTCCAGCCGCGTTCGACCGTGTCCTGCACCAGGTCGTCGGCGTCGTTGCGGCTGGCCGTCAGGGCGCGTGCATAGCGCCGCAGGCGCGGTATGCAGGCGATCAGGGCATCTCTGGCTTCGGTGGTCATGGCGTAGATTTAGGCGTTGTCATGGAGGTGAACGGGCTGGCGTGCGGTTTATTCCATGGCGGCGCAAATTATTTTATGTACGCTTATCTTATGTACTCATGTGTATGGATTGGCAAGCTTGGTGCATGAAATGAGCCCCAGTTATCGGACGCCAATTTTCATCTCGGATTAGAATGCACTTTCACGCCATATATTTCACCAACCGCTCGAGCCATCATGCCCTACCTGACCGTCGAAGACACCATAGGCAATACCCCGCTGGTACAACTGAAGCATATCCCCGGGGAGGATGCAAGCCGACGCAACAACGTCATCCTGGGCAAGCTCGAGGGCAATAATCCCGCCGGCTCGGTCAAGGACCGTGCGGCGCTGTCGATGATCAAGCATGCCGAGGAGCGCGGCACGATCAAGCCGGGCGACACGCTGATCGAAGCTACCAGCGGCAATACCGGCATTGCGCTGGCCATGGTGGCGGCGCTGCGCGGCTACAAGATGATTCTGCTCCTGCCGGAAAATTTAAGCGAAGAGCGGCGTCAGAGCATGGGCGCCTATGGCGCCAAGATCGTGCTGACGCCCAAGACCGGCGGCATGGAATACGCACGCGACCTGGCCGAGCAGATGCAGCGCGAAGGGCAGGGCATCATCCTCGACCAGTTCGCCAATCCCGACAATCCGCGCGCCCACGTCATCAGCACCGGTCCCGAAATCTGGCGCGATACCGAAGGCCGTATCACGCACTTTGTCAGCGCGATGGGCACCACCGGCACCATCATGGGCGTGTCGCAGTATTTGAAGGAAAAGAACCCCGATATCCGCATCGTCGGCGCCCAGCCCGAGGAAGGCTCGCAGATTCCCGGCATCCGCAAGTGGCCGGAAGCCTATCTGCCGAAGATCTACGACAAGGCGCGGGTCGACCAGATCGAATACGTGAGCCAGGGGGCGGCGGAGAGCATGGCGCGCCGTATGGCGGCGGAAGAGGGGATTTTCTGCGGTATCTCGGCTGCGGGCGCGTGCGAAGTGGCTCTGCGCGTTTCGCAAACGGTGGAGAATGCCACGATCGTGTTTATTGTGTGCGACCGCGGAGACCGGTATCTTTCCACCGGGGTGTTTCCCGCATAGGTGCGGGCACGGCGCCTTAAATGAGGGCGTAGGTTGGCGCTGAGCGCAGCGCAGCCCAACAGCTATCGTATCTCCAACGGCATTGCCGATGCCATGTGCAGATGTTGGGCTTCGCTGCGCAGAGCATCAACCTACGATCTACCTGTGGTTGGCAGCGCATTCGGCCAGATGGCGTGTTCGCGCATTTCGTCGTATTCCGGAAACAGGGTCAGGTTGATGACTACCCCATTGTTTATCCAGATCATCAAGCCGAAATCGTCACTTTCGAAGCAGGCGCCGCCTGCTTCGAAATCATCCGTCGGAACGAGGTCGGCAATGCCGGCAGCGGCAGCCGCTTCCATCAATTGAGCTGCGGCCATGCCGACGAAGCAGACGCCATTGATCGAGATGTCGGGGGATTCGATGGTGATACTGGCCAGGCGCCAGCCTTCGTCCTCGAGAAAGTCCAGCTCAACGCCGGCCTGTTGATAGCGCCAGCTTTCCTGCGCCGAGCCTTCCAGAAAGGATTCGCAGGAAATGGAATCCGGTGCCCCGGCTGCCGCTTTGATCTGCTCGCGGCTTTTGCCCAGCACAAAGGGATCGAATCCGTAAAAAGGCTTGGCAGTCGTCATGTTCAATGGATTGATCGCAGATTCTGGAGCAGGGCAGAAATCGCGCCCCAAAACAAAATTGCACCGGTTCGTGCGCCCATACAGAGACAGGCGTAGCCGGTGCAATCGTCAATAACGCAGCGCCTAGGCTGCGTAGGGCTTATTCAGCGAGTTCGGATTCGCCCATCACGCCGGGAGCGGCGCCGTCCTTGGGCTTGAACTGCTTGTCGCTGATGCGGAACTTGTCGCGGCGGTCGCCCATCAGGATGCGCAGATCCTTGATGCTCAAGTCGCTGACTTCGTGCATGCGGATCAACAGCGACGCGCCAACCGGCAGGCGGCGATGGCGGATCTTGCTGATGACCGGAGGCGCCACCTCCAGAGCACGCGAGAGCGCGGCATCGTTTTTCAACGCGAGTTTCTCGATCAATGCATCCAACAGATTGTTGGGATCATACGCGAGTTGATCGGCGAGTCTTGAGCTGGTCATGATAGTGGTCTGGCAGAGTTGTCAAAATACAGAAAATTCCGTACTGCAAGATTATTGTACTAGCAAAATTGCAGTAAAGGTATTTTCCAGCCTCGGTTGTTATGATGTCACGCCCGCGTAAAACTTGCGACATCTTTAACCAAACTTAAAGCAATGTTGTTTTTATGCACGTATTGTGTCTAGGAAATATAGTAAGTAAATTCCAAAAAAGCAACAACAATCGTGCTTAAAATCAGGGCAAGTGTTGTTCAAATTGAACACATATGCATTGCATGGGTGTTGGACTGGTAGCAAGCCCCAACTGTTCCCGTATGGAAAACCCTTGTTAGCAGAATAAGGGTGATTGAGGCGATTTCAAGCGGCTAGTTGGCGGGGGAAAGATGCAATTCTTGCCATCCTGCGGCACCCAGGCGGCGCAGCGTCTCCATGTTGCGCTCATAGATGTCGCTGGCATCCGGGAATGCCGCCACGGCGCGTTCTATGCTGTCTTCGCGCAATAAATGGAGGATGGGATGGGGTGAGCGGTTGGTGTAATTCTCGATGTCGTCGGGGCCGGTCCCGGCGAATTGGTAATGCGGGTGGAAGCTGGCGATCTGGATGATGCCATCGAGTTCCAGTGCTTCCAGGCAGGCATCGGCTAGGTCGAGGAAGTCGTTGTAGTCGAGAAAATCCTGCAGCACGCCGGGGTGGATCAGCAGGGTGGTATCGATTTGCGCCGGATCGGCGGCGGCCAGGGCCAGCAATTCGGCTTGCAGGTCGGCGGCCAGCGCTTCGCTATCTCCTGCATTGCTTACTGCATAGCGCACCTGGCCTTTGGCTTGTACCGCCTTGGCAAAAGGACACAGGTTCAGGCCGATCACAGCCTTCTCGACCCAGGCGCGGGTGAGTTCGATGATTGGCTGGCAGGCTGCAGGGTCGAGGATCATGGCATATAGATAGCGGCGCGGCGCCATTTTACCGCGCAGATCGGCTATGCTTGCGCCGCACACTTCATTTCCCTATCTCCCATGGCGCTCAAGTCCACCATTTTCAAAGCCGATCTGCAGATTTCCAACATGGACCGGCACTATTATGAAAGCCACGCGCTGACCATCGCGCGCCATCCGTCCGAAACCGACGAGCGCATGATGATGCGCGTGCTGGCCTTCGCCATCCACGCGCACGAATATCTCACTTTCGGCAAAGGCTTGAGCGCCGACGATGAACCCGATCTCTGGCAAAAGGATTTGACCGGGGCCATCGACCTCTGGATAGAGGTGGGCCAGCCCGACGACCGGCGTATCCTCAAGGCTTGCGGCCGCGCCGCCCGTGTGGTGGTCTATACCTACAGCTCGACCACCCACATCTGGTGGAACCAGACCGGCAGCCGCATCGAACGTGCCAAGAACCTTGCCGTGATCCAGGTTCCCGCCGAAGTAAGCCAGGCGCTGGCCGCGTTGGCCGAGCGCAGCATGCAATTGCAATGCACGATCCAGGACGGCCAGATATGGATGAACAGCGGCGACAAGACGGTAGAGATCAATTTGATCGCATTGCAAGGCGAACGGACGTAAAAATAAGATTCCGCAGGAATCCGCCCTGTTTGAAAACAAACAGGCGCCGGCGATATTGCCCATATGAATAAGCAACTGACGAAATATTCGTTCGGCAGGGAAAGTCGCGGACGTACACTCTGCTGATTATTATTTCAACATGGATAGGCATATCGTCATGAGTACCGCTGAACTGCATGCGTCCGAGGCCCCCGCGCCCAAGGCAGCCCTGGGCTGGCGCGAACTCTGGCTGAAGGAAGACTGGTGGGCCATCTGGGCCGGCCTTGGCTTGGTCATCGTCGGCTACCTGTTGTTCGCCAACGGCGCGAGCCTGAAATGGATCGCGGTCACGCCGCCGAAGTGGAGCAGCGTCGCCGAGCTTTCCGCGCACTTCTCCGGTAATGCCGTGCGCTACCTGGCGCAATTCGCATTGTGGGCCGCCATCTTCACCGTTGCCCTGCGCACGCTGGGCTTCAAGATTCGCGAATTCCTGCCGTCCTTCCTGTTCCTCTATGTGCTGTCGATCGGGATCTTCATCGTCGGGCAATGGAGCGAAGCCAATCGCTATAACGTCGAGCCGCCGCTGGTTGCACTGGCGCTGGGCTTGATCATCTCGAATTTCATCGGCTTGCCGCGCTGGATGGATTCGGCTTTCCGTGTCGAGTTTTACGTCAAGATCGGCATCATCCTCTTGGGCGCGACGCTGCCGTTCACGCTCCTGGTGTGGGCCGGCCCGGTTGCCATCCTGCAGGCTTCCATCGTATCCATCGTCACCTTCCTCGTTATCTACAACGTGGCGCGCAGGCTCGGCCTCGATCGCCAGCTCGCCGCAACGCTGGGTGCCGGCGGCGCGGTGTGCGGCGTATCGGCTTCGATTGCGATTGCCGGTGCGGTAGGCGCGAAGAAGGAACACGCGCCGATCGCGATCACCGTCGTCATCGTCTGGGCCATCGTCATGATTTTCGCGTTGCCGCTGGTGTCGCAATGGCTGCACCTGCCCACCGGCGTGGCCGGCGCCTGGATCGGCACCTCCGAATTCGCCGATGCCGCCGGTTTCGCCGCAGCGCAAACCTATGGCGGCTATGCCGGGCATGACGGCATCACCGGCACGCCCGACCAGGCCGTCTGGGCGTTCACCCTGATGAAGGTGGTGGGACGCGACGTATGGATCGGTATCTGGGCCTTCGTGCTGGCGATCATCTCGACCACGCGCTGGGAGCCGGCCGAAACCGGCCGCAAGCCCGACGCCGCCGAAATCTGGTGGCGCTTCCCCAAGTTCGTCATCGGCTTCGTGCTGGCCTCGCTCCTGATCACCTGGGTGGCAAGCAACTATTCGCTGGCGGACTTCAACAAGCAGGTGGCGCCGGTGCTGTCCGATCCGATCAAGAATCTGCGCACCTGGGCCTTCATCTTCTGCTTCTTCAGCATCGGCCTCACGACGCGCTTCCGTGAGTTGGCCCATGCCGGTCGCAAGCCCTTCTTCGCTTTCACGGCGGGCGTGGCGGTCAACGTGATCCTGGGTTTCGTGCTTTCGGTGTATGTGTTCGCTTCGCACTGGACCACGCTGACGCGTTGAAACTGACCTGATATGGGATTCGGCAATCAAGCCTTGGCCGGGAAGTGCGCCACCTGCGCGCACTTCCGCAACGAGCCGGATTTTCTCGAAAGGGAAATTCCCGGCTTGGCCAGCATGAGTTCGGCGCATGCCTCGGTGCGCGCGGACGACGGCATCTGCACGCGCCATGACCGCTATCTGTCGGCCCGCGCCTCCTGCGCCGATTTCACGCCGCTTCAAGCAACCGGTGCCGGCACGTCACCTGCCGCGCGCTGATTTCCCGACCTTCCCATTCCTGCGTCTTTGCCGGCTGCCGGCATTGACAGCTTGCCCATCCCCGATGGTAAAGTGGACAATCTGAATGCAATATAAGAATTCACGCGATCGTGCGCCGTCAGAATTGGCCGCTTTCGGCCGCTTCGCCATGGCGCGATCATGATGGACAAGGAAGGCATGCCTTATGGCCTGGGGCAAATTGACTCTCAAATGCAATGACTGCGGGGATACCTGGAGCCCGCGCGGCGCCGGGATATCGGGGCGCTGCAACAACTGCGGCAGCGACAATGTTGTCCTCGTACGCAACAGGTGGCCTTTCGTCGTAGGCGGCCTGCTTGCCGCTGTCGCCGTCTTCGCCGCAACGCATACGCGGGAAAAGGCGGCGCCGGCGTCCCCAATGCCGCCGCCGGCCGGACAGCCGGTCGAGGGTTATCAGGCGCCGATCCGTACTGAGCCGCTGACAGCAAGCGCGCCTTCCGTGCAGGCTCAGGCGGCGCAATCAAATACGCAGCAAGACAGTGCCGCGGCACATGACCAGCCTGGCGCGGCTCAGAAAGAATCGGGCGAGACCAAAGGAAGCGGCGCGCCCGGCGAACCGTCTCCCGGCACAGGCTGCGCCGCGGCGGCCAGCCGTGCGGCGCAGAAGATATGCGCGTCGCCCGCGTTGACGCAAGCCGACGAGGAGCTTTCCGCGTTGTATTCGTTTACCCTGCAAGCGAGCAGCGACAAGCAAAGCGTGGCCAAGGAGCAGCGCGAATGGCAGCAAAAAGTCCGGGACGCCTGCGCGGACGAGGACTGCATGCTGGCCGCCTATCGGGAGCGTTCCCAGCAGCTTGCGAGTCAAGCGCTGAATGCGGCGCAATAAGGCCTAAGGCCGCGGGGTGGCGATACGCCCGCAATCAGCGCGGGCGTTTTACAAAGGCGCGAAACAGCCCGAACACGCTGATGCCGAGCCAGAAGCCCTCGATAAAGATCGAAGGCCAGTTCGGATCGAATGCGAGAGAAACGAGAATCAGCGCGGAACCCACCGCATTGCACATCGAATAGCGCAATTGCTCGCTGTTCCATAGCCCCGATTGCAGTGCCGCATAGGCCGCTACGATGGCGATCGCACCCAGGGTGCCGATGCAGTCTGTTACGCCGAATGTGCTCATGATCGCTTCCCGTCGTTGACGACTTCTGTCGGCGTCGCGGCAATTTTTGCCAATCATTGCCGCACAGGATAATATTGCTCGGATTCTACCGGTCTCGTGAATCTTTGGCGCAATCCGGGAGAAATCCAACCCTATCAATCACAACCGGGGAGCGGGCAAGCGCGCCGACTCATGATGACACTCCAGACACGTCCAGCGGCTGCCGGTACTTTGCTTGCTGCGCTGTGCCTCGCCGCTTTTTCGCTACCGGCGCATGCCGACGCCTGGGACGAATACCGTGCCGCCGTCACCCAAGCCAATGCGCTGATTTCGACGAAGATGGATTTTGATGCCGCACGGGCCGCATTGGAAAACGAATATGCCGTCATTGGTACGACCAAGCTATACGACACCACATCGCGCACGATAAAGTTCCGGCTCGTCGCGCACATGACCGACGTGGATGCAACGGAGCAAAACGGGCAGAAACTCGAACGGGACTACCGCCGCGCACTTTCGCTCTATGAAACACTGCCGCCGACCGAAATTGATACGGAATACATGCTGCGCTCGACGGAACATCTGGCCGGGCTTTATTACGCACGCCAGGATTACGCCAAGGCCATCGAAATGGCCCAGAACGGCGTGAATATCGTCAATAGCCGTGCCATCAACATCAAGGCAAGCAAGATCACGCCTTCACTGCTGATCATGGCAAAAAGCCAGGTGGCGACGCACGAACTGGGTTTGGCGAAACTCAAATTTGAAGGCACGCTGCTATTCAACACCAGCAACACCGACTATCCTCCCAGCGTGTTCCAGGACATCTACGCCAGCGCAGCCGAGTTGTATCGCCAATTGGGGAATGCGACGCGTGCGCAGGAGCTGGACCAGCTTGCCGAGGCAAGCAAAGCCGCGTCGCAAGACGGCAGCAGCAACCCGGCCAATCAAGAAGACCCGATCCTGCAACAAGAGGCGAAACCTTGCATGCCGAACTATGCGCGAGAGGCACGGCTTCGCGGACAACAAGGAACGGTCGAAGTCAAATTCAGCATCGACGCGCACAGCAATCTGACCGATCTCCAAATCATCAAATCAAGCGGCTTCAAATTGCTGGACCAGGGAACGGTGGACGGGCTCGTCAATTGTAGATTCCGTGCCGCTATAAAAAATCAGGTGCCAATAGACCAGACGGTGACGGCGGACTACATCTGGAAATTGGCACAGTGAGAATGTAGGCGCAAGGCCGTCGCTATTGTCCAGCTTCGCGCAACGTCGGTACCCTCTGTGCTCTCCACTGAGGCTCGGCCATCGGCATCACGAGCGGTGCGGGCATGGAGGCCCTTATAGGGGAATTGTTATTTCATTTTGACTGGCAGTTAACAATATGGAGGCGCTTATTTTGCTGGCCCCACCTGTCAGAATTGACAGGTTGTCGATAGGCTGGTTTCTCATTGATGATGAGGAAATGCTTTATAAATCAAATAATTGTAAAAATTGAGAAATAAAGCGCTTTACAAAAGGGGGCGTCAATGAAAAAACTATTGGTAATACTTCCGTTGCGGCCACTCGCCGCTGACAAATTCGTAACTGCATCGCTAACGGCGATGCCGCCGCTGGGCGCCGGCAACAATTTCCAGCTAAGGTCCACCTCGGCCAACTGTTGAGACTTCCGGCCGTGACTGACGTAGCGTGTCGATGCAAGATCGACATTGAGTCGCGCTGAACAATCCAAAGACAAAGAGATGTGATGATGAAATGCTTGGCATGTTCGGGTGTCAGTCCTGACGGTTCAAGGTTTTGCCAGTTTTGCGGCGGCAAGGATTTTGCGGGACAGCTTCCTGCGGCGCCCGCCGCTCCTGTCGTTGTGCATTCGCCGCTGGCCGTCGCGGCTCCCGAGGCGGTCAAGGCCGGGCAGGAAAAAACCGAAAACTTCTTTCAGTCTATCTTGAAGATCAAGGGCTTTCCATCGAACGGATTCCGATGGCTGCCATTTTTGTTTAGCGTCCCGTATTTGGCCGGTTATGGAAACACCAAGGAGGCAAACCGCACGATATGGATTCTCGTGGGTGGATATATCGTAGCCTGGATGTTCGTGTTGATCGGCCAGGGAGCACTGGCTGGCCTTTCGGTTCTCGCGACGTTCATATTCCAAATCTATTATTGCTATCTCGTTGCGACGCACGTGGATGCGCTCGCAAAGCGGAGCAAGGCGTTCAATTGGTCCGTGGCGATCGGCTACACACTTTTATACGTATTTGTGTCCGCGATTCTGACGAATCGACTATGACCCGGGCACTACATTTGATTCCAATCGCATGTATTAAATCAGGGGAACTCGGGTGGCAATAATCGATGTCGTAAAGTGGGACGGACAGGCAGGGCATGCAGGCGGCGCCAGCGACGATAGGCTGCTTGCGTGGAAATTTCCGTCGCAGGAACTGTCCACGTGGACGCAACTGATTGTCAATGAATCGCAGGAAGCGGTGCTTTTCCGCAGCGGGTCGCTTGATGGTCCGTTTGGCCCGGGCCGGCACGTTCTGAAAACGGAAAATCTGCCCGTGATCGGTGCGTTGCTGAAGTTGCCATTCGGTAGATCGCCATTCACCGCGGAAGTCTGGTTCGTCAACAAGGCCATTCCGCTCGATGTGCTGTGGGGCACACCGGAACCCATCCGGCTGCAGGATCCGGTTTATAACATCCTGATTCCTGTGGTGGCTCACGGCCAGTATGGCGTGCAAATCGAGCATTCCCGAAAATTCCTGGTCAAGCTCGTTGGAACGATGCAAGAGTTTGATCGCGAAAAGCTGCGTGCTTATTTCCGGGGACTGATCCTGACCGTGGCGAAAAGCATCATCGCCAGGGAAATCGTCAAAAAGAAGGTATCCATTCTCGAGATCTCGGCGCAACTGACCGATTTATCGCAAGCGATGGAAGTCGAGCTTGCCGAAAAGCTGGCGGAGTTTGGCCTCAAATTGATCAACTTCTTCGTCAGTGCCATCGACGTAAAAGAAGACGACAAATCCATCGAGACGCTCAGGAGCGCATTGGCAAAACGGGCGGAAATGAGCATCGTCGGGTATACCTATCAACAGGAGCGCTCATTGAACGCGCTGGAAGGCGCATCGGGCTTCACCGCTGCCGATCATGGGTTGGAGTCCGGCGGAAATGGCATGGCTGCGGCCATGGTCGGTTTGGGCGTGGGGATGGGGGCCGGTGTCCCCTTGGGCGCAAGCATGGGTCAGCAATTTGCGGCCAATGTCGCGCCGAACCTTCAAGGCGGAGCCGTCACACCGCCCGCGATCCATACCCCCGATGCGCGTCAGCAGTATGCCGAGGCTTGTACGAAGTGCAGCACGCCTCGCCCGAACGCGGCGGCGAAATTTTGTCCCGGCTGCGGTACCTCGTTCGGCGCACCGCAAGCGAACGCCTGTTCTGAATGCGGCGGCGCGATGCAGCCTGGCGCCAAGTTTTGTACCTCATGCGGAAAGCCTGCCTCACTCAAGTGCACGGAATGCGGAACCGCGTTATCTGGAGATGCGAAGTTCTGCCCGAATTGCGGCACCTCCGCTGCTTCGACAGCCGCAGCACAAAAATAAAGGAAATCCATGTCGGCCAAATTGCTGTTGTTGCTAGGGTTCGTGGCTGCCTTACTGGTGGCTGCATTGGGCGTGATATGGGTGCCATATGAGGATACCGGCTTGCCCGAGCCGGGAACCTATCACCTGCTCGCACTGGCGGTGGCGGTGGCCAGCGTATTGCTGCCGTTTGCCGATGCGGCGTGGCGTGCTGCAATGGCGCAACGCGGCGGTGCATATACATCCATCGTCAACGCCTATTTCCTTGGGGCCAGTGCGGTGGTCACGTTGACGCTGCTTGTGGGGACGTACGCCGGCTTGAGTTATTCGGTGTTTTGGACCATGCAGCTGATTCAGTACGCGTCGTTGGCAATTGTCCTGGCATTAGGGGGGCATGTCGGGAAGACTGCAGGCGAGCGCGAAGCCGATGCCGATGTGGTATGTCATAGGAAAGAGAGCGCCATCAATGACCTGGAAAGCCTGAGTCAACGCTACCCCGTAAATGCCGATGCCGATCCATCGCGCGTCAAGGTTTTGAGGGCATTGAATCTGCTTATCGAAGAGCTACGTTTTCTGCCCAACCATGGTGTCGGGGCTGACGCGTTGGGCATATTTGGGCGTACTGCGAAGTGGAAAATCGCTGCCGACAGGTTCTTGAGTACGGTCGGCGAACGCGCCCCCGAAATGAACCACCCGATGCCGGAAGATATTCTGACCGAGGCTGCGTCAATTTCGCGGGACTTGTCAACTTGGAAGAATTGATTTTGCAACCGAGGCTGCAAATGCGGCAATCGCCTGCATTTGCTCTTGCAATCGCTTAATTTTCACTGATACCTATGTCAACTGAACCCATCCTGGATAGTGCAGAAACGGCTCCTCCACAACCAGTCAATGCTTCGCATGAAGGTAACGCCCCCAGTGCATCACCATCACCCGAAAGCAATGCCGCCGACGCTTTCTTTCGCAAGGGTGGCGACTATCTGCATGGCAGGGGCGTAGCAAAGGATGAAGGCATGGCGGCGGCCAGCTTTCTGGATGCCTCCGATTTGGGGCATGAAGCAGGGACGATCATGTCGTCGCTCCTCTACTATATCGGCGTCGGCGTAACCCGCAATACCCAGACAGCAGGTGAATACGCGCAAAAATATCTGCTGTCCGAACCGCAAGGGCGACATGCGGGCATGGCGCAGGAAATCATCGACGGATCGCTGGGCACCGAAAACGCACGCCGGATACTCTATGGCAGAGCGGCGCAAACGCAGGGAGCTGCATCAAACGGCAAGGGTACAGGGCCGCGCAAAAACATATTGCTCGGCGGGGTGGCTGCATTCGTCGCGGTCTTGGCGATTGCGGGCGGAGTCTTGTATGCGAAGCGCGACAAAGGCGGTCTGCCGGATGACGTATCGAGCACTGCGCCTCTCATTTCCAATGAAGAGCGCGACGCGGCCAAAAGAGAAGCGTTGGCCATTGCTGCGAGCCTGAAGGCCGAAGCGATGACGGCCATCAAGAAGGCCGACGACGAGAGCAACGCCAAGAAGGCTGCCGATGCCGCGGCCGCTGAAGAACAGCGTCTGGCCAAGGAAAAGGCTGTCAAGGACGAGGAAGCGGCTCGCGCGGCTCAAGCCCAGGCTGCGCAGGAGGCTCAAGCAGCCCAAGCTGCACAGGCGCAAGCGCGCGCTGCCCAGGTTCAATCGCAGGGCCAGGTGCAGCCGCGCGGCCAGATATCGTCCGCACAATTGGCGCAGCTGAAGGTCATGTACGCATCTTCAGTCGACGCGATGCGGCATGGTCAATACGATCGGGCAAGCGCCATTGCCGATCAAATGCTGTCGATGGATCCGAACAGCATGGAAATACGCAAATTGAAGAACGCGATACTGCAAGCAAGCGGCAGGCGCTGACGCTAGGCTGACATTGGCGGGTACACGAACCGACGGGCTGTCCAACACTTTTCAAAAAATATGAGAATTTTAAAAATCAGGTTCATTTTTCTCATGGCAACCGCATCTCTTGCAGCCATGATGGCGTCGTCCGCATGCGCGGCTACGATTGCGGAATCCATGGCCTTGTATGACCAGGGTAAATATGAGGATGCCGCGGGCGTCTTGCGTGCCGTTCCGCAGCCGTCGGGCAGGGCGAATGGCATGTTATGCGAACTGTTCGTCAGGGGATTGATTGCCGACGACAAGGGCGATGCCAAGACGGTTTGTGCGGCTGCTGCAGATGAGCAGGACCCGCATGGACTGCTGGTATACGCACTGGCTTTCAGATTGAAAAACCAGGTAGCGGGCATCCCTTACGACGAGCAGCACTACGTGAGTTATATGGCGCAATCGGTTGAGCTGGGCTTTCCGCCGGCGTACGAACAGTTCTGCGAGTATTTCTACACGAACAAGGCCTATACGCAAGCGACACCATTTTGCAAGTTTGCCGCCGCGAACAAATTGCCTGGCGCGATGTTCAATATGTCGCTGATGCTATTCAATGGTTCCGGAGCGGTCCAGAATTTTGACAAGGCGCACCAATTTGCCGTTGCTAGCGCCCGGATGAATTATGCGCCGGCTTACAAACTGCTCGGCGATCTTTCCAGGGAAGGCAAATGGGGCAGCAAGAAGGATTTGATCCAGGCATATGCGTGGTATGCGCTGGCTTGCTCCGCCGCGCCCGATTGGACCGAGCCTGTCACCCAACGCAACGGGTTGCAATTGAGCGACGACAACATTGCGCAAGCGCAAAAGCTGGCGGCGCAATGGAAGCCGCAAGCCGCACCGCGGGCGCGCGATTTTTATCCTGCACACTGAGAGCCGAAATTGAAAACATCTGAGACCAAATTGTTGTTGGCGAGTGCGCTTGCATTGCCGATTTCCGCCTTGGCGTCAAACTGCCCGCCCAACACGCCGGCCAATAAATGCCAGGCCCAGGCGCCTGCTCCGGCGCCACATCCTGCGCCAGCGGCATCTCCCACGCCAAATGCTGCGCCTGCGCCACAGCAACGGCAGTTCAACATGCCCCAGCAGGTGCAACCGGCGCAACCGTCCGCGCCAGCCTTCGGTGGCCTGCCCAAGCCGGGGATGAATATCAATCCTGCGGCGGCGAGCCGCCCGCAGTTCAATCCCAATGGCCCGACAGCAGGCACTGCGGCGATCCAGGCACCGGTGAACCGGGCGGCTGCGCCGCGCGCGTACAACGTGGCACCGTCGGCGGTATCGTCCAGAGCTGCCAATGGCGACGCGGTATTGAACGGCACCGGTTCGAAGTCCGTGCTGCATCAGCTCAATGCGAATCGCGCGTCGATGGGCGCATTGAATCGGCGGGCTATTCCGTCGGGCGCCGTCACTTCGCATGCGAATGGCTTCGTCACCGTTCAGGCGGCCGGCGGAAGACAGTACGATTTGCGCCCCGATGGCCGCCTGGCTTCGTTTTCCAGCCAAGGCCGGAAAGCGGAATTCCGGTCAAACGGACAATTGGGAGCGCTGCATACCACCAACATGGATATGGTACGAGGCGTCCATGGAGAGAGAACGATTACGGTACGTGGCCCGGACAATAGCCTGATCGTCAGTACCGGGCTGCACTCCGGTTACGTTCAGAAACAGATACTGATTCAGGGACAACCCTATCAGCAGCGCACCGTTGTGCAGAACGGCGTCGTTCAAACACGGATTTATTCGGTCGCCGTATATCACGGTGTCGAGATGCCGCATTATGTACCGGCATACCGCTTTGCGCCCGCATTTTACGGCTGGGCATTTTATCCATGGGCCGTGCCTGTTCGTTACGCATGGGATTGGCAATCCGCACCGTGGTATGGCCAGTACGCCACCTATTACACGCCGGCGCCGGCTTACCCCGCTCCTTCCATGTGGCTGACGGATTATTACCTGTCGCAGACGATGGCGAACGGCTATCAGGTCCAAATGGATGCGGCACAAGCGCCAGCCAATGCGGATTTGGATCCATCCGCGCTCGACCACGATACCTATTCGTCGGACGCTTACGCGCAAGTTATCACGCCGATTACACCGCAGCTGAAAATGGAACTGTCCGAACAAGTGCGGCAACAAGTCGCCGCGGAAAACGTGGCTTCACGAAATCCGCAAGACGCCACCAACGCAGACAGCCTCGATCGCGTACTGGTTCCGAATCATTTGTTCGTTGTCGACCAAAGCTTGAGCGTCGCTACGGCGGGGCAGCAACAGTGCGGTCTTTCTGCGGGCAATGTGCTGCGCCTGACGGCCGTCCCCGCTGCGGATTCCTTGTCGGCAAACATGGTGGTGGCCAGCAGCAGGCAATCCGAATGCCCGGCGGGGCAGCAAGTCACGGTTTCCTTGGTGGACCTGCAGGAAATGCAAAACAACCTCCGCATACAACTCGATGCCGGCTTGCTCGCATTACGCGCCGGTCAAGGCCAAGGCGGCTTGCCGAAGGCGCCAAAATCGGCGATCGAAGCGCCTCCGCGTCCGATCGAGGAGCTGCCTGAAGGCGATGCCGACGCACTTGCCCAGCTCGACTCGGCACAGCAGCAGGCCGATAGCGAAGAAGCACAAGTGACTGCTGCTGCATTTCAGGGCAACGGCAGTTGAGCGGACGGAATAGTGTCAGGCGAACGTTCTGTTAGTCGGCGTTGAAAGTGTGGCCGAAAAATGCGCTTGTCCTTGGCGGGCGATTGATCGGTTCGCCTGGAGAGTGGTTTGAATTTTGCATCAAGTTATCTTGGCAAAATCGATGGATGTGATAAAGAATTGCCCGCGGCGGATACCCGGTACGCTACATCGATTGAGTTGGACATTGTAAAACTTTCTATTTGAGAGGAGCGATTGTGGTGGAAGACAACAAAGCAAAGAGCGAGTGGAAAACCCCTGCTATCGTCATCGCTCTCATAAGCGCCATCATAGCGGCTCTTGGCTTGTACGTGACAATCGACAGTACTTACTGGATCAAGAAAAATCCTGGACAACCGATTAGGAATGCGCCGATTCTCGCTCAAGTCGGTACATATATTTATCAGGCTATCGTTTCGCAACCGCAAAGTCCCAACCCGGCTTCAGCGCCGGCTTCAACAGCAGCTCCTGCGGTGACACCCACACCACCGACGTTATCCTGGACACCATTGCATCGTCTCAGCACAAATGGTGACATTACATTTGAAGTCGGCGGCAAAATCAAGATCGATCCTTCGAATGCCTCCTATGTTCATGTGCCCTTCAGAATTGCATCTCAGGGCACCGCCCATAAAATTTTCGCGCTGAATGCCTTTCCTCTGGCAGGATGGTCTCTATCAACCGTCAGCGGAATAAATTGCCACATAGACACCAACCTTCACGGGCTTCACGTCTACACGCGCAATGAATTCAATGATTACGTCAACGAAATTCAAGTGGCCGTTCCGGGTGCACAAGTCACCGGAAATATTTCTGCAAGCTGCGACAAACATATCAATAACAATGACATGTTTTACCTGGCAACACAGTTATATGTATTGCCAGAAGAGGCTACACCGGGTAATGCCACTCCTTCCGTGATCAATTTCAATAGCGAACCCATTACCGCGAATTGACGCCAACTGATCCCTCCCGTCAAGGTAGCGCTCGATCAATCTTTCGGAGTCTATTGTGC
>Ga0302314_10001621_pt1 | contig 42003 bp, 32 predicted proteins | sample III_Palsa_N2_3_FD_200533 | JGI IMG/M metagenome (GOLD analysis project Ga0302314, IMG submission 200533) | Peat permafrost microbial communities from Stordalen Mire near Abisko, Sweden - III_Palsa_N2_3 | ecosystem: Environmental > Terrestrial > Soil > Palsa > Peat permafrost | place: Sweden... | reverse complement strand
GCCCGGCACGCCGTTGAAATCCTCCGGCCTCGGCTTGGACAGCGTCATCTTCGGCCCGCCCTTGGCCACCACCAGCTCATACACCGGCAGCTCGCGCGTCTCGTGGTGGACCTTCAGCCCGAAGCGCTCCGTCAGGATCGCCTGAAACATGCCCAGACGCTCGTGGAAGTTCATCTTCGCCAAGGCGTCGATATCCTCAGCCGCGATGCGTCCCTCGATGTCCCAGCGGTCGCTCGTGGTCCACTTCGGCTCTCCCAGCAGCTCCTGGTCTTCCTGCAGCTGGAATGCAAACCGCAGCAGCTCGTGGAGCTGAATGTTGGCGGCCGTAAATCCGTCACGGTTCATGCCCAACGACTCTCTCGCAGCGCCGCTGTGGTTTGGCTTGACGGAGATGACGTCGAAGGTGAGCGGCCTGGCTGTGGTCTTTGCGGAATCACTTTGCGGGCCAGAGGCGGGTGAGGTCGCCTGCAGAGCGACCGCCAGCGGTCGCACCAACAATAAGACGACCAAGGCCGCAAGCAAACCACCTCGCACAGCGCCTCCGCTCTTACCCACTAGCAACTAACGACTGACAACTGCCTTACGCCCCCACGGTCGCCGGCAGAATCTCCTCAACATCCACCCACGCCGTCGGATAGCTGCCCGTATAGCACGCCGTGCAGTAGCTCGCCGGAGACATCCCCGTAGCCGGCTCGCCCTGCGTACAGGAGTGTGTCAGCCCCACCAGGCTGAGGTACGCCAGCGAATCCGCCTCGATGAACTCGCAAATCTCTTCCACCGACTTGTTCGCCGCAATCAGGTCCTTCTTCGACGGCGTATCCACCCCATAGAAGCACGGCGAAATCGTCGGAGGGCACGAGATGCGCATGTGCACCTCGATCGCCCCGGCCGCCCGCACCATCCTCACAATTTTTCTGGATGTCGTCCCGCGAATGATCGAGTCGTCGATCAAAATTACGCGCTTGCCTTCCAGCAGCGAGCGCACCGGGTTCAGCTTCATGCGCACGCCGAAGTCGCGCGTCCGCTGTTCCGGCTGGATAAAAGTTCTGCCTACATAGTGGTTGCGGATCAAACCGAGGTTGAAGGGGATGCCGCTTTCCGCCGCATATCCAATCGCCGCGGTCACGCCCGAGTCGGGCACCGGCACCACCAGGTCCGCCGCCACGCCGGACTCACGTGCGAGTTGCCGTCCCATCTCCTCGCGCGACTGCTGCACCCAGCGGCCGAAGATCTTCGAGTCGGGCCGCGCGAAGTAAACATGCTCGAAGATGCAGCTCGCCGGCGGCGTCGTCTCCGGCGAGAATCTGCGGCTGGTCAGCCCATCCTCGCTCACCATCACCAGTTCGCCCGGCTTCACATCGCGCTCGTACTTCGCGTGCAGCAGGTCGAACGCGCACGTCTCCGAGGCAAACACAAACGTATCCGGAGCGCCGTCCACGCCGGTAATCCGCCCAATCGAAAGCGGCCGGAATCCATGCGGATCGCGCGCCGCGAAGATGCGGTTGCGCGTCATCATCACAATCGAAAACGCGCCATCCACCTGCGCCAACGAGTCCGCAATGCAATCCACCAGCATGGACTGGTGCGAGTGCGCGATGAGCTGAACAATGATCTCCGAGTCCGACGTGGTCTGGAACACCGCGCCATCGCGCTCCAGCCGGGCTTTCGAATTGCCAAGATTGACGAGGTTGCCATTGTGCGCAATCGCAATCAGCCCCTTGGTCGACTCCACCGAAATCGGCTGCGCATTCAACAGGGCAGAATCGCCCGTCGTCGAGTAGCGCGTATGCCCGATCGCCATATGACCCGGCAGCTTGGCCAGCACATCGTCGGTGAAGATTTCACTCACCAGGCCCATGCCTTTGATGTCGTTCAGATCGTGCCCATCGGCGGTCGCAATCCCGGCCGACTCCTGCCCGCGATGCTGCAACGCGTATAAGCCCCAGTACGTCATCCGCGCGGCATCGGGATGCCCATATACCGCCATCACCCCACACTCCTCGCGCAGCTTATCGAAAGGCGTGGAATCCTCGTCGTCCACTTCCACAGAATCGGCATCCTGAGCGAAGGTCGCATCGCGACCGCAGTCGAAGGACCCGCCATGCTCTTCACCAGCCGCTATCGCCCTGACCATTTCGCTCATGCGGTCACCACCTCCGCCGCAAGCTGCGATTCCAGCGTACCGGAGTACATACTGCGAAGCTGCGACACATCCTCGTCCACCTCGCGAATACCGCCGACGGCAAGGGAAAAGCGATTGGAAACTGTGTGGCCCACCTCAATGCACTGGAACCCATGAGCATTGGCCAGCTCTTTGACTTCAACCTGATTGCTCTTCGGGCAACTTAGGATGACGCTCGACGCATCCTCCGCAAAATGCCAGTGTGGCTGGCCTACGTCGCAATCCTCATACACGTCGCCATCAAATCCCACACCATTCTGGAGAGTGGCCTTCGCCAACGTGGTGAAAATTCCGCCATCGGAAATGTCACTCGCCGAAGTTACCAAGCATCGCTGCGCAAGAAGCGCAAGAAGTTTATGAAGGTCTGCTTCCCACTCGATTCGTAATTCCGGGGGCGTACCCCAAAGATGACCCGTGACTTGACGGGCATACTCTGTGGAGCCTAGCTCCCGGTACCGCATCGAACTATATTCTTCATTGGATGGAGGCGCAGTCTTAGTGCGCGCCCACAAAGGAGTTGGATAAATGTGAAGAACTACGTCGCCGACATTCTGGAACCCACTCGGCACAGCCTTGCTCACATCCCCCAGCAAACCCACAATCCCAATCACCGGAGTCGGATAAATCCCCTCACCCTTAGTCTCGTTATAGAGCGAAACATTCCCGCCCGTAACCGGAGTTCCCAGCGCCGTACAAGCCTCCGCGATGCCATCGATCGCCGCCGAAAGCTGCGCCATAATCTCCGGCTTCTCCGGATTCCCGAAGTTCAAACAATTCGTAGCGGCCACCGGAGTAGCCCCCGTACAGGCCACCTTGCGCGCCGCCTCCGCTACCGCATGCATCGCGCCCAGCTTCGGATCGAGCCAACACCAGCGCCCGTTGCCGGCGAGCGCCATGGCGATGCCGCGTTGCGGCGTTCTCCGTTCTCCGTTCTCCGTTGTACGTTCAGAGCCCGCTTCCAACGTAGAACGGTCAACGGACAACGTAGAACCGCCCTTGATCCTCATCACCCCAGCCTCGCCGCCGGGCCCCTCGACCGTATTCGTCTGCACCATGGAGTCGTACTGCTCGAACACCCAGCGCTTATCGCAGATATTCGCGGATGCGAGGAGCTTCTTCAAGTCGGCGGTGTAGTCGCGCGGTTTCTTCAGCTCCTCCAGCACCCATGCCGGCGGATCGAGCGGCACCGGAGCTTTCCACACACCCACCGGCCGCTTGTACACCGGAGCATCATCGGTCAGCGCCTTGTTCGGAATCTCCGCCACCAACTCGCCATGATGCGTCACGCGCATAACATCATCGGCCGTCACCAAGCCGACAATCGACGCGTCCAGCCCCCACTTCGCGAACACCGCCAGCACTTCGCCTTCGCGCCCTTTGGCTGCCACTAACAACATGCGTTCTTGACTCTCAGAAAGCATAATTTCGTAGGCGGTCATGCCCTCGGCACGCTGCGGAACACAATCCAGCTCAATCGTCAGCCCCAACTCACCGCGCGCGCCCATCTCGCAGGTCGAACAGGTCAGCCCGGCCGCGCCCATATCCTGAATCCCCAGCACCGCGCCGGTCGCCATCGCTTCGAGGCACGCCTCCAGCAGCAGCTTCTCCATAAACGGATCGCCCATTTGCACGTTGGGCCGCTTCTGCTCGGAGCCCTCGGTAAACTCCTCGCTGGCCATGGTCGCACCATGGATGCCGTCGCGCCCGGTCTTCGCGCCCACGTAGATCACCGGGTTGCCGACGCCGGTCGCCTTGGCATAAAAAATCTCGTCGATCTTAACCAGACCTAACGCGAAGGCGTTGACCAGGGGATTGCCGCTGTAGCACTCCTCGAAGCGCGTCTCGCCGCCCAGGTTCGGCACGCCAAAGCAGTTCCCGTACCCCGCGATGCCTGCGACCACGCCGCTGAAGGTGTGCCGATTACGCGCGTAGTCGATCACGTCGTTGTCCGTTGTACGTGCTACGTTCTCCGTTGAAGGCAAGCCCGCGTCGTTCGTCTCCAACGTAGGATGTACATCGGACAACGTAGAACGTTGCGGCGCCAGAGGCCCGAACCGCAGCGAATCCATCACCGCCAGAGGCCGCGCATTCATGGTAAAAATGTCGCGCAGAATCCCGCCCACGCCGGTCGCCGCGCCCTGGTACGGCTCAATGTAGCTGGGATGGTTGTGGCTCTCGATCTTGAACGCGCACGCCCAGCCATCGCCCACGTCGATGATGCCCGCGTTCTCACCCGGCCCTTGAACAACGCTGCCCGGCCCGCTGGTCCGCGTGCCCTGGGTCGGTAGCCGCTTTAAATGCACGCGGCTTGATTTGTAAGAGCAGTGCTCCGACCACATGACCGAGAAAATCCCCAGCTCGGTCAGCGAAGGCGTGCGCCCCATCAGCGTCTCGATGCGCGCGTACTCCTCCGCCGTGATGCTATGCGTCTTCAGCAGCGCGGGAGTAATCGCCGCTGGCGTGGGAACATGGGTTGAATCGGCAGCTTGCGCCGGAGTGTCGGTGGCTGGCTCAGCTCGGGTGGGCATAGCTCGTTAATACGATTGTCGCATGCCTCAAGCCTGCGGCACTTGCAACTGAAACCACGCGCGCGCGAGTTCCTTCTGAGCGGCGGACCGCCGCTTCTGCCTGCGAGTGCGCAGCCCCGTCGTCCGGCACAACAAGTTCTTTGTTTGAGCAATTTTGACCCTCACTTCAGCCCGGTGTACTCTCATCGCTGGTTCGCAGGCCGGCGTACCTGTTGCGTGCGGCCCACGCGACTCCAGCCGGCACGTGAAGCCGGCGCACGAAGGAGGAACAATGAAAGATCTCAGATCGGGGCTCGTGGGCACCCTGTGCGCACTGATTCTCGCCTGCCCGGCCATGCTGGCTCAGGCCGTGCCGGCTCAAGACATGCCGGCCCAGGCCGCCCCGTCGCGCTGGACCGAAGCCCAAGCCAACGCCTGGTTCGACCGCCAACCCTGGCTGGTCGGCGCCAACTACGTCCCCTCCGACGCCATCAACCAGCTTGAAATGTTCCAGCCCGCCAGCTTCAACCCTGCGCTGAACGACCGCGAACTTGGCCTCGGCGAGTCCATCGGAATGAACACCATGCGGGTCTTCCTTCAGGACCAGCTCTGGTCCAGCGACCCCGCGGGATTCAAGGACCGCCTCAATCAGTTTCTCGCGATCGCAGCCCGCCACCACATCCGCCCCATCCTGGTCCTCTTCGACTCCTGCTGGGAGCCGAATCCGCATCTCGGCCCGCAACACCCGCCCATCCCCGGCGTGCACAACTCCGGCTGGGTGCAGAGCCCGGGCAAGCAGCGTCTGATGGACCCTGCCACCGAACAGGAGTTGAAAGCCTACGTCCAGGGTGTGGTCGGCGCATTCGCGACCGACGACCGCGTCCTGGCCTGGGACCTCTGGAACGAGCCCGACAACGATGGCCACGATGCTGCGGCCGACGTTCCCGCCAAGGTCGCTCGCGTGAACCAACTGCTGCCGCAGGTCTTCGCGTGGGCGCGCGCCATGCATCCGTCCCAGCCGCTGACCAGCGCCGTGTGGTCCGGAAATTGGAGCGACCCGGATCAAGAGAGCGACACGACGAAGATTCAGCTTGCCGAGTCCGACGTCATCTCATTCCACGAGTATGGCTGGCCGGAACAGTTCGAGGCCCGCATCCAGCAACTGCGCCCGCTCCATCGACCGCTGATCTGCACCGAGTATATGGCCCGCAGCAACGGCAGCACCTTCGATACCATCCTGCCCATCGCCCAGCGCGAGCACGTCGCCGCAATTAACTGGGGGTTCGTCGCCGGCAAGACCCAGACCTACCTGCCGTGGGATTCGTGGGAGCGCCCCTATGTGCTGCGACCACCCACCATCTGGTTCCACGATGTCTTTCGCCCGGACGGGACACCCTACCGCCAGCGCGAGATCGACCTGATGCGACAGCTCACCGGCCGAGGCACCACCGCGCCCACAACCCATCCATAAAGCACTCACCTACACTCCGGGTGCCCCGTCCTGGCTCCGCTAGGGCGGGATCGAACCACCCCGAACCCTGATCCCACCCCCTCACCCCGCCTTCCGCATTCTCACAATCGGCAGCACTTCTCCATTCGGCAGCGGAACCTCCACCCTCCCCGTCTCGCGATACCCCTTCCGCGTATACAGCGCCACGCCGGTCAGCGTCGAACCCATCTCCAGTTCGACGAAACCCTCCGCCCGCGCTGCCTCCTCCGCGTGCGCGAGCAGCAAGCTCCCCAGCCCGCGCCGCGCCCACGCCGGATCGACGAAGATCGCCCGAATCTTCGCCGCCTCGCTCGCCGGATCCAGCAGATCCGCCGCGCGTCCCGGCCCATGGTCGCTGCCAAACAGAGTTCGCCGCCGGCTCCAGCCGCCGCACCCCGCCAGCATCGGAGCGCCCGGCCGCGCCGCCAGCGCCTCCGCCGTCGCCTCGGCAACAAAGTACGTCCCATCCTCGATCAACTGCGAATCCAGCCCCAGCGCATGGCCCAGCGCGCCCTCCATCTGCGCCACCGAGTAGTCCGCCGCCTGCAACCCCCGCACCGATGCCTCAATCAGCCGGCGCAGCTCCGCCGCATCCTCCAGCCGCGCCACGCGAATTTGAAACTCCTCAGTCGCCTTCGCCCCCACGCTGCACCTCAACGAACAACGTAGAACGGACAACGGACAACGCCCTCACCGACAGGGAGCCGTCGCCACCGGTCGTTCCAGTGCGGCGCGATCCCATGCTGCGGCGTCGGCTGCTGCTGCGTAGGTCGTCTCCAGAAACTGCATGAGCGCGGCTTCCGGCGACGCGCTCGCCCGCACTTCGTCGTAGCGCAGGAGGAACTCGCCCAGCGCCGCATCCCACGCGCCTGGATGAACCGCCTTCCCCGCCATCCCATCGGGCACGGGAGCCGCATAGCAATAGAACGCAGCCGCTCCGTACCCACCATTCCCCGGCCACCACCCCGCGCTAATCACCTCATGCGAATAGGCCTCCTGCTGCATCCGGTCCGGCCGCGGAGGCCCTCCCGCAACCCGCCCGCTGAACCGCGTCACCGCCAGATCGAAGCTCCCCCAGAAAAAATGCACTGGGCTGATCTTCCCCTGGAACCCCGTCGAAAACTGTTTCAGCAGCGCGTCGACCCGCATCAGCGCTTGGTGCAGCCGCTCTACGGCGTCGCGATCGTAGGGCCGCACCTCGGTATCCAGATCGAACCGGACAGGCGCGGCAACCTCAACCGGCATGGGCCAGATCACCGCCTCTACGCCCAGAGCCGCCAACGCGGCTTTATAGTCCGCCCAGAACGCCGCCACCGACTGCGGCCTCAGCGGCAGGCGGGTCGACGCGCCTGTGCACATCCGCAACTCCAGTACATGCGCGCGAAAGTCGAACTCCACCTCCAGCACATCGCCGCGCCACGGCATCGCCGAAGTCGTCAGCCCGCGCGCGCTCACGTACAGCGGAACGTTCCACCAGTGATTTTGCAGCGGAGTCAACGCCAGCCGCGTCTTGCCCACCATCTGCGTCGCCATGTGCAGCCACGCGTGCGTGTCCTTCCACTGATCCCACTCCAGCTCCGGCCAATCGCCGCCCGTCTTCGCCATCGTTCCACTCCTCCCGCACCGTAAGAGAGCACAAGCTTAACACCGATCCCACCGATTGAACTGATCCAAACAAACTGGTACGACCACGGATTCCACGGATAAAGACGGAGTAAAGGCCTTTTCCTGTTCTTATCGAACCCCTGTTCCTAATCCGTGTCGACCCCTGAATCCGATCCGTGAAATCCGTGGTCGCAGTCCTTCCTGAATCGGCGGGCTCGGGGTTAAGCGTTGCCCTCCAGCCCTGCGTCTTTTCCCGGCGCTCTCCGTCTATGATTCCAGTCTGCTTTTGGATGCGGTATTTTAATCCGCACCTGTCCGCGCGCATCGTCCGGGCCTGATATGCTGTTGCGACCAGCAAGACATTGAGGTGATTCGTCATGAGAACGCACATGCGTCTCTGGGCCTGCCTTTCTTCCTGTAGCTTTGCTCTCCTCTCCCTCGCAGCCGCTTCGCCAAGCCTGTACGCCCAAGCCGCTTCAGCCGCCAAGTCGGCCCCCTCCGACTCGTCTTCCGGCTTCTCCATCGAAACCGAGATGCTCACCTACCGCGCGCTCGAGTCCAACAGCGAAGCCATCGCCTGCGACATCGCCGCCTACCTGCGCGGAGGCACCGCCAACTTCACCAGCCCCAAGCAGGGCGCCGTCTGCAGCGTCAATGGCGGGGGTGCGCCCAACACCAGCGTCATCGTCCTGCCCTTCGACCACAACGTCTACTCGGACTTCCAGCTCTGGCGCTCCGACATGCAGACCATGGCCGAGTTCGACAAGCGCGGCGCCAACGCCTGCTCCGCCACGCCGGCTACCCCGGTGCAGGAGCCCGGAAAACCCCAGGGCCGCGGCCTCACCGCCACCGTTCCCGCCAGCAGCGCGCTCAGCCTCATGCCCGGCGGTAACATGCTCGCCGCAGCCTCCGGAGTCCTCAGCCTCTTCGCCAAAGACGAGGCCGCTTCGCCCGTCGGCGGCACCATCGAGGATCAGGCCATGATGGACAACGTCAGTCGCGAACTGCGCAACGTCGATGTCCACGTCATGATGCCCTCCGTCTACGCGCCCTTCGCCTTCACCTCCATCGACCCCGCGCGCTCACCCTTCCTTATCGCGCTCGACAGACTCCTCCACACCCGCGACTGTCTTGTCTCTTCCAAAGGCGCCAGCGATCCCGACGTCAAAAACATCGACGAGTTTCTCGCCAATCTGTCCGCCAGCCCCAGCACCAACTCCGCCGCCGCGAAACCCGGCGCTTCAGCAGGGGCGCCGGTTGCAGCTCCAGCCACCACCACAGCCGCAGCGCCTGCCGCCGGAGCCGCTGCTACCACACCCGCAGGCCCCGCGCCCTCGCACCTGCAGTCGGCGCTCACCGCCGACGGCCTCGCTCAGCGCCTCGGCGCAGACCCCAACACCGGCCAGATCCCCGCCAACGCGCCCCAGCACATCCTCCTGCTCAAGGCGCTCGAGTCCGGCGGCTCCGTCTCCAAATCCACCTCCATCTTCGGCAGCCGCATGGCCTACAGCGGTGGCTCCGTCGGAACCTACGCCCTCTTCGACCTCAGCGGCGAACTCGAGTGTTCCGGCAACGTCTACGACTACGCCGGCTACATCCCCGCCAAACAATTCCAGGAGAAGCTCCGCGCTTACACCGTGAACCCCGCCAACCAGGTCATCTTCCAACGCGGCGGCTGCCGCACCAAATAACCGGGTGCCCTCTGTGGTTCGCTTTTTCACCCCACCACTGGCCTCTTCCCCGCAAACGCCCACCCATCGCCCAGACAGAAGTTCGCCAGCCCGCAGCACACAATCGCCACCGCGTTCGCCGCCAACACCGGCATCCCTGCTCCATGCACCAGCAGCCGCATCAACCCTAGATTCCCCACCATCGACACCACTCCATTCGAGAGATGAAACCGCAGCAACTGCCCCAGGACCGCCCCACCCCTGCGGTCCCGCCACGTGTAGTGCACGTGCCACACAAAGTTATGCAGCAGCGTTAACTCCAGCGCCGCCGCCGAAGCCCACATATAGTGCCCAGCCGCCACGCGATTGAACACCACCAGCGAGCCCAGTTGCACCGCGGTCCCCATCGCCCCTACCAGGTTGAACTTCAGCCACCGCATCAGCCCGTTCATGGCAGAGGCTCCTGCCGGTAGAGCTCCGCCGTATGCCGCGCCGTCACCCCAATCGCCATCGCGAGCATTCCCGCCGCGCCAATCGCCCCACCCACATCGAACAGCAGCAGTCGATGCCCAAACACCGTCGCCCAGGGGCTCCGCAGCAGCGCCACGTTCCCCGCAATCAGCAGCAGGCGAATCTCGGTTGGCCCAAACATTCCCTGCGACATCTCGAACCGCCCCATCGTGTACGTCGCCAGGTAGCTCTCGCTCGCCAGCATCAGGAACGCCACCAGCATCGCCACCGCGATCTCCCAGTGCACCATGCCCGAACAGGCCAGCCCGCCCATCAGCGCCACCGCCCCAAACACATCCACCATGTGGTCCACGTAGAACCCGTACCGCGGCCTCTGCTGCTGCCGAACCCGCGCCAGCGTCCCATCCAGGCTGTCGCCCAGCCAGTTCAGCGCGATGCAGGCAATCGCCCCCAGCAGCGCGCGCCGGTCCCACCGCGCCAGCGCATAACAGACGCCCGCGCCGATCTGCGCGCCCAGCCCCAGCAGCGTCAGCCCATCGGACGTCACCCACGCCGGCGCTCGCTCCGCCATCCACACCAGCGCCAGCTTTTCCAGGCTCGCCGTGAACGCCCCATGTACCCTCCGCGCCATCCTGAACTCTCCCGCATCCTTCGCCCTGGTTCCTATCGTTGTCGCCGTTGCCGTTGTCGTCGCCATCACCGTCGTCGCCATCACCGTCGTCGCAGTCCCCGTCGTCGCAGTCATCGTCGTCTCCTTTCGGTTCGTCATTCTGACTCGAAGAGTCAGAATCTCCGTCGTTGCCGCTCCCTTATCTGCGCACCGCCGCCGAAGTCGCCCGCAGCGTGAACTCCAGCGAATCCCGCGGCACGCTCTCCACAAACGGCCGCACCGCCCAGCCCAGCCCCACCGGAATTCCCCTTGAAAGCGTCACCGACTCCACCTGCATCCACAACCCGCCGTCGCGCTCTTCGAAACTCCAGTAGGTATTCATCCGCCACAGAAACCCGTGCTCCTCATCCGGCCTCAGCATCCGCTCCTTCGCCGTCCCCGTGCCCTCGATCTCCGCCACCCGCGTGCTCCGCGAGCTGCTCCACCCCTGCCCCGCGCCTGAATTTCCAAACACGACGTTGTAGGTCACATCCATCACCACGGTGATCACGTGTTTCTGCCGCACCCGCATCACCGCCTGCACGCGGTCGCCCTGACCGCCCGTCACGCTCGCCCGCATCACCTGCGGAGCAAACACCCGCGGATACCCCGCAAAGTCCCGCATCACCCGCTCGAAATCCTTCGCCGTCGCCCCCGGAGCAAACGCCGTCCCGCGCCAGTGGTGCAGCAGCGCGCCCGGCAGTTCGGCCCCACCTGCCGGACTCACCTCCTCCACCACCAACTCCCCCCGCCGCACCCGCGCCTCGACATCAGCGCCGCCCACCAAAAACCCGCTCGCCGAAGCATGCTGCCGATCCAACCGAGCCTCCACCCCAGCTATATATCCGTCGAACCGCGCCGTTGCCGCAGTCGAAGGACCAGAGGAGCCAGGGCCCTCCGCAACCGCCCGTACCGCACCGCACGCCGCCAGCATCACCAGCACCACCGTCCGCGCACTCAACATTCGCCGTTTCATGTCCCTCACCATGCCCCACCCACGCCGCGCAATCAATCGCACGCACCTCACCTGTTCCTCACCCGGCAACCCTCAGCAATTCAGCCTCTTACGCAAACATCTCGCGGCCTCCTATGGTAGCGTCTACCCAGGGGGGCGAAGCCCATGCGGCTCGCACTGCGAATATTGCTCACCATAGTCGTCATCGCGGCAATCGTCTTTGTATGCGCTTGCGGTGCCCTGTTCGCCTTCCAGCGATCGCTGATCTATTACCCGCAGCCTCGCTCCAACACCGAAGCCAGCACCCTGATGACCCTCCCCGGCGGAGTCAATGTCTCCACCCTACCCAGCTCCACCCCGGACGCCGTCCTCTACTTCGGCGGCAACGCCGAAGACGTCTCCCTCGACGCGCCCGACTTCGCCGACGCCTTCCCCCACTCCGCCATTTATCTGCTCCACTACCCCGGCTATGGCGGAAGCTCCGGCAGCCCCACCCAGCGCGCCATCTTCGCCGCCGCGCTCGCTCTCTACGACCGCGTCCACGCCGGCCACCCCAACGTCACCGTCATCGGCCGCAGCCTCGGCACCGGCGTAGCGGTCTGGATCGCCATCCAGCGTCCGGTCGTCCGCCTCGTCCTCATCACGCCTTACGACAGCCTAGGCGACGCCGCAGCCGCGCAATATCCCTTCCTGCCCGTCCGCTGGCTCCTGCTGGATAAGTACGAATCCTGGCGCTACGCCCCCGAGGTCGCCGCTCCCACCCGCATCCTCGTCGCGGCGGACGACGAAGTCATCCCCCGCTCCAGCTCCGACCGCCTGCGCACGCGCTTCCGCTCCGGCCTGCTCTCCTACGTCCTAATCCCCGGCGCCAGCCACAACACCATCCAGAACGCTCCCAACTACTGGACCCTCCTCACGAGCCCCTAGGCCGACTGGGTAGAAGTTTTCGGTCAATAAAGCCCGTCATCCTGAGCGAAGGCTCTCGCAGTCTCACCGCGAGAGGCGCAGTAGAAGGACCTGCCACACCTTCGAACGAAACTAGCCGGCTTGACCCTTTGGGCGACAATCCCGCTCGCCTCAGCCCCAGGGCTGATCCGTTCCCACCCGCCAGCCCCGCCAATCCCCATCGGCTACACTCGTTACGACATGCCCGACCCGCCCGCACCCGCACCCCGGCGTTACCGCTTCGGCGCCTTCGAAGCCGACGCCGGCACCGGCGAACTCCGCCGCCAGGGCCTCCGCATCAAGCTCAACGCCCAGCCCTTCCAGGTCCTCTGCCTGCTGCTCGACCGCCCCGGCGAACTCCTCACCCGTGAGCAGATCGCCCGCGAGCTTTGGCCCGACGGCACCTTCGTCGACTTCGAACACGGCGTTAACTCCGCCGTCAACCGCATCCGCGAAGCCCTCGGCGACACCGCCGCCAGCCCCCGCTTCCTCGAAACCCTCGCCCGCCGAGGCTACCGCTTCGTCGCCCCCGTAGAACGCCTCTTCCCTGAACCCATCCCCGCGCCCGAACCCACGCCCGCGCCCACCCCTGGATCTAGCACCAGCCCCGACCCTCCCGCTTCGCCTGTCATGAGCGGAGCGAAGGACCCGCCCGAACCCGCCGACTTCACCACCCTCCTCGCGTCACCCCGCGAGCTTCCCCACACCCCGCACCGCGTCGTCCAAACCCTCCTCGTCCTCTTCCAGCTCATGTACCTCAGCTTCTACATCGGAGCCCTCGCCAACCTCCCCGAAATCGACGACCTCCTCGCCCCGCTCCCTCAACCCACCGAAATCTTCCTTGCCCTCATCGTCACCGCGGCCGTCCTCATCCCCGTCCGCGCCTTCATTCTCTCGATGATCACCTTCCGCGCCCCCCGCGCCCGCGAAAAGTTTCTCCGCCTCTGGCCGTTCCTCCTCCTCGCCGACGAACTCTGGTCCCTCGCGCCCTTCCTGCTCCTCCATCACATCAACTTCGGCCTCGCCCTCGCCTGCACCGCCCTGCTCGTCTACTCCCCGTTCGCCCAGCGCTCGCTAGTCCTGATGGGTGCCGGCCGCCGCGCCGCCCCTGTAAGATGACCCCAACGCCGGCTCCCCCATGTTCGACAGTCTCATGGTCGACCATGGGAATACCGAGGACCCATGACCCCAAGCGAATTCGCCGCCACCCTGACCGCCCTCACGCCGCCCCCCGAATTCTCCGCCCCGCTCCGTGCCCTCTGGTACGACGCCAAAGGCGACTGGGCCCAGGCCCACGCCCAGGTCGACGAGCTCGAAACCAGCGACGCCATGGCCGTCCACGCCTACCTCCACCGCAAGGAAGGCGCCGCCTCCAACGCCGACTACTGGTACGCCCGCTCCACCACTACCCACCGCCGCCCCACCCTCGAAGCCGAATTCGCCGCCCTCCTCACGGCGCTCCTGCCCTGACGCCCCTCACGCGTCATACTGCCCCTGCGCATCGAACCGGCGATCTTTCGCGAGCAAGCACTCCCTGACCGCTTACCGTCCCGCCAGCGCAATGGTTCCAAGTTCCACCTCGCCACGCGCCTCGATCGGCGAATAGCGGAACCCCGCCGGAATCCGCCCAACCAGCGAGCGGTCGAGCAGGATCAGCCGCGGTTCGGCAGAAATCACTTCAGACGCAGGCTGGGGGTTCCAGGTATATCGATCCGTCTCCGGCTCGATCGCAAGCGGCGCCAGTTGAACCTGCTCCACCGGCCGCCGCGCGTAGAACACGATGGTCGGGATGGACATCACGCGCCCGGCGTGCCAGACCAGCAACGGCCCATCGAATGGCTGAGGCCGGTCCCGGAGCAGCGCAGTCGAGTCCCTGCTGTCCGACGCCGGCACGCCCGCCGCGTTGGCCGAGTGCAGCGACTTCCTCGCCGGCGCAGTCGCCCACACCGCCGCGACCGAGATCATCGCCGCAGCCAGCACCAGCCTCGGCGTGGTAGCGCGTCGCGCGTTCAGCAGCGGCCGGACGCGATCCGCCAGCCACACCGCCGTAACCACCGCCAGCCCCGGATACAGCGGAACAATGTATTGCGGCAACCGCGTCTCGACCACCGTGAAGAACGCAAGTTCCACCAGCGCGAAGATCGCGAACCCGCGCATTCGCGAATCCTTGAGCGCCTGCGCTACCGCCGCCGGATACAGCAGCACAAACGGCGGCGCAGCCACCAGCAGCACCTTGAAGTAGAACCACCACGGAGTCACGTGGCCCTCGATCTGCTCGGTCGCGCGGGTCAGCACGTGCATGCCAAGATACTCGTGCACAAAGCCGCGCCCATACAGGTGAATCATCGCCAGATGCCACGGCAGCGCAATTGCGAAGCACAGCGCGAGCCCTGCAAAGAACGGCGCGCGCAGACGCCTGCGTTCGACGACCGTCAGAATCGCAGCCGTGATCGGCAGCGTGACGCTGGCCGCGCCTTTGGTCATCGCAGCCAGCGCACAGCCGGTCCAGAACAGCAGCCAGCCCGCGCTGTCTTCCCCGGCCATCGCCAGGCCGACCAGCGCGACGGCGCAGAACAGCGCCAGCATCACGTCCATCTCACCGGTGTGGCAGGCGTGCAGAAAGCCGAGCGTGCCCAGCAGCAGCAGCGTGCTGAGCCACGCCGTCAGCAGGTCGCGGCTGCGCGCCAGCCACAGGTGCAGCACGCCAACCGTCGCCACGCCCGAGAGCGCCGAGGCCGCCCGCGACCAGAACTCGGTGACGCCGAAAAGGTGGAAGAAGACGGCCGTGATCCACAGCATCAGCGGCGGTTTCTCCAGCCACAGCGCCGCATTCCAGTGCGGCACCAGCCACGAGTGGCCGAGCATCTCGCGGCTCACCTCCGCGTAGATCGCCTCGTCCCAGTCGGTGAGCGGCTTGCGCCCCAGCAGCGGCAGCAGGGCGAGCGCGGCGGTAAGCGTGGCGAGAAAGGAACTCGAAATGGAACGGATGCGCGGCACAGCACGAACCTCGGTCAGGTTCCCTACTACTGTATCTGCACCGCGTCGGAACTGTGATCCCGGCGGAACGGTAGGGACGATAGACTGGTGCGATGCAGGTTCAAATCAAGGTAAAGAAGCTGGACCCCGCGGCGCAGATTCCGCGCTACGCGCATGTGGGCGAATACGGAGACCTCGCGGCGGACCTCTACGCGCTCGACGGAGCGGTACTCGCAGCCGCAGAGACCAGGCCGGTCGCGACGGGAATCGCAATGGAGTTCCCATCCACCCACGGCGCACTGGTGGAGGACCGTTCGGGCCTGGCCGTGCGCGGCGTCACCACGCTCGCCGGCGTCATTGATCCCGGCTACCGCGGCGAGATCAAGGTGGTGATGACAAACCTCGCCGCCACGCCGGTCGAGATCAAGCCAGGCGACCGCATCGCGCAGTTGCGCATCGTCCAGCGCATCGAAGCCCGCTTCGAAGAAGTCGAGCAACTAGGCGAAGCAGCCCGCGGCGCCAGCGGCTTCGGCTCAACCGGCACGTAAGAGCGCCCTGCGCGGGCACAGGATTGAGTGGCGACCAGCGGGAGCACCATCGCGAAGCCCAATACGTGTCACGAAGTGACCGCCCCACGCGCAGTGGGCCCGTCCGGCGGGATCATTCTTGTTGCGGACTGAAACAGATACACGCCCAAAATGCACAGCAGTGGCTCTAGCGGGTGTCGAAACCGCGCCGCCACGGTGACGACATAATACGGAATCGGCAGCAGCAGGACAGCCCACGCGAAGAGGCCTGCGGCGGGAACGCGGCGATGCAGCGCGAGCGCGAGTCCAAGCAGTCCTGCGAGTGAGATGAATCCAAAGTCGAGCACGCGCCCAGCTTCCACCGCAGGCGCAACATCGGCCTGTGGCACGCCGAACCAGTAGAAGTAAATGCGGCGCGCGACATCGGCGAGGAAGTGCGCGGGGTCGGCAGCGATGGTTTGCTTCGCGGCAGCGCCACGCAGCGCCACGTAGCGCACCTCGCCCATCGAGGCGTAGAGGCGCAACTGGTCGGGCGCCTGGAACGGATGCTCGAACTCCATCAGCAGGCCGTTCGAGCCGGGGCCATTGCCCATGTAGAGTTCCGCGCCGAAGTTGCTGCGCAGCGGGATGAAGGTATGGAGGACCTGCTCATTGCGCATCGTCCACCCAGCGATGCACGCGAAGAAGACCAGACCGGCGAGCGCGGCGTCGCGCACAGCATGCGGGCGTCTCCACATGCCCATCAGAATCCACACGCCACAGACAGGCAGGAAGATCAGCAGCGCCGAATTCGACAGCGCGATCAGTCCCCACAGCAAGCCGAAGAGCAGCCAGGAAGTTGTCAGTTGCCGGTTGTCAGTTTTCAGTTGGGGACGAGGCTGGCCGTGCGGCTTTGGCTGAGAACTGGCAACTGACAACTGATCACTCTCAACCCCGTGCAGCCGCAGCGCCAGCACCAGCGCGAACGCGAACAGCGCCGTCGTAATCGTCATCTCCCAGGGCCAGCGGACGGCATACTGCATCGCCGCCGGATGCAGCGCCCAGATCCACGCGGACCACAGCGCCACCCGCCGCGAGAAGCAGCGCGCGGCAATCTCATACGTGGCCAGCGCGGTGGCCGCCGAGAACGCGGACTGCAGCGTGAACAACACCGCGGCCGACGCCTGCGAGTAAACGCCGAAGACGCGGAAGATCGCCGCCAGCAGCAGCGGGTACAGCGGCGGCAGCCACGCCGTCGCGCCGGTGTGCGGGAACGCCGCGTTCGCGAACGGGTCCGAGTAGCCGTAACCCGTAACCAGCGCCCGCGCGATGCGGCCGGCTTCCCAGCCGAATTGGAAGTGGTCGTCGCCGAGCCGGACGCGATACGTGTGCGCCAGCGCAATGTACAGCACGCGCACCAGGAACGCAGTCCAGAAAAGTCGCCGTGGCAGCTTCGTCTGATCTTCCGGATTGAAGAAGCTACGGGCGCGCGCGAGCATCCTCATGATTGTAAGTTGTGGCCGATTGCGGGCGCGGTTCCGTCTGCGGCCCTAAGCGCTCCGCCGCGTCTTCTGAGGGATCAGCAGCGTCAGCGCCTGCGGTACCACCTCGATCCGCACGGGCAGCGTGCCCAGCAGTTCGCCGTCCGCCTCGACAAATGTGCGCACACCCGAGCCGTACAATTCGCTGCATTCCATCGCCGAGCACTCCACCAGCTCGATGGTCCGCGAGTACACGTGCCGCCGGAACCACACCGCGACCATGAACCGCACGTAGCGCCAGCGGCTGCTGGTCTTGAACGCAATCACGTCGAGATGCCCGTTGCCCAGCGCCGCGCCCGGCACCAGCCGATGCACCAGCCCGCCGAAGTTGCTGATGCGCACGGCCAGCACCTGCGACACTTTTTCTGCCCGCGCGACGCCGCCCGCCGTCTCGATAAACGATGCGGAGAACAGAGGAAACGTGTGCGAGTACGCCAGCTTCAGCGCCTCGATCAGGTAAGCCAGGTAGCCGAACCGCTGCTTCAGCCGCGAGTCCAGCCGCGAGAAGAACAGCCCGTCCACGCCGATCCCGGCCGCCACCACAAAGTACCGCGAGCGCGTCTCGCCGTCAGTGCCGGTGAAGAACACGCGCCCCACGGAGATTCGTTCCGGCGTCGCCGTCAGCAGCATCTGCGCCGCCTTGCGCGACGAAGCCGGCAGTCCCAGGTCGGTCGCCAGCGCGTTCGCCGTACCCATGGGGATCACGCCCAGCGCCGCGGCATTGTCTCCAGCCGCGGCGCTGCCCACCATGCCCTGCAGCGCCTCGTGCACCGTGCCGTCGCCGCCGCACGCCAGAATCGTGTCGCAGCCGTCGCGAATTGCCTGCTGCGCCAGCCGTCCCGCGCTATCCGGCGCGTCCGTTGCAATCACCGTGACCGCAACGCCGGCGCCCTCGAACACTGCCTTCACGTCAGCGATCTGTTTCGCTCGCCGCCCCGGACGCTGCCCGGAAGCTGGGTTATAGATCAGCGCAACACGACGCATCAAATCGTTCACCCACGCGCCGCCCACGAACTCCGCGGGCGATCCACTCAGCATTCTTACATGTCGCCGCAGCAGCACTACGTTCTTCGTGCTACGTTCTCCGTTGTCCGGTCCGTAAACCCGTTGGTCGGCCTTCTACGTAAAACGGTCAACGAACAACGTAGAACGCCGCTGATCTCCAGCTACGCCCGTCCAGCAAACTCCCGCGTCTCGGTCGCCACCTTAATCTTCTCGCCCTGCTTGATGAACAACGGCACGCGAATCTCCAACCCCGTCTCCAGCTTCGCCATCTTGGTCACGCTGCCGCTGGAGGAGTCGCCCTTCACGCCTGGCTCCGTCTCCGCCACATCCAGCTCGACGAAGATGGGCAACTGCAGGCCAATGGGGTTGCCGTTGAACTTGCGCAGCTGCAGCAGCGCGCCCTCGACGAGAAACTCCAGCGCGTCGCCCACCATGTCTTCATTCAGCGTCAGCGTCTCGAAGCTCTCCTGGTCGAGAAAGTGCGAGCCCTCGCCATCTGTATATAGATAGGAGACATCCACATACACCAAGTCCGGCTCCTTGAACTTGTCCTGCGCCTTGAACGTCTTCTCGAAAACCGCGGAGGTCAGCAGGTTGCGCACCTTCAGCCGCACCAGCGTCTGCCCGCCACGCGCCGTCGGCGTGTTCACTTCGGCATCGAGACACGCGTACGGCGTGTTCTCCAGTTCGAACACCATCTTCCGCTTCACATTGATCGCTTCAATCAGCGCTGCCATTCATTCCCTCGTTCGCTTCAATTTCACCCTCTAAGTATAAGTGCTGTCCTGCCGGACGGACGCCCTACGCGGGCATCGGTCACTTCGTGACTTCTGCCGAGCTTCGCGTGGCCCTCCCGTCGGTCGGCACAAGATTTGGTCGCGATCATCGGGAGCAGCGACGCGAAGCCCAATACGCGTCACGAAGTGACCGCCAAATGCGGTACTATTCCGTGCAGGCCCCACCGAAAATTCCGAACTCGAAAGGCTGTCCCATGAAACTGCTCGCTCGTGGTGTCCTTGCTCTCGCCTTTGCCGCGTTGCCGCTCTCGGCCGTCGCCCAGAACTTCACCGAAGGCTCCGTCTACCGCGTGGTCAAGCTGCGCATCCTGCCCGGCAAAACCACCGAGTTCTACAAGGCCTTCGCCTGGGCGCCCAAGGTGTGGGAAGCCGAGAGAGCCGCCGGCCTTATGCTCGACTACCAGATCTTCCACTCCACCTCCTACGTGGGCGAAGACAAGTGGGACGTAATGTACGTCCTCCACTACAAGAGCATGGCCGCGATGGATACCCTCACCGCCGACGCCGCGCCGGTGGTCGCCAGAGTCTACGGAACGCCGGAAAATCGCGACATGGTAAGCAAGATGGCCGGCGACACCGCGGAGACCGTCTCCAGCGAGCTCATCCGCGACATCAAACTCCCGTCGCAAAAGTAGCGAGTGCCGCCTTCATGACAGCTTCATCGTCATGGGTGGCGTCCGGAAAGATAGAGGCGTAACCATTGACCGACCGCCCGTACCAGAACCGACCCACACGCCGCGACGCTCTGCTGGGGATCGCCGCAGCGTCAGCCTTTCCCACGGATGCATTCGCCTCTTCCAGCGCGGCGCTCGCGGCCGAGCCCACCGCTCCCTCGCTCTGCTTCACCTCCGCCGTGGATATGGCCGCCCTGATCCGTGCGAAAAAGCTTTCGGCCCGCGAAGCCCTCGCCGAACATCTGAAGCAGATCGACCGCGTCAACCCGAAGGTGAACGCCATCGTTACGCTGGTGGCCGAGAAAGCCATCGCCGACGCCGCCCGCGCCGACGAGATGCAGGCGCGAGGCGAAACGCTCGGCCCGCTGCATGGCCTCCCCGTCGCGCACAAGGACCTGCTCGACACCCAGGGCATCCGCACCACCTACGGCTCGCCGCTGCGCCGGGACTACATCCCCACCGAAGACAACATCGTGGTCGCACGCATGCGCCGGGCCGGCGCCATCCTGGTCGGCAAAACCAATATGCCGGAGTTCGGCGCCGGCTCGCAAACCTTCAACACCATCTTCGGCGCGACCCTGAACCCCTACGACCTCAGCAAGACCTGCGGCGGATCGTCGGGCGGTGCAGCCGTCGCGCTCGCCTGCGGCATGGTCCCCGTCGCTACCGGCTCCGACACCGGCGGCTCGCTGCGCAATCCCGCGGCGTTCTCGAACGTCGTCGGCTTTCGCCCGACCGTCGGCCGCGTGCCCAACTCCACAGCGGCCATTGCCTGGTCGACGCTGACCACCAACGGCTGCCTGGGCCGCTCCGTCGCCGACCTCGCCTTCGCGCTCAGCACCATCGCCGGGTCCGATCCCAACACGCCCCTGGCCATCGACGAGCCCGGCGAGATCTTTGCGCGCCCGCTTGGACGCAGCTTCAAGGGCGCGCGCGTCGCATGGTTCAAAGACCTCGGCGGCGTGCCCTTCGACCCGCGCGTCCGCACCATCGTCGATGCGCACCGCGCGACGTTTGAGTCCCTCGGTTGCATCGTAGAACCAGCCGAGCCCGACTTTTCGCCCGCCGAGATTTCCTTCCGCACGCTCCGAGCCTGGACCGACGCCGCCAACTACGGCGCCCTGCTCCAGCAGCATCCCGACAGCTTCAAGGACACTCTGGCCGACGAAATCCGCACCGGTCTCAAACTCTCCGGCACCGACCTCGCCCACGCCGAAGCCGCGCGCAGCCTGCTCTGGCGCCGCTTCCAGGCGTTCCTCGAAACCTACGAGTATTTCATCCTGCCCACCACGCAAGTGCCGCCGTTCGACGTGACCACGCCCTACCCAACCGGGATCAACGGCGTGCACTTCAACAACTACATCGACTGGATGAAGTCCTGCTGGTACATCTCAGCCACCGGCAATCCCGCCGCCTCGGTTCCCGCCGGCTTCACGCCGGATGGATTGCCCATCGGCATCCAGATCGTCGGCCGCGACAAGCAGGACTTCAGTGTCCTCCAACTCGCGCATGCATTTGAGGAAGCCACCAACTTCGCCGGCAAGCGTCCAGCCATCGCCTCATAGCCGGCGGCGGAGCAGCAGCCTTCGACTGGACACCGCATCTCGCCTCCTTAGAGAAATCGTTGACAGTCGCATATCTTTTCGCCTAATCCGCTGCCGGAGCCGCACCCCGCCCCGGCCTTGGCGGAGTTGGCGTCCCTGCCGCTGGCACATCCATCAACGGGATCGTCCCGCGCAGCCACTCCTTCGGCAGATAATCCACGCCCACGCTCTCCAGCACATACCGCAGCGACTGCGTATAAATATCGTGCATCAAACTCCGCGGATTCCCCAGCGCCGGCGGCCTCGAAATCTCGCCCAGCGGCACGCGATACATGCTGATCTTCTGCGCCTTGTCATACTGGAACAGCCTCGGCGCCTCCGCCTCGATCAAATCGTATGCATCCGCCAGCTCCTTCATCTGCTTCGGATCGGTGGTCAACTTCGCCGCCAGTCCGCGCAGATAGCGGAAGCGCCACAGGCTCACATCCAGCGTCGTATTGCAGATAGCGAAGTGTCGGAACCACTCCAGTCGAGTGGTCCCCTCCGCCGCCAGCTCTGCCGTCAAATGCGGCCGCGCCTCATCCAGCGCCGCCCTCATCTCGTCCAGCTTGTGCAAACAGTCGGCCTTCTGCTTTTCCATTTTGGTTACATTCTCCAGCGTCGGCTCCAGGTACGCCGCATACTCCGGCAGATAGTAGCGATTCGTATAGCGCAGCAGCACCTCCCGCCGCGCAATGTTGCCCGCAAAATCCCCATTCGTCGCCGACCCATGCCCCAGCGGGCACCAGCACCACGTCGCCGCGTCCTCGCTCGCGCGCATAAACCGCACCATCGCCGGCGCCGCCTTCTCGCCATAAATCTGCGTCGCCCACTCGTGCCACATCGTCGCCAGGTCTATGTTGATATTCCACGTCAGTTCGCGCCATGCGTAGATGCAGTTGTTGTTCAGGATGTCCTTGAGCTCATCGAACTGCGGCGGCTGGCTCTCGCCGCCCGCATGCATCTGCACGCCGCCGTTCGGCCCCACCAGTTCCAGAGCCTTCTTCATCGTCGCCGCCGTGTAGTTCACCGTGGACGCAGGAAAATACTGCCTGCCGATAAACTGCCCCGTCTGCTGATACTCCACCATCTCCACATGCGGCTTGCACTTGCCCAGCAGCGTCGTAAACCGCGCGTTCGGCTCGCAGTCCGAGTGATAGATCTTCGTCTGCATAATCAAATCCGCCGGCGTCTCCCGGATCACCCGCCCCCACAATTCCGGATGGCTGATGCCAAACTGCCCATACCCTGGCGCATGCACATAGTTCGTCCCCAGCCAGTGCGGGCATCCGGAAGACCACGTGCGCATATGCAGCTTCTGCCCCATCGGCGTCAGCAGCTTGTGGTAGCGCGACAAAAATTCGTACACCTCGTTGGGAAACTTATCCAGCCCATTCGCCTTGCACCGCGCGTCCTGGCAGTACGCACTGTAGTTGTCCCAGAACGTCGCCGAAATTCCATCCGCGCCGCACTGTTCCGCCCACTCCTTCACATACGCTTCCAGCACCGTCCACGTCGCCGGATCGCTCGGGCACAGCGCCGCGCTCTCATGCGAGTGCTCCAGTGGCACACCCTTCGCCGTCGGATACGCCTTCAGCGTCGCCGCGTACAACTCCTTCGCCCACGTCGCAAAGTTGTTCCCATACGGCAGCAGCGCGTACACCTCCACATCCGCATCGTGAAACTCCTTCACCGTCGCGGCGTTCTTTCGCTTGTGCTCCGCGCCGCCCGCCAGCAGAGTCTTCCGATCCGCTTCACCCAGCGCCGCATGAACCTCGGGCACCGCCTCCAGTGCAGGCGCCGCAGGCAGATTCGCGATAAAGAAATTCGCGCCAAAGATCGCCGCCTGTTCCGCCACCGGATAGTCCGCATGCCACGTCGCATTCCGCAGCCGAAACTCCGGATTCCTGTGGTATATCGCAACGGATCCCTCGTCCAGACTTCGTTTGGGTGGGCCCGGCGCCCAGTGATGCGGCTCGCCCGCCGCATACAGCAGACTCCGCGGCCGCGCGCCATACACCACCACCCCACCGGCGTAGTGCACAACGTAGCCATCCACCTTTGGCATCTCGGCCGCGGCGAGCTTGCCATCCTTCGCCAGCGCCAGCACGATCGCGCCCTTCGTAGCCTTCGGCGCGCCGTCGTACGTCACGATCGCCGCCTCGTCCAGCATCAGCCTCGTCGCCAGAATCTTCGCCGCACTCTGGATCGCCGGATGCGCATCCGCGGCCACCAGAATCTTTTCCGGCCTCACCGCACCCGTCTGCGCAAACAGAACACTCGGCGTAACCAGCGTCGCTGCCGCCGCACCCATCCCCGCCATCCTCAAAAAATCCCGCCGCGTGGTCGCCGATCCCGCCGTTCCCCAATCATTCGCAGCCAATCCATTCCCGCGCATGTCAAAACCGCCAGTAGCCAAGGGAGTCTCCTCTTCCGATTGCGTGCGTATGCAGGGTGGACGCGCCCGCCTCCGCGCAGGACGCATCCCCAGCAAAAATCCGCCGCCATCCTACCCGCCCCATCCGCCCCGGTCAAGCCGCCACCGCCGCCCGATGCTACACTGCTCTCCCCGGAGACCACCCATGAAACTCACCCTCGCCAACGTGTCCAGCGGCGTCTCGCAAAAGGATTTCGGCGCCGCCGTCACCGCCATCGGCAAGCAAGTCACGCAACACTTCAAGCCCGAGTGGGGCGTGGGCGCCGCCCTCAAGCCGATCGCCCTGTCGCTGGGCCTGAAGAAAGCGCCTATCCAAAAGGATGCGGACGCCATCATCTATCTCGGCGATTCCTCCAACGACTCCACCACCGGAGTCAAGGGCGCGCTCGGCTATCACGACACCAATAACAAGAGGATTCCCTACGGCTTCGTCTACCTCGACATCTGCAAGCAGTCGAAGGAGCTGTGGACCACCGTCCTCTCGCACGAAGTCCTCGAGCTGCTCGGCGACCCCGACGCCGTCCTCACCGTCTCCGGCCCCAGACCGAAGCACGCCTCCGGTCCCAAGCCCAAACTCATCGCCGGCACCGTCTACTACGACCTCGAAGTCTGCGACCCCACCCAGGGCGACCACTACGACATCGACCGGGTGGCTGTCTCCAACTTCGTCGGCAAGCGCTACTTCGGCATGTCCGGCGGCAGCGGCAAGACCAACCACCTCGGCCTTCCGCTGCGCCCGTTCGGCGTCCGCCCCAACGGCTACCTGCAGTTCGAACAGGGAAGCCGCGGCCACCAGATATGGGGCCCCAGCGTGACCCCGGCCCAGAAGCGCGCGAAGAAAAAAACGCAGGCCATCCGCCGCAACGGCCGCCGCATCGCCCGCCTCATCGGTAACTAAGCACGTCGGTCACTCACGGAGTCCCGTATGAAAATGCTGCCGATCCTTATGCTGGCTGCGTCAACTCTCAGCCCTCTTCGCGCGCAGGACCTGGGAGCGCCCCCGCGCTCGATGCCTGCAGACGCCAGCCCGTCCTTCGAAGTCGCTACCATCAAGCCCACCAACGAGGATCTGGTCGGCGCCGCTTACGGCATGCAGGGGCGCGTCTTCTCAACCCGCAACACCTCGCTCACCTACCTGCTCGCATACTCGAACGATATGCAGCAGAACCAGATCATCGGCGCGCCTGCCTGGGCCGACGCCGATAAGTTCGACATCAAGGCGGAGCCGAACACGCCCGGCCAGCCAAACCATCAACAACTCAACAGCATGGTCCAGAAGCTGCTCGTCGACCGCTTCAAACTCACCTTCCTCCGCGAGAAGAGAGAGCTTCCCGCCTACGTGCTCACCCTGGAAGGTGCCGCGCCGAAGATCGCGAAGAGCAACGACAACTCCGCCACCACTCCAAGTTTCTCGTTCCATGGATTCGGGAAAATCGTAGTGACCAACTCAACCATCAGTGATTTCGTGCACATGCTGCAGGTCCTGGTGCTCGACCGCCCCGTGGTCGATCAGAGCGGCCTCACCGGAAGATACGACTTCACCCTAACCTGGACCCCCGACGACTCGCAATACTTCAGAACCGGGATGAAGCCCGTCCAGCCCAGCACCACCGCCGACACGCCGCCCGATCTATTCACCGCCATCAATCAGCAAATGGGAATGAGGCTGCGCTCTGCCCGAGTGCCGGTCGATGTTTTGGTGATCGACCACGTGGAAAAACCCTCCGCCAATTAAGCGCGGGGGGCCATGATCGCCGCGCAGCGGTTGTCGTGAGGCAAGTCTCCCCCAGCGCACGACAGACGACAGACAACGAACAACGCCTTTACTTCGTCTCCACCGCCGCGTCGTACGCCGCCCGCGCAATCCGCGCAATCGTCTTATCCCGCGCCGCATCCCCGGCGGTCGAATCCGTCAAAAACACCGCAATCGCCAGCCGCCTTCCATCCGGCAAAGTGATTAGCCCAATATCATTCGTCGCATGTGCCAGCCCATTGTCGACGTCGCTGGTCCCCGACTTGTGCGCGACAACCGTCCCCGCTGGCAGGTCGCCGCCCACCCGCGCATTCAGCCGCGACGCCCGCATCCATCCCAGCAGCAGCTCCGTATCCTCCTGCGTCAGTGGCGACCGGTCCGCGATCCGCCGCAGCAGTTCCACCGCGCCCGCCGGCTGAAACCAGTTGCGATACTGCGCGCTTACATCGCGATGCAGAACATCCTCGCCATCCCGCAGATGAAACCCCCGAATCCCCAGCGCCGCAATCTCGTCGTTCACGGCCCTGGCTCCCTCGGCCACGTTCGACCCGCTCTCCACGCGCAACAAAATATCCGCGGCCACGTTATCGCTCATCTCCACCGTCAGCCGCAGTAGTTCCCGCAGCGAAATCTCCACCCCCGCTTCTGGATTCTTATCCTGCAAGGGGCTGTACGCATGCGGAATCCGGTCCTCCGGCATAAACCGCACCGGCTGGTCAAGCGACAGTCTTCCCAGCTCCACCTTGCGAAACACCGCAATTGCCAGCGGCAGCTTGAACACCGACTGCATCGGCGGATGTCCATGCGCATTGAAGTCGCAATCGAGCTTCGTCCCCGGCAGCGAGCACGCCACGGAAACCTTCCCCCGCGACTCCGCCGCAATCTCGCGAATCCGCCGCTGCAGCGCGCTCTCCCCCGCCTGCGCCCCCGCGCCAGGCTGCGCCGCAACCATCAACACCATCACCGCACCCACCATCCACCGCCGCATCGCCAAACCAACCTCCCCACCTGGACCCGCCCAACCGCATCATCGCGCGAAATGCGCAACCGGCACTCACGATCGGACTATCGTCCGGCTCTTCCGCCACACTCGCGGCCCAGCCACAAGAAATCCGCCGCGAACCCCATCACCGAAGGGACAATCGCGAACCCCGCAGATAACATGAACCCCGATGTTGATCCAGTGCGGCAGCGAGTGCGCTGTGGACATTGCGAACCATCATGCCGCAACGCTACCCGGAAAGTAAAACCCTGCTGCCGGGTGCCCCATTCATGCGGCTTCGTCGCATCGGTAGAGTTGAGCGCCGCATAGCATCGAAAGAAGTGCTGAAAGCAAATAAAAAGCGAAATACAATGGACCCAAGGCTCGGAGGGACCATGCCTGAATCTCAATCCGACACACCCGGGGTCCCCAGCGAACCTGGTCGCGGGGGTGGCGACCGCTTCGGCTTCCTCCACATCGACCTCAACTCCTTCTTTGCCTCAGTCGAGCAGCAGCTCCACCCCGAGTACCGCAACCGCCCCCTCGCCGTCGTGCCCACCCACGCCGACACCACCTGCTGCATCGCCGCCAGCTACGAGGCCAAAGCCCTCGGCATCAAAACCGGTACCCAGGTCGGCGAAGCCAAGAAAATCTGCCCCGAAATCGTCCTCATCGAGGGCAACCACGGCGTCTACGCGGATTATTCCCACCGAATCTCACAAGCGGTAGACCGCTGTTGCCCGGTCGCGCACACTCCCTCCATCGACGAAATGGTCTGTGAGCTGATGGGCCGCGAGCGCGAGCCGCCCCGCGCCCGAGCCATCGCCCTCAAAATCAAGCAGGCCATCCGCGACGATGTCGGCGAAACCCTGCGCTGCTCCATCGGCATGGCGCCCAACCGTTATCTCGCCAAGATCGCGAGCGACATGCAGAAGCCCGACGGGCTCATCGGCCTCTTGCCCAGCCAACTCCCGCGCGCAGTCGCCCATCTGGTCCTGCGCGACCTGCCCGGCATCGGCGCGCGTACCGAAGTCCGCCTCAACGCCAAGGGCATTACCACGATGCCGCAGCTCCTCGCGCTCGACCGCCCGCAGATGCACGCGCTCTGGGATTCAGTCTGGGGAGATCGCCTCTATCACTGGCTGCGCGGAGCCGAAACCGGCGACGACGGCGCACCCGTCGACAGCGGCATCCAGAAATCCCTCGGCCACTCCCACGTCATGGCCCCCGAACACCGCACCCCCGAAGGTGCCTGGGCCGTAGCCCACAAGCTCCTCCACAAAGCCGCGATGCGCCTGCGCATGGAACACTTCTACACCGCGGCCATGCACGTCACCATCCGCTACGCGCTCACCCGCGAACAGGCGGCCGCGATGAAGAAGACAAAAAAACACTTCAGCGGACTCACCCACTCCGGCTGGGCCATGGAAGCGCGCTTCGCGCCCTGCCAGGACACGCTCACGCTGCTCAACATCCTGCGCAACGCCTGGGCCAAGCGTCCTGAAGGTCCCGAGTTCGAGCGGCCCTTCTTCGTAGGCGTCACCATGCACTCGCTCATCCCCGAAAGCGAGTTCCAGGCCTCGCTCTTCGGCGATCCAGACAATCGCGCCGAATTAGCCGCGACGATGGATAAGCTGAACCTGAAATACGGCCACACCACGCTGCACTTCGCCGGCATGCTCCCCGCCCGCGAGTCCGCGCCCACCCGCATCGCATTCACCCAGATCCCAGTCCAGTACGGCGTGGACTACATGTAAGGCGTTCGCACGCCCTTTCACTGCTTCGCGCAGCCCTTCCGTTGGTCGGCACAAGAATCTGGCTGAGACCATCGGGAGCACCAACGCGAAGCCCAATACGCGTCACGAAGTGACCGCCCCACGCGCAGTGGGAACGGTCAACGGTCCTCTCCCAGAACCGCCTTCGTCAGCCCTTCCAGCGTCGCGCCCGGCCTGCCCTCGACATCGAACACCACCACTTCGTTCGCACCCTGCTTCAGCCACGGCCCCGGAACATACAGCGTCTTCTGCGGCCCGATCTTCCAGAACCGGCCCAGCGCGTGCCCATTCACCCAAAGCTGCCCTTTGCCCAGATTGGACGTGTCGAGAAACGTGTCGCCCAGTCGATCGACAGTAAAGCTGCCGCGATAGAAACAAGGCCCCGAGCAATCCGCCTTCGAGTACTTCAGGGTCTCCGGATGCAGCATCGGCAGAGGATACATCTGCCAGCCCGCAACCGAGTCGCCATTGAGCGTGACGAACTGTCCCAACCCCTTGCGCTCGCCGCGCAACTGGTGCGAGTAGTTGATCCGTCCCTCGTTCTCCACCAGGATGTCGAGCTTCAGCGCCACCGACGTATTCGCCGCCTCCGGCTCCGCGATCTTCAGCTTCGACTCCCGCAGCCGCCGGTCCAGCGTCCCCGCCAGCGTGCCATTCGCGTACACCGCCGCGTAGTCTTTGGGGTCCAGCACCAGCTCCGCAGGCCGCGAGGGAACCAGGTTGTGCGTGCGGTAGAGGATCCAGCCATATGCCTGGCCGACGTCTTCCATCGCCAGCGGCGCGCTGCTCTCGATCGGCAAGGGCAGGTTCGACCACAAGCTGGCGGACTCCGTCAGCGTGAAGCTCGCAACCGCAATCGGCATAGCAGCCTCAGGCACCGCCGGCGGCGTCACTCCGGTCGCCTTCGCAATCACGTCGCGGAACACGAAGAACTTCGGCGTCGGCCGCCCGCTCTCGTCCAGCGCCGAATCGTAGTCGTAGCTGGTCACGTCTGGCTCGTACGGCTTCAGGGTGTCGTTCGAGTTGGCGCCGTTCATCCAGCCGAAATCGGTCCCGCCGTGGAACATATATATAGATACCGACGCGCCCTGCTCCAGAATCCACTTCAGGTTCGCGGCCTGCGTCTCGGTGCTGGTGTGCGCGTGCTTGCCGCCCCAGTGATCGAACCAGCCCGCCCAGAACTCCGAGTTGAACATCGGCCCAACCGGGCGAATCGCCTTCAGCCTGGCAAAGCTCTTCTCCGCCTCGCCCACGTGGTTGCCGTCGAAGTTGATGCCCACCGGCAGATCCGGCAGCGAACCCTTCGCGATCACGTCCGGCCCGTCCGCCGTGTACAGCTGCGCCTTCGTAAATCCCGCGTCGATCAGCGCCTGCTTGTTCGCCTGCATGTACGCGTGGTCGTCGCCGAACGAGCCGTACTCGTTCTCCACCTGCACCAGCACGATCGGCCCGCCGTTGCCCACTTGCAGCGGCGCCAGCTCCTGGCCCAGCCGCTTGATCCAGCGCGTAGCCGGAAGCATGAAGTTGGGGTCGCTGGATCGCACCACCGTTGCCGGGTTCTTCTCCAGCCACGCCGGATAGCCGCCGAACTCCCACTCCGCGCACACGTACGGGCCCGGCCGCAGAATCACCCACAGGCCTTCCTGCTGCGCCTCGCGGATAAATTCGGCCACGTCGTTGTTGCCGCTAAAGTCGAACGTGCCTGGCGTCTGCTCGTGCTCGTTCCAGAAGACGTAGGTGGTGACGGCGTTCAGTCCCATCGCACGCGCCATCTTCAGCCGCGCCCGCCAGTACTCGCGCGGAATCCGCGGGTAGTGCATCTCGCCCGAGATGACGCGAAACGGCTTGCCGTCGAGCGTGAACTGATCGCCATCGACGCGGAAAGTATGCGGCTTGCCGTCCGGCAAAGGCTGCGGCGCAAGCACGCGACGAGCGTCCGCGCTGGACGGCGTTCCATCTTGCGCAGCGGAGGTTGCAGTCAATGCGAGGCCCAAACCAAGGCCGAAAATCAGCGAAGAAAACGAGCGCAGCTTCACGCGAGAATCTTACCGTAGCGGAGCTGTAGATTGTCAGCGGTAGGCTTCGCGACGGTTGCGCACTCCGAGTATGTCGATCACGGCCTCATCCCTGTACTCAAAGAAGAGGCGGTAATCGCCGCAACGGAGACGGAAGCCGGTCTGGGGCGGCTTCAGCTTCTTTACATCGCCGTTGCGCGTAGCAAGATAGCGATCCACGCAGTGGAGAATGTCGAGCGCAGTCTGGCGGTCGATGCGGCGGAGATCGCTGCGGGCACCTTCGGACCAACGAATGGACAACCGCGGAGTCTTTTCTTCACTCACGAACCAAACTCGCGGAGGACGTCTTCGTGGGAGACAGCCTCGCCGCGAGCCAGAGAAGCGCGCGCCCGATCCAGAGCGCTAGCAGTCTCCGCGGTGAGGTCTTCGTCTTCCACTGGAGCCACGGCCAACGCGCGCGAAAGCGGCTCAATCAGAACCTCGAGCAGAGTATGCACGGCGGAGAGTTTTTCCTCAGGCAACACGTCGATCAGCAGATGTACCTGCCGCCTCTGCTGTGCGCAATCTGGATTCGACTCCGCGCTCATGATCCCTATTGTAGCGCGGCGACCGGAACATCCGCTCCGCCCAAACCGCCAACCTGCAACTGACGCCTACGGCACCACCATAATCTCCGACTGCCAGAATGCTCCCTTCTGTCCAGCTGGGTCGAGCACCGTCACCTGGCAATCGTACTTGCCCGGCGCCAGCGGGCTCAGGTCGACGTTGAAGCTCATCGGCGCGATCTGCAGCCGCGTATTCATGTTCGGCATAACTTCCTCCGGCTTGGTCTCGAGCACCTTCGTCTGGCCTTGATAGAAGCTGACGAACGCGACCAGCGGCCTCACGCTGGGCACGGCCGGCGCAGCGCTGCCGACCACAGTAGCCGTCGTGGTCGGTCCAGCCGCAGGCGCAGCAGGAGCCGGAGCAGCATCGGCCTCGTACGCCTGCAGGAAGACAAACAGGTTCTTGCCCTTGCTGAAGACCCGCGTCACGCTGGGAATAATCTTCAGCCCGTTCTGCACCAGCGGGTCAACCGCCGCCTCTTTGTTCTGTTCCTTCTCCTTGGCGACGTTGTAGATGGCCTGCTGGTACGATTGCCGTTCGCTGGACAGCACCACCGAACTGATCGGAACCCGTTTGGTCTCCTTGTTCAGGTTGGGAACGACGAACGACGTCTGGAACGTCCCGATGCGCCCCGTCTCGTCGTCGCGCGCCAGCACCTTGATGGTGTGCTTGCCCGGCAGCAACGTGTAAAAGGTCGAGTACTCAATCGGCCGTTTCGCCAGCTCCGCCGCGGTCGCGTCGCTCAGCTTGATATCCACGTGGTCGCGGATGTTGGTCTCCGTGGTGCCGCCGTAATCATCCTTGATCTCGCCGATGAAGTCGATCAGCGTATGCTCCGCGCCGCGTTTCTTCGCCAGCGCCAGCTCGCGCCCGGGAATCTTGATCATCACGGGAACCTGGTACTCCGCCTTGTTGAGTTGAAAGTAGTTGATCTCCATCGCGATGGTGAGTTCCGTGACCGGATCGCCCAGCATCAGCGCATCCTCAAGCTGACGATCCTTGTCCGCTCCGGTGAACTGGCCCCATTGCTTGCCGGCAAAGTATCCCTGGCGATAGTCGAGGCTCGCCTCCGTGACCGGCGGATTCACCGTCACCTTGATCTTGCGGAACTTCCCGTTCAACGCCAGGTCGGTCGACGTGTACCCGATGATGTAGTAGTTGGTCACCGACTTCTGCGCGTTCACAATCCCCTGCGACAGATCGTTGTTGTCCAGCAGCGCCTTGCCGCCGGTATCGCCGGCCAGCGCATACATCGTGTCCTGCGACACCTGCATGCGCGAGGTCATCGACCTGCCCATCCCGCCCGTATACATCGACGATCCGCCCGCGGAACCCATGTTGGCGCTGAAGTTATTCGCCACCAATCCCCGCGCATCCACCGCCCAGATGGACACACCCGCCTTCAGCGCCGCCTGCTCCGTCGCGTGCAGTTGCGCCTGGTTGTCCATCCCGTTCAGCGTCATGCCGCTGGCGAAGTAGATCATCTCCTTCTTCTCGTTCAGGCGCTCCATCGCCTCAGCCGCCGTCTGCAGCGCGGCCAGTTGGCGGTCGGTGGTAAAGATGTTGAACTCGCTGTCGTCCTGCCCGAAGGCCGCGCCGGTATCGGACGCAGCATCGTCCGAGGAGCTGTCTGTGTCACCCTGGCCCTCGCCCACCACCATGGTCTCAAGGATGCTCAGCAGCCGGTTGCGATCGTCGGTAAAATCCTGCAGCACGTCAACCGAGCTGCCCGCGTAGCGCAAGATCGAGATCACGTCCGCCGGCGTCATCTGCGTGCGCACAAACTTCTCTGCCGCGGTCAGCGCGCGCAACTGGTCAGCCTCGTTCTGCATCGACGACATATCGAAGTAAAGCGCCAGCAGCCGCTTGTCCTTGTACTTCACCTGCCCCGGCGTCTCCGGCGAGATCTGCTCCCTCGCCAGCCGGTTATAGATCTTGATGTCCTCCTGCTTCGGCTGCGCCTCCGGCAGCGGCGCTTCTGCCGCCTCCGTCAGCGACTGGTAGGTGCAGAAGGCGATCTTCTGCGGCACGCCGTCTTCGGTCACCGTGAAGTCTTTCTCGGTCAGGCCCGTGATGGGGTTGCCCTTCTTGTCCTTGACCACGACCGTCTCGACCACCAGGCGCGCGCCCGTACCCACAATGGTGGGCGCGTCGCTTCCGGTCGCGGACTTGTTCGATCCTGCCAACTGCGCGCTGGCCGCCAGCGTTCCCGCCGTAACCACCGCTGCCGCAACCGCCATTCGTATCAGGTGCAATTTCAACTTGGGCATTCGCATCCTTCAAATCCTCGGACGAATCGTTACTGGAATCTCAGACGGAACTGGATCTGTATGCTGCGCATCGAACCGGCGCCTGTAGGAAAGCCAAACGTCGTGCTGCCGGGAATCCACGTCGTGGTGTAGCCGCTGAGCACAACCTTGTTCAGCACATTGTTGGCGGTCAACTGCGCATCCAGCGTGTAGTGATCGTGCAGCCGGAAGGTGCGGTTCATCCCCGCGCTCATGCTGAACTGGTCCGGCCCCTCGATCGAATCCCGCCCCGCATCTCCCCATGTGCCCGACGGCGCCGCGTAGGCTGCAGAGCTCAGGTAGTAGCCCGGCGTCAGGTTCCCATGCAGCGGCCCAACCAGGTTCGGCCGGATCGGCCCGCTTACTCCCGTGCCGCTCACCGCCGCGCCTCCGTAGATCGGCGTCTCGGGCAAACCGCTGCCCGCCGTGATCATGGTCTGGATCGTCCACTCCTTGTACAGCAGGCCCTTCCATCCCGTCATCATGGAGTGTCCGCCAATCCCCATGCCCGTGGTGTACTGCCCCGTAAACTGCACGTTGTGGCGCTGGTCGGTGGAGGAGAGGGCGCGCTGAGTACTCAGGTGCTGCCAGTCCTGCGCAACCCCGCCGCTGGAAGTCACACCGCCCTGCGCGCCCAGCGAGTAGTCATCGTCGATCGACTTCGCAAAGGTGTACAGCACGCTCGACTGCAGGCCGTTGCGCAGCCGCCGCCGTAGTTGCAGACTGCCCATCTCGCGCGTCAGGTTGCCGTTTGAAGTGCGGTAGTAATATCCCGACGGCCCGAAGCTGCAGGTGGACGTGACGGTGACTCCCGGCGCGCACGTATTGGGCAGAAACTCCTGCACACCACGGGTTCCCTTGATGCCCTCATACGTCGCCGTGATGTGCAGCGAGGCCGGCAGATCGCGGTCAAGCGACGTCCCCCAGGTCTGCACGTAGCCCACCTTGAAGTTGGGATCGATGGCAAACTGGTCCGGCGTGGTGGTCGAGCAAGGCAGCGACTGGAACGGGCTAGCTATGTTGAATGCGCAATTCGTGCTGTTCGCCACGCTCAGGCTGGTCGACAGTGGCGACTGCTGCGTCATCTGGTACGCCGACGACGAATACACTGACGTGTCATTCGTAACGTCGTACTTCGCGCGAACCAGCAGCGACGAGCCCGAGATCGGCCGCCAGGCAATGCCGACCCGCGGCTCCGGCCGGCTATAGTCTGGATGCACCAGCGAGCTCGGATACGAGTTCCCCGTCAGCGTGCCCTTGGGACTGCTGCCCAGCACCGGCGCCTCCGCCGTAAAGCCAGTCGCGATGTCGAGATTCACCAGCCGCCCCTTCAGCTCCGTAACCGGCGCGCCGTACTCCCAGCGCAGACCCAGGTTGATGCTCAGCTCCGGATTCACCCGGAAATCGTCGAGGATGAAGGCGTCGTACACCGACTGGCGCAGATACTTGTCCGCATTGCCGATCGCGATCTGGCTGGTGTCCGGAATCCCCAGCAGAAAGTCGGCGAAGTCCGAGCCGCCCGTGGTGGCCGAGGCGGATCGCGTCGCCGCGCCGGTGAAACTCAGCGCGCCATACGGGTTCGACTCCGTCAGGTAGTTGAATTCCTGCCTGCGGAAGTCGCCGCCAAACTGCACGTTGTGGCGGAAATGGTTCCAGTAGAAGCTGAGGTTAAGCCCGTTCGTCTCGTTGCGGTTGTACGCGCTCACTCCGTCGTTCAACGTCGCAATGCCGCTGGCAAAACCCAGCGTCGGCGGGCCCCAGTACGTCGGGTTCGTGTTGGGAATAGTGATCCCAGCCGTCGCTTCGATATTGTTCTTGTTGGCGAAATTCGGAATCGTCTGGCTGCGCTGCCGGCTGAAGCTGTAGCCCAGGTTCCCGGAGAGCCGCTGCGTGAAGCGGTGATTGTAGTTCAGGCCGGCGTTCATCCCCAGCACCGCCGACGAATCGTGAAAGCCGAAGATGCTCGGATTCGCCGACCGCGTGCTCTGCAGATTGAATCGCCCGTTCAAACCGTTCTTATTGTTAAGCTGCTTGTTCGACGAGATCTGCAGCCCATCCACGTGGCTGCTCTGGTCCAGCGGAAGCTGGTAGTTGTAGCCCTGCGCATTGCCCGTCAGGTTCGGCGTCTGCGGATAAAGGCTCGTCAGCACCTGCGCCGCGTGGCTCACGCAGGCCGCCGGAATAATGTTGTTCGCAAACACCGCCGTGCCCGCGGAAATCTGCGGCTGGGTGTAGCCATGGCCCAGCAGGTACGTATCGCAGCCCGGAGCCAGCGTCGCCAGGTTGGTCGGCACGAAGATCGATGTCACCGTTGCCGAAGTCAGGTTCCAGTCACCCGCCCCATCTTCGCCGGTCGGTATCTTGATCGCATTGCTGTTGAACGTGCTGTTCTGCGTCCGCTGATACCCGATCTGCAGGAAAGGTCCGCGCGGCATCAGATGCGGGATATTCAACGGCCCGCCAACCTGGACGCCCGCCGTCAGATTATTGAACTGCTGGCTCTCCGGCGCGCCCGTCACCGAATACGGCAGCGCATCCAGCGCCGAGTTGTCCAGCCTCAGCAGGAACCCGTAGTTATACAGCGAACGCCCACCGTTGCGGTTGTTGCCGAACGCCTGGTTCATCGAGAACTGCGAAGTGGCCGCATTATTCACGCTGCCGTTGATCAGAAGGCCATCGTTGGCCTGCTGCGCAGTCGCGTCCTGCGCCGCCGGAGCATCGGGCGCCGGAGCCGCACCGCCCGCAGCCGTCGCCGTCTTCGCCGCCGCACCCTTCGCCGCTGGAGCCGCAGCCTTACCCGCCGCTCCACCAGCCGCCGATCCGCCCTGTGCTGCACTCGCTGCAGGCGCAGCGGGCGCGGGCGCACTCGCCACCTGCGTCGCATCCACCTTCACCGGCTTATCCGCCGCGCGAATCTCGTCGATCGACATCAGCTTCAACTCGAACGTGCCGGCCGCAGCGCCCTGGCCCACAGCCACCAACTGCTTCAGCGGCGCAAACCCCGTCATCTCGATCGTCAGCGTCCAGTTCCCGTCCGCCAGATCCGCAAACGAGAAGATGCCCTGGTCGTCCGTAATCGCGACCGATTTCTTGTCTCCCTGCGTCGCCGTCACCGTGACCGTCGATCCCGGAAGCGGTAGACCGCTGAACGTCACCTGCCCGTGATATTCCGAAGCCATCGCCACGCCTGGCACAGCCAGACACGCCAAAACGCCCAACAGCAGATATCGTCTCACCAAGCACCGCAAAAACAACATTGTCCCTCCACTACTCGTACTTGCCATCGTCCGGCGAGTCCAACGCCTGCTCGACTTACTCACCGTCGAGGAACCCGCCGGGGTCCATCCGCGCACACCATTCGTGCACGCCCAAATTAGAGACACGTCGCCTCTTAGGAAGCACCCGGCCCAGGGCATACCGTTCCATCGCCGCAGGTTTCAGTCTTTTTACTTGGATCGTAACTGTAACTACGGAAACAGCGGCCAGCCGGTTCCAGGAGATTCAAAGGGGATGAATTTGAGTTCAATTTAAAGACGTTTGCGCACACAGTTTGTTCGCGCCGAATCACATTTATTTTCCATTCCAAATTCCTGTTCGCTCGCCGCACACGCGGCCCTTGGCTAGATCGACGCCAGCCGAATCAACCGCAGCCACATCGACCCGCCCTACCTATGTAGCATACTACTCTTGAAGCCTACACGACACATCCACCCCCACGCAACCGGGGGTGAAACTTCCCTGCCTTCTCTCTTCCGCATCCCACCACCCTAGTACGACACGTATCGTAAGTCAAGCATCCAACTCCAGTCCCATCATTGACTTCCTCCTTTGAACCTCGTTCCTCTAGTTCTCCGTCGGCTCCTGAACCCCCACGATCACGTCATAGGGCGCGCTGCTCTTGCGCGCCTCCAACTTCAGGCCCAATTGCTGTTGAACCGCGGTAAAGAGGTCAGGCCCGGAATCGCCTGCGTCCGACGGCGCTGCCCCGGAGGCTAGCGAGGCGACACCGAAGGGCGAATCCGGCGTCCACTCCAGGTTGAAGTCGTACCTCCCGCCAACTCCCGTCCTGTTCTCGACCGGATGCCCGGCCTTGTCGCCCAGCTCCCTGGCAACATCATCCATGCTGGCGTTGATCCCGTGAATCGCTCCCGCCCGTGCAATCACGTGCGCATTCGAGTCGCTGCCGGTCGATGCCTTCAGCTTCAGGCCGCCATCGGCGACCACGAGCACGTAAATAGACATGTCCCTGGTCTCGCTGCGAAGCTGCAGATGAAAGCGATCGCTCAGCAGGCTGCGCATCAGCAACTGGTTCTCGTGCTGAGATTCCTGAGCAGTCTTGTTCTGGTCCTGCCCAGCGGCGGGCATATCCGGCTTGGCGTCAATGTCGAATCGCCTGAAGGCCGCCCACCCCGGCCCTCCGGATAGCTGGTCGTCATTCAGGTTGTACGCAATCTTGATCAAAACGCGCAGAGTTGCATTCCGGGCCACGAGAGTGCCGCCGGGCAGAAACTTGATACTCAGACCACTCCCTGAGGATGGGGTGCTCGGACGAATCGCCGACACCGCGAACGACGGCTCGACCGCCTGTGCCCGCGCATCCCCAACCAAAATGCAGGCAGCAGCCAGTGCCATCGCCAGCGACAACTCCACACTCCTACGCATACCTTCAACCTCCGCTCCAGTTCTCCGCCGCCATCTCAACTCACGCCCGGTGAAGCCGTCGTCCTGACCACCAGCTCTGAGCCTTTGGCTCTCAGCCTTCCTCAGTCCGTCACCCTCACTTTCGCCGGCAACACAAACCCCGGCAGCGTCAATTCTGTCCGCGTACGATCCACCAGGCGATACTGCGTCAAAGTCAGCGGCGTGCCCGGGCAAATCCGCCATTCTTTCGCGGGCCCATCCTGGGACCCCATGCTCCGGAACCACATGAAGGGTGTCCGCACCGACGTCAGGCTGAAGTCCATGGTCTGCGGCTCCAGCCACGAGTAGCCCTCGTGCACCAATTCGGCCGGCGGCGCACCCTCCTCGCATGGGCTCTTCCACCATGTCGCCGCAACATACGTCAGCGGCGGCTGGTCGATCGCCGACCTGCACTGCAGCGCAGTCACTTCCCACGACTGCACGGCGCAGAACCCAATCCCGGGCACCGCGACATCGCCCGCTGGAAACGCCATCCGCGCCACCGTGCCCGCCTGATAGCGGCTCATTGCGAAGTCCACGCCCAGCGTCACCGGCCTGGCCTTAAACCGGTCATACACCTCGGGCGGGATCGTCAGCTCGATTCGTGGCTGGTGCGTACCGGGAACAATGCGGTCGCGGGTGATCTGCCACGGCGAAGTCCATGCGGTGCCATCGCCAGCGGTAAGCGTGAATTTGAGGTCGTCGGTGAAAACCGCGTATCCATCTGCAACACCGGTGAACTTCAGTGGAAGCGACATGTAGTCCTGGCCCTCCGACGAGCGCGTCTGAACCGGGTCTTCAGCAGTCGGCGACATCATCGGACCGGTAGTGGACCGCGACAGCGAAATGCTCACCGGCGCAGCCGACCCCGGCGCCAGCGACGGATACGCTTTGTCCACCAGCGACTGCCTCCCATTGGCCGTCCACGAAAGAGCCAGCAGCACCGACACAGCCAGCAGCAACCCGCGCGTCACCCATACCCTCCGCGTCGCATACTGCACGCCAATCGCCAGCGCACACCCGCCCAGCAACAGCGGGAAGAAAAAAACGTTCTTATACGGATTCGTCGCCGCGTATTCGTGCGCAGTCGTGAACCAATAAAGAAAGGTCCACATCACGATGAACGCGCCCAGCACCGTCAGCACCAGCCGCGCAAACGTCGACGTCACCGCGGCCAGCGAAAACACCGGCAGCAGGAAGACCATGCCCACGATCAGCACCGGGTACAGCAGCCCCGGAACGAACGCCAGCGGATGAAATCCCGCCTCCGCCAGCAGCATGGACTGCGCCAGCAGGTACGGCACGCCAAACCACGCGGCCACGAAGAGCAGCTTCGCCGCCAGCAGCTTGGGCCATTCGTACGGCCGCGTAATCCAGAACTGCCGGTCGCCCACCAGCGTCTCCGCATGCACCACCCGCGCGATCAGCAGCCACCAACTCGCCACCATCAACACCACAAGGATGGCGATGAAGTTCTGCGTACGGTTGCGCATGGCAGGATCGTGGAAGACCTTCCAGTCGTTCGAGTCCATCAGCGCGAACGCAAACATTACCGCCTGCGAAATCACAATCTCCGGCCAGAACCTCCGCGTGTCCTTCTTAAAGATATGCAGAACCTGATTCATGCCACTTGCCTCCCATTCGCTACCGCCTTCTCCTCCGCGTCTCGCTTCGCGTTTCTCTCAATCCGCCCCGACTTCGCAATCGCCAGGAAGATCGCCCGCAGCGGCATCGCCTCGCACTCCACATCGCGCGCACCGGGGAACCGCGCCGCCATCTCGCGCTCGCTCGCCTCGCCTTTGTAGTCGCTATCGACAAAGCGCGCCACGCAGTCCACCGTCTCCGCCTGCAGCCACGTCGCCGGAAGCCCCGCCGGCAGCGGCGCGGGCGCAACCAGCGTTACCGTCACGTCGCGGAACCGGTCCGACAGCACGCTCATCTCTTCGGAGAACAGCATCCGCCCGTCTTCCAGAAACCCCACATGGCTCGCGAAGCTCTCTATCTCCGCCAAATCGTGCGACGACAGAAAAATCGTCGTCTCCGGCGCCCGTTCCAGCAGGCTTTCAATCAGCTCGTCGCGCACCAGCGGGTCCAGCCCCGTGAACGGCTCATCCAGCACCAGCAGCCGCGGCCGGTACGCCAGCGAACCCGCAAACGCAGCCTTCATCCGCATCCCGCGCGACAGGTGCTTCAGCTTGCGATCCAGCGGCAATTCGAACTGCCGCACCAGGTCCCGCTCCAACTCCACGTCCCACGCCGGATAAAATCCGCGCAGATAGTCCAGCATCGCGCCCACCGTCATCGCATCCGGCAGATCCTGGTTCTCCGAGACATACCCAATGCGGTTCAACGCCTTCCCCGCCAGCTTTTCCGAGTCGATGCCCAGCACCGTTGCCCGTCCCGCCGTCGCCCGCAGAATATTCATCAGCAGCTTGATCATGGTCGTCTTGCCCGCGCCGTTCGCGCCCACCAGCGCGTAGATCGCGCCCTCCGGCACGGCCAGGTCGATGCCGCCGAGCACCTTCGTCCGTCCAAAGCTCTTCGCCAGACCGTGCGTCTCAATCGTCGGATTCCCCATCGGATTCCCCATCGGATTCATAGCCGGATTCATCGCTCTCTCTCGCCTCCATGTTTCCCCTTGCCCGCATCGCCCGTGCTCAGCTTTCGCCAGTGTTCGTCCACCGACGCCAGCATCTCCTCGCGCCCGATCCCCAGCCGCTTAGCCTCCACCACCAGCTCTTCAATCGCATGCCCCAGCAACCGCGTCCGCTCCTGCCGAGTCGAATCCGGTAGCGCCGCCACCACCGTGCCAATCCCCGGCCGCGTCTCCAGCAGCCCCTCGTTCACCAGGTGCTGCACAATCTTCGCCGCCGTATTCGGATTGATCTTCAGCTCCCGGCTCAGCAGCCGCACCGAGGGAAACGCATCCCCCGGCCGCATCTGCCCGGAGATCATCGCCTTCGTCGCCGCATACACCACCTGCTCAAACAGCGAAGCGCCAGACCGGAATTGAACTCGGAACGGAATCACATCCGTACTATAACACCTAGTACACAATCGATGTCAAACTTTATTGCCGCATAGGCCGCGCGTCCCGCTCACCCTGGCCATGCCCGGAGTATCCGGTAAAACCTTAGGATCGTCACATTACGCCAGTTCTATTGACTCTATTCGGGTCTGCTTGCGGATGATATTGCTACCAAAAAGGTTGCACATTCTGGCGAATATATACACCTCTCGCCAGCGCCAACTTCTTGCCCGCCAGCCCGCATCTCATCCTGTAATCGGTACAGCTGACAGTCCGGCATATCACGCGCCGGAAGGTCACGATTAGAGAGCCGACCGCCCAGTCCCAAGGAGATGAAATGACCCGGCCATTGATTGCAATCCTGCTTGTCCTCCCCCTGCTTATCCTCCCATTGTGTGCCCATTCGCAAGCCATTCCCTTCGATCAGAAAGGCCCCGTAGCGTCGCTTACAGAGAGTGCCGTCTACGATTTCAACGACGCCCAGTATGGCCACAACCGCAGTTTGTGGGGCTGGTCCGCAGTGCCAGAAGTAAATCTGACCCGGCATCTCGGAATGGAAGGCGACTTCGCCAGCCTCTATATGCAGTCTGTCTATCCAGGGCAAAGCCGCTTCCTGATGGCCGCAGGACCCAGGTATACCTTCGCTCCGCGATCCAGAGTGACTCCGTTCCTCTTCGCAGAGGGGGGAGAGATGAGGCTGTCGGCCCAGAAGTCGCTGGTCAAGGATTGGAACCCCATCGGCAAAGGCGGGTTCGGCTTCGAATATCGAGTATCGCGAGGCGTCGCGCTCACTCTGGTTCCCGGCGAATACCTCGGACAGTATCAGGATGACGGCAGTTGGAATCACAACTTCACCACCAGGGCCGGCCTCACCTGGAACCTCT
>Ga0302314_10001620_pt1 | contig 42011 bp, 41 predicted proteins | sample III_Palsa_N2_3_FD_200533 | JGI IMG/M metagenome (GOLD analysis project Ga0302314, IMG submission 200533) | Peat permafrost microbial communities from Stordalen Mire near Abisko, Sweden - III_Palsa_N2_3 | ecosystem: Environmental > Terrestrial > Soil > Palsa > Peat permafrost | place: Sweden... | reverse complement strand
CTTAGTAATGGAGCGCCGGACTGAAGGTGTCGCCATGACGGTTGAACCAGGTCTCGTCGGCCTGGTAGGCGCCGTCGACAAACACGGTCTTGGAATCCCAGTTCTTCTCGCTGCGCGGCAGGTAGCCGCCGCGCTCAAGGACGAGAATGCGCTTGCCGCTCTGCGCCAGCCTCTGAGCCAGCGACGCGCCACCTGGGCCTGTGCCGATAACGATGAGGTCGTAGTGACCGTCCGGCATCGCGCCGCTTCAGCTCTGCTTCAGCGAGGCGCGGAACAGCATCTTGTCGCCCAGGGAGTAGTAGAGATGGATTTTCCCGTGCTGCTGGATCACCGAAGCGGCGAAGGCGATATCGATGCCGGTGCGCTCGCAGGGCGGTGGCGGGGTGATCAGGGGCTCGATGCAACGATCGATCACATGGGTGCAGTCCCGATCGAACGCGACCCATCCGATCCGCCAGCGGGCGTCTTCGGTCGATCCATTGTAAAACATCACCGGCCGATCCGGATCCCGCGTCAGGAGTGGTCCCGTCGACAGGTGCCAATTGTCCCAGCTCTCGACCCGGGCGGTGAAGGGCGCCTCTTGCTCCGCCCAGGGGCCCGCGACGCCGTCTCCCAACGCCAAACCGATCCGAGACTTATTGTCTTCGGCATATTCATAGAACAGCCGCCACCGCTCGTCGGCGGTGCGCTCAATGGTCGCCTCTTTGGTGTTGCTCTCGGTCTTGGAGGACGCGAGAGCGATGCCACGTTTGGTCAGGTGGCGGATGTCGGGGCCAGTGGCGTAGAGCATCTGGCCGGACGATCGGGTCTTATCGACGCCCGTGTAATAGACGACATACCGCCGACCGATGATCACCACCGTCGGGTCCTCGCAGCCGCCGACATCCAGGGGGCCGGGGCCGGGCGCGATCGCCGGCGCCTCGTCCATGGTGAAGGTCACGCCGTCGGCGCTGACCCCGTAGTAAATCGTCCCGGTATCGTCGGTGGCGGTGCGGTTTTTGACAACCACGCGAACCATGATGGCGAAGCAGCCATCGGGCTCCTCCCAGACGAAGGGGCTCATCAGGTCGAACTTGGAGAGGTCGCCGCCTTCCAAAATCAATTCTTGTTTGCTCTCCACATTGAAGTCGATGTTGGGCATGTCACGCGCCTTCGGCGAGCAGCAGGGAGAGCCCGCCATCGATCGTCAGGGTGGCGCCCGTGATGTAGTCGGCGGCGGCGGAGGCCAGATAGGCGGCCAGTTTGGCGACCTCCTCGGGGCGTCCCGCTCGTCCTAGCGGCACGTCGGCTTCGAGACTTTTGCGGTAGCTCGCGTCGGTGAGGGCGCGACTATTCATCGGCGTCAGGATCATTCCTGGGGCGATGGCGTTGACGGTGATTCCGAGGCTGGCGCATTCCAGAGCCATGGTTTCGGTCAGGTTCTTCAAGCCGCCCTTGGCCGCGCAGTAGTCCGCCGCGCCCGCCCGCACATCCGAGGCGTGGATCGACGAGATGTTGATGATCTTGCCCGGCGACTTGACGGCGCGCAGATCCTGTACGAACCGGCGCGACGTCAGGAAGGGGCCGGTCAGATCGCTGTCGAGAAGCCTTTGCCACTGGGCCGTGGTCATGTCCGCGACCACCACGCCCGATTGGTTCAGGCCGGCGGAATTGACCAGAACCGTCGGCAGACCCAGGTCGGCTTTCACGCGGTCGAAGGCCGCCTCGACAGCGATCTCGTCACTGACATCCGCCTGCACGGTGATCGCCCTGCGGCCGGCGGCCGTCACGGTCGCCGCCGTGGCGTCCGCGGCAGCTTGATCCTTGAAGAACAGAACCGCGACATCCAATCCCTGGGCCGCGAGCTGCGCCGCGCAAGCCGCGCCGATCCCCGACTCCGCGCCGGTGACGAGCGCAACTGGATTGGTCATGTCAAAGTCCTTCGCGCCGAAAGGATCGACGCCTGGACCTGAACGGCGCCCCCGACATCTTGGTTCCCAGCAGATAAAGGCGGCGCGACGCCTCCAGTGGCCTTATGGGTCAGGCATGAGCGAACATCGCAACCTCATCGAGATCGCCTCGGAGGGCCTGAGCGCCCAGATCGATCCGCTGGGCGCGGAACTCCATGCCTTGAAGGACCCCGATGGTCGGGATCTGCAATGGAACGGCGACCCCGCGGTCTGGACGGGCCGCGCGCCGATCCTGTTCCCGATCGTCGGCATGCTGGTCGAGGGGCGATACAGGCTGGGCGACAGGACCTTTCATCTAGGCAAACACGGCTTCGCGCGGCACAAGCTGTTCGAGATTGTCAGCGTCGATCCATCTTCGGCGATCTTGCGTCTGCGCGCCGACGCGCAAACGTTGCTCAGCTATCCATTCCATTTTGAACTGGACCTGCAATTCGTCCTGATCGGGGCGACCCTCACGCTCAGTGCGACGATCCGAAACCGCGGGGACACCCCCATGCCCGCGAGCTTCGGGTTTCACCCGGCCTTCCGATGGCCGCTGCCGTTCGGCCAACCTCGCGCGGATCACGCCATCCGTTTCGCGCTGGCAGAGCCGGCCGCGGTCCGGCGGATGGACCATCTAGGTCTCTTGAAACCCGAGGGTGAGCCAACGCCGGTCGTGGGAAATAGGCTGGACCTGCGCGACGCGCTTTTTGAGGCCGACGCGCTGATGTTCGACCAGCTTGAGAGTCGGACGTTGCGCTATGGGGCCGACAAGGGCCCATCTCTCAGGATCGCCTTCCCGGAGATGCCTTACCTGGGCCTATGGACCAAGCCCGGCGCCGGCTTCATCGCCATCGAGCCCTGGCATGGACTCAATGACCCTGAAGGGTTCACGGGCGAGCTATGGGACAAGCCAGGCATATTTGTCGTTGCCCCCGGCGACGCCCGGCGTCTTTCCATGGTGATCACGCTGGCCGCATGAGCCGCGGACAGACGGGGCTCGTCCAAGCCGTGCCGAAGGGGCGCCAGACGGCCGGGCGCCGGTTTATCGCCTAATGGGTAACGCCTGGGCGGATCTGGTAGCGGCCGGGCTGGAAGTGGTCGAAGATCAGCGCGGTGTGCGGGTGACCGACAGGCTGGCCGGAGTCATCCGGCAGCAAGTTCTGCTCGGAAACATAGGCGACATAAGTCGACTGATCATTCTCAGCCAGAAGATGATAGAACGGCTGGTCTTTCGAAGGACGCGAGTCGACTGGAATCGCCTCCCACCATTCATCGGTGTTGGCAAACACGGGATCGACGTCATAGATGACGCCGCGAAAACCGAAGTTGCGGTGTTTGACCACCTGACCAATGGCGAACTTGGCGAAACGCATATTCATACTCAGACCGTGCACACCTAATGCTGAACAAGGACTGAACTCGTAACGGCAATACGCCGCCGTGGTAAAGCGTAGATATTGACGCACCTGGGCGAGAATCGGCCACGCCGCGGCGCCGAGGATGACCAGCGCAACGTTTGCACGGGGGTGAAATCTTTACGATTCAATAACAAATTGGACTTTGGGATATTTCAGTGGCCAACCGAATTGCATTATTGTCCGCGACGAAAAGACGCGCCTCGCCGAGGTCGGCGAGGACGGTTTGGACCTGGCGATGAACGAGGCGTCCGCCGCGCCGGCGCGCGCTCGCCGCGCGCTCCCTGGCGAAGGCGAGGTGTTCGCGGCGCTGGATCTCGGCACCAACAACTGCCGGCTGCTCGTGGCGACTCCGCGCGGCCGGGGATTTCGCATCCTCGATTCTTATTCGCGCATCGTGCGGCTGGGCGAGGGCCTGTCGCAGAACGGCCAGCTGGGGCCGGCGGCCATGGAGCGCGCGGTGGGGGCGCTCAGCGTGTGCGCCGACCGGATTCGCCGTCGCGGCGCCTCGCACATACGCGCCGTGGCCACCCAGGCGTGCCGGGCGGCCAGCAACGGGCCTCAATTCCTGGCCGAGGTGGAGGCCAGGACCGGTCTGCGCCTCTCGGTCATCAGCCCGCGGGAAGAAGCCCGACTCGCGGTCGCAGGCTGCATCAACCTGCTCGATCTAGAGTCGAAGGCGGCCCTGATCCTGGACGTCGGCGGGGGGTCGACCGAGCTATCTTGGCTGGATCTGCGCGGCGGCCTCGAACTTAGGCGTCCGCCGCTCACGGCGTGGCTCAGTGTTCCGATCGGCGTCGTCACCCTGGCCGAGCGCTTTCCTCCCGAGGTCGATAGCGACATGATCGGCTTTCGCGCCATGGTTGAGACCTTCAAGGCGGAGGTCAAGGCGTTCGGTGGGGCCGGGAGCCTGGGCCGGGTGTTCGCCGCCGGGGAGGCCCATCTCATCGGCACGTCAGGCGCTATCACCAGCCTGGCCGGTCTGCACCTGGGGTTGGCGCGCTATGACCGTAGCCGCGTGGACGGCTTGTGGATGACCCGGGCGGAATGCGACGCCGTCGCGCGTCGGCTGGCGGCGCTGACGGTGAGAGAGCGTGGCGCCGAGCCCTGCATCGGCCCCGAGCGCGCCGACCTTGTACTGGCTGGCGCGGCGATCCTGCAGGCGGTGCAGGAGGTCTGGCCCTGCGAGCGGGTGCGCGTGGCCGACCGCGGCCTGCGTGAGGGCTTGCTATTGTCGCTGATGGCCGAGCAGCGTCGGCGGGCGCGGGACACCGAAGGATGAGCGAGCCGCCCAAACGTCGGATGGTGCGGCCGCCGGTCGGCGGCGCGGTTCGGCCGGTGCTGGAGAAGCTGAAGTCAGGCAAGACGCGGACGGCGTCGTCGCGCGCCTGGCTGCAGCGGCAGCTCGCCGATCCGTTCGTGGCCGAGGCGAGGGCGCAAGGCTACCGGTCTCGCGCGGCGTTCAAGCTGCGGGAAATCGACGACCGTTTCCGTCTGATCCGCCCGCGCGCGCGCGTCATCGACCTCGGCTGCGCCCCCGGCGGCTGGCTGCAGGTGGCGCGAGAGCGCGGCGCGGGCGCCGTGGTCGGCGTCGATCTCCTGCCCACCGAGCCGGTGACGGGCGTGACGATCCTCGAGGCGGACTTCACCGACGAGGACTGCGGCGCGCGCCTGATCGCGGCCCTGGGCGGCGCGGCGGATCTGGTGCTGTCCGACATGGCCCCGAACACCGTCGGACACCGGCAGACGGACCACCTTCGGATCGTGGGGCTCATCGAGGCGGCGACGGACTTCGCCCTGGTTTCGCTGAAGCCCGGCGGGGCTTTCCTCACCAAGGCGTTCCAGGGCGGCGAGACGGCCGAATTGATCGCGCGGCTCAAGGCGGCGTTCGCTGACGTTCGGCACGTCAAACCCAAGGCCAGCCGTTCGGAGAGTTCCGAGCTCTATCTGCTGGCGCGGGGATTTGGCCGGGATGCCTGACGGCCCTATCTCCCAGGTTCCATCAAGCTTGGCTGGTGGATAGCCTCTGACGCCTGGCGCCGTTCACCACCACCCTTTCCCCGGGGCGGACGGGCGCCGTAGCGTTGCCCATCAACGGACGTTCCGAAGGTCGCAAGAGGGTGGTGAGCGGACGTTGGGCGATGCGGTGCGGCCCGACTGCGGCGGTTTCAGAGATCAGCCGCGGCTGCGCTGCAACGCCCCTCAGTCCACCCCCGCTCGTCGGCGCCGTGGCAGCATCGCTCGCAACACTTCGTCCCTAAGTGCGCAATGGTGGATCAGCGCAGCGCTCGCATGCAGGGCGATTAGCGCCAGAAGCGCCCAGGCGCTGATCTCGTGAATATTGTGGAAGACCTTTGTCAAAGCGTGATCGCGCGCGACGATCGCCGGAAAGGTGAAGCCCAGCAGCGGAAACGGCTTTCCACGAAGCACGCTCTGCAGAAGGCCGGTGATCGGCTGCAGCCCCAGGAGGATGTAGAGGCCGTATTCGGTGGCGCGCGCCGCGGCGCGCTGGAGACGGCCGACCGTGTGCGGAAGGGCGGCGGCCCGACCGAAACTGTGTTTCCAGCCTAGTCTGATCAAGGTCAGGCTCCAGAGGAGCACGCCTGTAGATCGGTGCACAAGCAATGCGCGCTCGGCCGTCGCCGCATCGGTCGCACCCCCGAACGTCCAGGCGGCGACGAATGTCACGACCAAGAGCAGCAACGTGCCCCAGTGCATCGCCATCGTGACGGAATCGAACTGCTCCGGTCGGCGAACCGGACCGGCATTCGTGATCGCCGGCAATTGGTCGCTCATAGCTATTTCACGGTGACAGTGGCCACCATCCGCGGATGGATCGTGCAAAGGTATTTGTAGACGCCAGGCTTGGTGAACCTGAAGCTGTAGGTGTCGTCTTCATCCAGCGCCTCCGATCGGAAGGCCCCGCCGGTGCTGGTGACGGTGTGAGGTTCGCCGTCGAGGTTCTTCCAGGTCACCGTCGCGCCGACAGGGACGCTGATCGCCATGGGATGAAAGTCGAAATTCTTGATCGTCACCGAGGCGTCGCCGGGGGCGGCGAACGTGGCGGCGGCCAGGCTGGCCGTGAACGCCGCGAGGGTGATCACCGCGAGGGCGCGGTTGGGAGCTGAAAAGCGCATGTGAGGTCATCCATTGTTCGGTGGGGAGGGTCAGGCGAGGCGTGTGTCGGTCAGGCGCAGCGACCTGTGCAGCGGCGCTCGGGTGACGGTCGTGACGCCCAGCATGCTCGCGAGCTGATCGCGGGGCACCGTCAGCGGTCCGGGGCCTGGCCCCACGCCCGCGGCCGGCTGCGGATAGGCGGTCGAGCGGGCGGTGTGGAAGGTCACATTGCCTTCCACCTTGCTCACGATCTGGTGGATATGGCCGTTGAGCACGGTGACCGAGCCAAAGCGCCTGACCAGGGCCATGACCTGGTCGGAGTCGCTTGATCCCCAGCCCCATGGCTCATAGAGGCTCCACATCGGCATGTGGGCGAAGAGCACGATGGGCTGGCTGGCGGGGCGGCCGGAAAGGTCGTCTTTTAGCCAAGCCAATTGATCGTCGCCGAGCGAGGCCAGCCCGCCCGGCTTGAACTGCATCACATTGACCAGGGCGACCATGTGCACGCCGCCGTGGTCGAAGCTGTAGTAGCCGTGGCCTTTGGAAGCCGCGCCGAAGCGGGCGAAGAATTCCGTACCCTGACCGTCGGTGACGTCGTGCTCGCCGGGCACAACATGCAGCTCGGTGACGCGCATTCGTGAGAGCAGTTGCGACGCCTGGTCGAACTGCGCCGCCTTGGACAGGTGAGTGACGTCGCCGGTGTGCAGGGCGAACGCCGGCTGTCGGGGCAGACCGTTCACCAGATCGATCGTCCGGTTGAGCGTGCCCACTACGTCGGGGTTGGCTTCCTTGTTGAAGCCGATGTGGCTGTCGCTGATCTGGACAAACAGCGGCGTCCCGATCTTGCCGGCGGCGCCCGGCTCCGCGGCCTCGGCGAGGTCGAATCCGCTCAGCACCCCGCCGTTGAGCGCGAACAGGGTTCCGGCGCCCAACCCCAGACATTGCAGGGCGCCGCGGCGCGTCGGGTCGTAGTCCATGTCGTTGATCCTCCGATGACCTTCGGAGGGCTAGACCGGCGAACGCGGCGTTTTATTCCGGCTCGGCGCGGACCAAATCGACAAAGCTCGCCAATTCCGGCGCAGCGGTGTCGGAAACCGCCGCGAAATCAAGGTTATGCGCTTTCCAGAAAATCGAGTGGTAGCCGTGGCTCAGGGCCGCCGACGGCAGCGTGGAGCCGCGCTCGGCCCAGACGAACAGGTCTATCTCGTGCTTGCCGTGCTGATAGACCACCACCGCCGCCGGCGCGCCGGCGACCTTGTCCACCCGGCCGCCGATGAGCTTGTAGCCCTGAGGCGCGAAATCAGCGACCGGCGGAGAGAGGGGCAAGCGGCCGGCGAACCACGGCTTGACCGTATGGTGGTCGGTGGATACGACCTCGATCTCGCGGCCCCGCATCAAGGCCGTGGTGTGAGCCAAGGTGACTTGATCGGCCAGGGTGCTCGCCGAAGGCGGCAGGAAGGCGAGGACAGCGAACCCGGCCGCCAGGGCGGTGACGCCAGCGCCACTGAACGCGCCCCGCCAGAAGCCGGGCCGGCCGGGAATTCTGGATCGCGGCGGGTGAGCAGCGAGCGCCTCCTCCTTGTCCAGTATCGCTGCCACCCGACGTCGCAGGGACGCCGGCGCCGCGTACCGCGGCGCGTGCGTGCGAATGGCGTCGCTCAGCGCGGCGGCGTCGGCGCAGAACACCTGGCAGTCGGCGCAGCCTTCGATGTGACGCTCGACCGCCTCCGCCTCCGGTCCGGTGATCTCGCCGTCGATAAAGGCCTGAGTGCTCAGGATTTCAGCGCACGACATCAGTGTCCTCCGCCAACCATTGGTCCTTGAGCAGGGCTCGGGCGCGGGCGAGGCGCGACATCACCGTGCCGATCGGCGCCCGCGTCGCCTCGGCGATCTCACGGTAGGACATATCTTCCATCTCGCGCAGGATCAGCACGGTGCGAAAATCTTCGGGCAGGCCGGCGATCATCGCTTGCAGGCGGCTGTCTTCGCTGGCGCGCACCGCCTCGGCCTCCGGATCGGGGCCGTCGAACGCGAGCGCATGTTGATCCTCGTCAGGCAGGGGCGCGTGGCCGCGACGACGGCTGTCAACGGCGCGATTGCGCCAGCAGTTGCGCACAATGGTCAAAAGCCAGGGTCGGATGTTCTCGCCGCGGAACTGATCGAAGGCGCGGAACGCCCGCAGCATCGCATCCTGGACGATGTCGTCCGCGTCCGCAGGCGAGTGCGAAAGCCACCGGGCCAGATTGTAGGCCGCATCCATGTGCGGCAAGGCCAGCGCCTCGAACCTCTGACGGTGATCGTACATTCGTGTCCAAGACCGACGATAGGCTGATTTTATTCCCGAGCGGTTCGATCTGTCCGATCTTTGGCGCGTCGGTCGATCAGATTCTGACTGCGACAGGCGCCTTATTTTTGAAGCCATCCTGCCGACGGCGAGCCCCATCCTCGAGGCCGCAGCGGCGCGTAGCGGCCCTGCTACACACTGGGCAGCGCCTCGATCATCGCGGGACGAGCACGGCCGTCTGGTACTTGTAAGGGGTGATGTTCGCGAGCCGGCGGAATGTCCTCCGTCTGCGCCAACTCAGGCAGGGGGTACTACGGGACCTAGCGTTTGGTGTCACTCGCCGCGCTGGCTCGACGGCCAGGTCCGCTATGGGTCGGAAGCGGCCATCGCGACAGAGCCGGGAAGCGGACATCGGACAGGCGGCTCGGGGTGGTTAGTTGCCGGAGCGGCACCTCATAGGCGAAAGGTCCGCTCGAAGGGATTTTGCAAGATTGATCTGTGCGGGTGTGATTTTCTGTCGCCCCATGGCGACGATCTGAAGCCGACCTTCCCGGAACGGGTCCGAGGTGATCCACAGGTCGAAGTCGTCTCCTCCGAGCTGGTGCAGACCCCTAACCAACGTGACGTTCAGGGTGTCGCCCCTGCGCACGCCCGGCGGTAGATGGGTTGGGGCCGGCTCGACTTCTCCATAGTAACCCAAGCCATGAGCCGTACCGAAAGCCTGCATTGACTGCATCGCATTCGGCCAACTCGTTCGTGGAATGCAGAGCTGCACAGCATATTGACGGTCGGGCGGGATCGGGCCGCTTGAGCAGCTACACAACATCGTAGTGGCGATGAGCGCCACCATCGCAACTTCGCAGCCAGGTCGGGTCAGCCTCATAGCCCAGCGTAGCGACCGTCGCGCAACGTCAGCAATGGGTCGTTATTCCCAACTGGCTTCCGGCGGCAAAGCCGACGTTCAGCCGACAATCTGTCAGACGGGACACCGGGCCGAGCGTCGGATTCTATCCACTCGTCACAATGGACCATCGGCCGTCACCCCGCCGCATGGGGCAGATCGAGGACCACGATCCGCCATTCGGTGTTTTCGTCGACCATCATGGCGGCGATCTGGGCGGCGAGGTCGGAGACCCGCGCCAGCGGCGGCGCGCCCGGGCCGGCGGCGAGCGCGGCGATCTGCTCGCGCAGAGCGCTCAGGCTTTCGGCCATGGCGCGCGAACGCCTTTGCAGGCGGGCGAATTCGCCCTGGTTGTTGATATTGGCGAGGGCCGCGCCCAGAGCCGGCAGGAAGGCGGAGAACAGGATGAGCCAGGCGTTCCAACGCTCCGGCGCGTCGGGCCGGTAGAACCGCAACAGCCAATTGCCGGCCACGGCGGCAATGGTCACCGCGAACAACACCAGGGACATGTGGTGCAGCCTCTGGTGGATGCGCTCCATGCGCTCGCAGTTCATGTGATGGAAACCGATCTGGCCGCGTGGCGGCGCCGCCGATCCCAGGAACTCCAGAAGCTCCGCGGAGCGGGTGGTCACGTAGTCTCCGTCGATCCTGGCGTTCGGTAATCCGATGTCCCTGGCGATGGCGCGCGCCTGCCAGTTCATCCAACTGCGCGCCGGGTCTCCATAGGTGGCCAGATGCGCGGCGACGCGAGGCGGGGGCCTCGCCCCGCCGAAGGGGATCAGAATACGAAGCTCGCGCACGAGTTCGGCCAGCACGCGATATTCGAGCCACTTCTGATGCCACCGCTTGCGCCGCGCGGTGGTCGGCAATCCGACCAAGAGCCACAGAATCACCGCCTCGACGATCGCCGTGGCGATCGCCGCGCGCCGGCTGAAATCTCCGGCCACGGGCAGGAGAGCCGTGAACACGGCGAAGCCGGCCAGCAGTGAGGAGGCGACGAAGCCGCTCCGGTGCGCGTCGGCGTAAAGGTCGGCCAGCTTGTCTGACCAGGCGTAGTGGCGGCGCAACTGGGCGTTCATCCATGAACTGTCCGCTCGCAGCGCCGCTTCGGCGTTGTCGGGATCGCCGGTCACCGGCCAGCCACGGCGCACCTGGGCTTCGAAATCCTTCACGCGAACCGTCGGCAGGCGAAGCCGGCCGACATCCATGGCGTCCCGGAACAGCTTCCAGATCATCGCCAGATTGAGCCTGGGCTTCGTCTCCGCCAGGTAGGCGGCGAGGTGGTCGGCTTCGGCGCCGTCCGGCGCAAGTTCCAGGGAGACGATCTCCTCGATGGCCCGCGCCATCTCGCTTTCGGGCGGGACGGGGCAGGCGGGGGCCGGTCCTTCTCCCGTCAGAGAGGCCAGATCCCCCTCCTGGCGCAGCAACCGCCAGCCATGCGGCGCACGTGAGTCGATCCACAGAGTCGGGACGCCGAAGGCGATCGCCTGCTCGATGGTGTGGAAGGTGCCGCCGACGCCGTTCGCGCCGCCGCCGTCCCAGACCGCGACCAGAAGATCGGACTGGCTCAGCACGACCCGCCCGGCCTGCCCGTAGGCCTCGTGCGCCCGGTCGCGGCGTCCGTCGAGTTCGAATGAGGTCAGGACGCCCGCCTTGTCCGCCTCCCGGAGAATGGCTTCGAAATGCGCCGCGGACTCGTCCTCGCGCGCTTCGGGTCCGGCGAAATCCCGCTCGAATTCCTCACGCGCGAACGGCATCACGCAGGTCAGTCCGTATCCCCGTCGCAGGGCTTCCTCGGCGAATATCCGGTCGGCGCCTTCGGCGAGCGGCGAATTGGCGGTGAGGCGCGGCGTGGCGCCGGTTTCATAGAAACGCGCGCCGGGCCCGGCGGCGAAGGCTCGCACCGCCCGAGCGATCTCATCGAGCACGTCGGCGATGCGCCCACGGACGATGGCCAGCGACCCCTCGGCCGTCGGCAGGCGGTCGGGCCTGTGTCCGACCACCCCGACGCGAAACGCGATCCGCGCGCGCGGCGGTGTGGCGGCCTGCAAAGGTTCACTCATGCGCCCCTCGTTCCCATCCGCATTAACACCTCGTGCTCCAGAGTGAAGCAAGCGCCCCCTTCCCAGCGGCGCCCGGCATGTCTATAGCCGGCGCGCAAAGCGGAGAGTCTCATGGAGATTCGCGAAGGTCTCGCCTTCGACGATGTTTTGCTCGAACCCGGTCCATCCGAGGTGATGCCCACCCAGGTCGATACGGCCACGCGGCTCACCCGCACGATCCGGCTCAACATCCCCCTGGTCAGCGCGGCCATGGACACGGTCACCGACAGCCGCCTGGCCATCGCCATGGCCCAGGCCGGCGGTCTGGGCGTCCTGCACCGCAACTTCACCGTGGAGGAGCAGGCCGACCAGGTGCGCGAGGTCAAGCGCTACGAGAGCGGCATGGTCATCAACCCTTTGACCATCCATCCCGATACGCGCCTGGGAGAAATCGCCCGGATCAAGGCCGCGCGGCACATTTCCGGATTTCCCGTGGTCGAAAAGGGCAGCGGCAAGCTGGTGGGAATCCTCACCAACCGCGACATGCGCTTCGAGCGGTCGGAAAAGGTCACGGCGGCGCAGCTGATGACCAAAGAGAACCTGATCACGGTTCGCGAAGGCGTCAGCCAGGCCGAGGCGCGGGCGCTGCTGCGCAAGCACAAGATCGAGCGCCTGATCGTGGTCGACGACGATTACCGCGCCGTGGGCCTGATCACCGTCAAGGATATGGAAAAGGCCGAGGCCCATCCTCTGGCCGCCAAGGACAGCAAGGGCCGGTTGCTGGTCGGCGCCGCGTCGACCGTGGGCGACGCCGGCTTCGAGCGTTCGATGGCGCTGGTCGAAGCCGGCGTCGACCTGGTGGTGATCGACACCGCTCATGGCCATTCGGCTCAGGTCGGCGAGGCGGTCAGGCGTCTGGCGCGCGAAACCAACCGCGTGCAGATCGTGGCCGGCAACGTCGCCACCTACGATGGCGCCCGCGCGTTGATCGACGCCGGCGCCGACGCGGTGAAGGTGGGCATCGGGCCAGGCTCGATCTGCACCACGCGGGTGGTCAGCGGCGTCGGCGTGCCGCAATTCACCGCCGTCTCCGAAGCCGTGCGCGCGGCCAAGGCGTCGGGTGTGCCGGTGATCGCCGACGGCGGCATCCGCTATTCCGGCGATCTCGCCAAGGCCCTGGCGGTCGGTGCGTCGTCGGCCATGATGGGGTCGATGTTCGCCGGCACGGACGAGGCGCCTGGCGAGGTCTTCCTCTATCAGGGGCGCAGCTACAAAACCTATCGCGGCATGGGGTCGCTGGGCGCGATGGCGCGGGGCAGCGCCGACCGCTACTTCCAGAAAGAGGTCGAGGACACCTTGAAGCTCGTCCCTGAGGGCATCGAGGGCCAGACCCCCTACAAGGGTCCGATCGGTCCGGTGATCCACCAGCTGGTCGGCGGCCTTCGCGCCGCCATGGGCTATCTGGGCGCCAAGGACATCCCGAGCTTGCAGGCGCGGGCGCGTTTCATCCGCATCACCGGCGCGGGCATGCGCGAAAGCCACGTCCATGACGTGATGATCACGCGGGAAGCGCCGAACTATCCAAGCGCGGTGTAGGATAGGACCCCTCGGGGCGGCCATCCGCCCTTTCCTTGCAGGAGGTCCGCGGCCATGACGCAACTTGTCTCGTTTACCGACTCCGACAGCGGCGACCCGGTCTATGTCAGCCCGCTCCAGGTGGTCTCGCTGTGGCCTGGGGATGTCGGCCAGACATCGATCTATCTCGTCAATCAGGAGGAGCCGACCATAGTGACCGGCGTCATCGCCTCCGTCGCTGCGGCGATCAATGGCGCATTCTGAGCCTCGGCCCGGAGCCGCCGGCCGCGCCGATGCGTGACGGCGGGCGGCTGGCGGCGGCGATCGCCGTGCTGGAAGACATGGAGGCGCGCCACAAGCCGGCCCGCCTGGCGTTGAAGACCTGGGGCGAGAGCGCGCGCTACGCCGGCGCCCGCGACCGCGCCTTTGTCTCAGGTCTGGTGCTCGATGTGCTGCGCAAGCGGCGGTCCCTGGCCTGGCGCATGGACGACGACAGCTGGCGGGCGTGCGTGCTGGCGGCGACGCGCCTGGCCTGGGACTGGCCCATCGAGCGCGTGGCGGCGGCCGCTGGCGAAGAACATGGCCCGGGCGCGCTTGCCGAGACCGAGATCGTCCGCCTGGAAGCTCCGGTCTCGCTGGACGAGGCTGCCGCCGCCGTGCGCGGCGGTTATCCGGACTGGCTGGCGCCGCACATGGAACGCGCTTTCGGCGCCGACGCCGCATCTGAAGGCGAAGCGCTGTGCGAACGGGCGCCGGTCGATATCCGCGTCAACACGCTCGTCACCGACCCCGCCCGGGCGTTGAAGGCGCTGTCGCCGCTCGGCGCCGCGCCGTTGGACGTGCTCGCCACGGCGCTGCGGATCGCCGCGCCAAGGGCGGACGAGCGCAGCGCGCCGGTTGAAGCCATGCCGGAGTTCGCCAAGGGCTGGTTCGAGATTCAGGACCTGGGCAGCCAGTTGGCCGCGGCGGCGGCGGGCGAGATCGGCCATCGCCAGGTGCTGGATTTCTGCGCCGGCGGCGGCGGCAAGACCCTGGCCCTGGCGGCGGCCATGGCCAACACCGGCCAGCTGTTCGCCCATGACGCGGACGGGCGTCGCCTCGCCGACACCCAGGTGAGGGCCCGCCGCGCCGGGGTCCGCAACCTGCAGGTTCGCACGCCCTTGCGCCCCGACGCGCTGGGCGATCTCAAGGGGTGCATGGATCTCGTGTTCGTGGACGCGCCGTGCACCGGCTCGGGCGTCTGGCGGCGCCACCCCGACGCCAAATGGCGGCTGACGCCGGCCCAGCTTGAGCGGCGCATGGCCGAACAGGACGCGGTGCTGGATCAGGCGGCGGCGTTCGTGAAGCCCGGCGGCCGGCTCGTCTATGTCACCTGCTCGCTGTTCCGCGAGGAGAACGAGGACCGCATCGCCGCTTTCCTGGAGCGCGCGCCGACCTTCGCCTCGCCAGAACCTTTTCGCCGCCTGAGCCCGCGCGCGACCGGGTCGGACGGCTTCTTCATCGCGGTCTTGCGGCGAGACGCACGCGTCGCATGACCTCCGCGCGATTCTCCGATAACCAGCCCGCCATGTCGGCCCACAAGAAAGTCCTCATCGTCGATTTCGGTAGCCAGGTGACCCAGCTCATCGCCCGGCGCCTGCGCGAAAGCGGCGTCTATTGCGAGATCCACCCCTTCGACCGCGTCGAGGGGATGCTGGAGGCCTACGATCCCGCCGCGGTGATCCTCTCGGGCGGGCCGGCGACCGCGGGCCTCGCAGATAGCCCGGCCGCGCCCCAGGCGGTGTTCGAGCGGGGCGTGCCGGTGCTCGGCATCTGCTACGGCGAGATGACCCTCTGCGCCCAGCTCGGCGGCCGCGTCGAAGGCGGCCGCGAGCGGGAATTCGGCCGCGCCGAGATCGAGGTGGTGCGCGCGAGCCCGCTACTGGAGGGGGTGGCCGAGGTCGGCGGTGCCGAGACGGTGTGGATGAGCCACGGCGACAAGATCACCGCCATCCCGCCGGGCTTCGAGGTGGTGGCCGTCTCGCACGGCTCGCCCTTCGCCGCCATCGCCGACGAGGCGCGCGGGTTCTATGGCGTGCAGTTCCACCCCGAGGTCGTCCACACCCCGCGCGGGGCGGCGATCCTTCGGAATTTCACCCACCGCATCGCCGGGCTCTCCGGCGACTGGACCATGGCCGCCTTCCGCGCCGAGTCAGTGGCGCGCATCCGCGCCCAGGTGGGCGATGGGCGGGTGATCCTGGGGCTGTCTGGCGGCGTGGATTCCTCGGTCGCCGCCGTGCTGATCCACGAGGCGATCGGCGAGCAACTGACCTGCGTCTTCGTCGACACCGGCCTGATGCGCCGCGGCGAGGCCGATGAGGTGGTGGGCTTGTTCAGGGATCACTATAATATCCCGCTGATACATGTTGACGCATCGAAGGAATTCCTGACGGCGCTCGCCGGCGTCACCGACCCCGAAGCCAAGCGCAAGGTGATCGGCGGCCTGTTCATCGATGTCTTCGACCGCGAAGCCGCGCGCATCGACGGCGCCACGTTCCTGGCCCAGGGCACGCTCTATCCCGATGTGATCGAAAGCGTCTCGCCGACCGGTGGGCCGAGCGCCGTGATCAAGAGCCACCACAATGTCGGCGGCCTGCCGGCGCGCATGAAGCTGAAGCTGCTCGAACCGCTGCGCGAGCTGTTCAAGGACGAGGTGCGGGCGCTGGGCGCCGAACTCGGCCTGCCGCCGGCCTTCACCGGCCGTCATCCGTTCCCGGGGCCGGGCCTCGCTATCCGCATTCCAGGCGCGGTGACCGCCGACAGCGTCGCCATCCTGCAGCACGCCGACGCGCTCTACCTAGAGGAGATCCGCAAGGCCGGTCTCTACGACCAAATCTGGCAGGCCTTCGCCGTGCTGCTGCCGGTCAAGACCGTGGGCGTGATGGGCGATGCGCGGACCTATGAGAACGTCCTGGCCCTGCGCGCCGTGACCAGCACCGACGGCATGACCGCCGACGTGTTCGAATTCCCCTGGGACGTGCTGACCCGCGCCGCCACGCGCATCGTCAATGAGGTGCGCGGCGTCAATCGCGTGGTCTACGACGTGACGAGCAAGCCGCCGGGGACGATTGAGTGGGAGTAGGGGGAGTTGACCGCCGACTTGCTGCGCGGTTTCAAGTCGAGCCTCGGTAACTTGCTGTCCGAACCCCTCAGCCGTTTCCCACGAACCAGGCCGGCGTCTCATAAGGAGCCTCTGGCTCGGCGGCCGCTTCCTCCAACACCACATCTTCCGCCGGCGCCTTAGCCTTGGCGCCCGCTTTCGCGCCCTTGGCCTTGGCCGAAGTCTTGGTCTTGCGCGCCGCTCCGGCGCCCGCCTCGGGTGTCGAGGGGGTCTGAGTAATTTCGGGGGCCGCGAGCCGAGCCACGGTCGGGGGGCTCTCCGCCTCCACGGCGGGGGGTTCGGGGCCGTCGTCCAGATGCGAACCCGCCGATGCGGCTTCCAGCATGCGGATCGCGCCTTCCACCGTTTCCTCGACGATCATCGCCGAGTCGCGTCCGCCGATGTAGATGGCCGCGTCGCCTTCGATGGTCTGACGCACCTGGGTGACGTGCTCGGCGTTGATGTGGATCGCCAGGCCGTTGTCACGCATCACAAAGCGGGCGAACGCAACCATGGCTCTCAAACACCCTAGATCCGGCTTCGGCCCAGACCGAACCACCGTGGGCGAGCCTACCCGCTTCGCGGCGCCACGGGCCTGCGACACGTTGGCGCGTGTGCGGCGGGCGCCGCATGAAATGTAATTTTTGGAAGAGGCGGCGTCGCCGGGACTCCGCGCCGCAGGTCAGGTTATATACGCCGCCTGCACTTTAATGTGCGACGCAAAGCCCCGGCTAATCCGTCGCAGACTCGGACCCGGATCCAAAGTGAGACCGTTTCGAACGACGGGCGACCTATTGCCCGTCGCCTGCAATTTTTGCGAGCGCTGCAAGCGCCAAATGTTTGTCCTTTCGCGCCATCGACCGTGTTCTTGTGCTACAATTTCCCCGCAACTTGGTGGCGGGGGATCCGATATGCCGGACCCGGTCGGCCTTCGTCCTGCCCCGATGAGCTACTTCCAGCTCATAGTGCGCCAGTTTGGCGTGAACGAGACGCTGCGCGACGCGATCCTCGATGGGACCGGCGTCAGCGCAGACGAACTCGGCGATCCGCAGACGGAAATCACTTTCGGGCAGCAGTTACGCCAGTACGACAACATGGACCGTCTTTTCGGGTCCGGATGGATGCTCGACGCGCCCGATCTTTGGAACCCGCCGGCGCACGGCGCGATAGGCGTCGCGGCCATGAGCGCACCCACCATTGGCGTCGCCACCGAAGTCCTGGCCACCTACCTCCCGACCTACGCCTCCATCCAGAATCTCAGGCTCGTCCGCGAGCCGGATGCGATCGTTCTGCGCTATGGCGCGGAGGCGAGCGTTTCTGATGCGGAGTATCGCACCATGACCATCGGCTTCTTTCTGGCGGTGGCGGCGGGGCTTCGCGGGCTGAGCGGGGCCGCGGCATCGGAATTGCGCTTCGACTACATGTGGCCGGAGCCCGCCTATGGCGCAAAGTTCGAGCAGGCTCTGGGCATCAAGGTCCGCTGGGGCGCGGGCGCCAACGAAGTCGTAATACCGATGCGACTGGCCAATGCGCCTTCGCCGCTGGCCAATCCCGAGCTGCATCAGGCGGCCGTGGAGCGTCTCGAACGCGATCGGCGCTCGTTCCACGCCTCCGAGGGGGTCAAGGGGAGGGTGGAGCGGCTACTCGCGCGATCCGACACCGGCCGCCTGAGCAGCGGCGAGACGGCCAAGGCTCTCGGTCTATCGCAGAGGACGCTTGTCCGTCGCCTCGCTGAGGCGGGCTTCAACTACCGCGATCTGGTCGACGAGGAGCTCAAGTCGCGCGCCCGGCGCTGGCTCGACGCCGGCGTGCTCTCGCGCGCCGAGATCAGCGAGCGCCTGGGTTTCGCCGACGCCACCGGCTTCAGCCGCGCCTGCCGCCGCTGGTTCCGGGGGGAGGCTTAGTTTCCGCGCCGACTTGGTGGTAACTGACGCGGACGGTGTGGCGTATCATTCGAGCGGGGTGAGGGCGGCCAGCCGCGATGTCGGAACCATTCGACCTGCGTCCAGTGCCTGGGGCCTATTTTCGGCTCATCTCGCGGCGCTTTGGACACAACGAACAGCTGCGGGCGGCGATCTTCGAGGGCGTCGACATAGACGAGGATGAACTCGACGACCCGGACCTCGAGATCAACTTCAGCCAGCAGATGCGTCAGATCGAAAACCTGAACCGCTTCTTCGGGCAGGAATGGATCCTGGACGTGCCCGAAGCCTGGAGCCCGGAGGCGCATGGGGTGATCGGCGTCGCCATCATGAGCGCGCCCTCGATCGGCGCCGCGGCGGAAACGCTGGCCAAATATCTGCCGGTCCACATGAGCCACCAACGCGTGAGGCTCTTCCGGGAGTCGGGCGCGATCGTCCTGAGGCACGGCATGATCGTGCCTGTCACCGAATCGCAACGGCAGACCTTGGTCGAGCTGTTCTTTCTCGCGCTGGCCAACCTGCTCGGCTGGCCCCTCGGCGCCGCCCGGTCGGAGCTGCGGTTCGAATTCTCGCGGGCTGAACCCGACTACGCCGAAAGGCTCCGCAAGGCGCTGGGCGGCGAGGTCCGGTGGGGCGCCGACACCGACGCCATGATCGTGCCAAAATGCTTGCTTGGAGTGAGGTCGCCCGTCGCCGATCCGGTCATGCACCATGCCGCGCTCGAGCGGATCGAACAGGCCAGGCGATCGATGATCGCGGCCGAGGGCCTCAAGGGGAGGTTGGAGCGTCTGCTGGCTCACTCGACCACCGGACGGGTGCCCAGCGATGGGGCCGCCCAGGCGCTCGGCCTCTCGAAACGCACCCTGGCCCGCCGCCTGGCCAGCGCCGGGCTGAACTATCGCGACCTCGTCGACGGCGAACTCAAGGCGCGCGCCCGGCGCTTGATCGACGGCGGCGTGCTGTCACGCGCGGAGATCGGCGAGCAGCTGGGCTTCGCCGACGCCACCGGTTTCAGCCGCGCCTGCCGACGCTGGTTCAAGGTGGAGGCTTAGCCTCCGCCCTACCGCCTCAGTCCCCAGCCAGGCCGCGGGATTCCAGCATCGGGCCGATGTCGGGATCCTTGCCGTAGAAGGCGCGGAACATCGGGCCGTAGTCGAGGGTGTGGCCGCGCGACAGGATCAGGTCGCGGAAGCGTTGGCCATTTTCACGCGTCAGGCCACCGTGGGCGGTGAACCAGGCGAAGGAATCGTCGGCCAGCATCTGGGTCCACAGGTAGGCGTAGTAACCGGCCGCATAGCCGCCGCTGAAGATGTGCTGGAAGTAGCTGGAGCGGTAGCGTGGCGGCACGTTCGGGAAGTCGGTCCCGGTCTTGGCGAGCGCCGCGGTCTCGAAGGCGTCGACATCCGACGGCTCGGCGCCGGCGGCGATCTCGTGCCACTGCATGTCCAGCTCGGCGGCGGCGATCAGCTCGCCCATCTCGTAGCCCTTGTTGAATTTCGCCGCCCGCTTGATCTTGGCGACCAGCTCGTCGGGCATGGGCGCGCCGGTCTTGTAGTGGTGGGCGTAGTGGGCCAGCACCTTGGGATCGAGCGCCCAGTGTTCGTTGAACTGCGAGGGAAATTCGACGAAGTCGCGCGCCACGTTGGTGCCTGAGATGGAGGCGTAGGTCTCGTCGGCAAACAGGCCATGCAGGGCGTGGCCGAACTCGTGAAACATGGTGGTGACGTCGTCGAAGCTGACCAGCGCCGGCTCGCCGGGCGCCGGCTTGGTGAAGTTGGCGACGTTGTAGACCACGGGCTTGTCGCCGAGCAGCTTGGACTGCTCGACGAAATTGCCCATCCACGCGCCGCCCTGTTTATTGTCGCGCTTGAAGTAGTCGAAATAGATGAGTCCGAGCGTGCGGCCGGTCTTGTCGAAGACCTCGAACACCTTCACATCCGGCTGATAGACCGGGATGTCGTGGCGTTCCTTGAAGGTGACGCCATAGAGCTGGTTGGCGGCGTAAAAGACGCCGTTCTGAAGCACGTTGTAGAGTTCGAAGTAGGGTTTGATCTCGTCCTCGTTGAGATCGTAGCGAGCCTTGCGGACTTCCTCGGCGTAACGCTCCCAATCCCAAGGCGCGAGCTTGAAGCCGCCACCGTCCTTGTCGATCTGAGCCTGGATGTCGGCGGCCTCGACACCGGCGCGGGCGCGGGTAGGTCCGACGAGCTGCCGTACGAAGGCCTCGACGGCGGCCGGAGTCTTGGCCATCTGGTCGTCGAGCACATAGGAGGCATAGTCAGGGAAGCCGATGAGGGCGGCCTTCTGAGCGCGCAGCCGGACAATCTCGAGGATGGTGGCGCGGGTGTCGTTGGCGTCGCCCTTCTCGGTCCGGGTCCAGGAGTGTTCGAACAGCGTCTGGCGCGTGGCGCGGTCGGCGAGCGACTGCAGCGCCGGCTGCTGGGTCGTGTTCTGCAGCGGGATCACCCACTTGCCGGTAAGGCCCCGGGCTTTGGCCGCTTCGGCCGCGGCGGAAATGGCGGCCGGGCTCAGGCCGGCGAGCGCCGCCTTGTCGTCCACCACCAGGCCGCCGGCCTTGGTCGCGGCGAGCAGATTCTGCTGGAAGGTCGTCGAGAGGGTGGCGAGCTTGCCATTGATGGCCGAAAGCTTGGCCTGGTCGGGTGGCGCCAGGTTGGCGCCCGCGTGGACGAACTGCTCATAGGTGACGTTGATCAGCTGCACGTCTTCGGCGCCCAGGCCGAGATGGTCGCGATTGTCATAGAGCGTCTTCACCCGGGCGAAGAGCTTGGGATTGAGGTAGAGCGCGTCCCGCAGGGCGGAAAGCTTGGGCGCCTCGTCGGCTTCGACCTTCTCCAGGGTGTCATTAGTGTTGGCGCCCGTGAGCGCGAAGAACACGGCGGTGACACGGTCGAGCTTCCGCCCCGATCGCTCCATGGCGACGATCGTGTTGTCGAAGGTCGGCGGGGCCGAATTGCCGGCGATCTGGTCGATCTCGACGCGCTGGCGGGCCATGGCGTCTTCCATGGCCGGCTGGAAGTCGGCGTCCTTGATCTTGTCGAATTGCGGTGCGTGCAGGGGCAGGGAACTCGGCGCGTCGAAAGGCCCGGCGTCCGCGGCTAGGACGGCGAGCGGCGCGGCCGCCATCAACACGGCCATCGCCGCGCCAAGATACAGATGATGCATGAACTCGCTCCAGGACGGATTCCAGGCCGCCTCGTTGCGCCGCGCGGCGGCGTTGTCAAATGCTCGTCCGGCTGCAAAACGGTTGATCGCCACGCGCTTCTCGGCGACGAGGGGCGATACCGCCTTCCAAGGAGCCCCGAATATGCCGATCTTGACCAGACGCCTTGCGCTCCTGGGGTTGATGACGCCGGCCCTGGCCGCCTGCGGCGCCGGCAACGGCGCGAGCGGAGCCGCGACCGGCGGCCCGGTCCCCGACGACATGAGCCTCGGCAATCCGGGCGCCAAGGTGACGGTGGTGGAGTACGCCTCGGTGGCCTGCCCGGTGTGCGGGCGCTGGTACAAGGAGGTGTGGCCGGCGTTCAAGGCCAAGTACGTCGACACCGGCAAGATCCACTACGTGCTGCGCGAAATGCTGGTCGGCGACGCTTCCGAGCAAGCGATCGCCGCTTCTGGGTTCCTGCTCGCCCGCTGCGTGGGCAAGGACAAGTATTTCGCGGTGGTCGACGCCGTCTTCAACAGCCAGCCCGGCCTCTTCGACGACCCCAACAACATGCTCACCGGCATCGCCAAGAAATTCGGTCTCTCGGGAGCGCAATTCGACGCCTGCGTCCGTAACGAGGCCTCGCTCAACGCCCTCTCGACGCGGGTGGCCAACAACCAGAAGAACGGCAATATTGACGCGACGCCGACCTTCGTCGTCAACGGCAAAGCGCTGGACGCCGGCTACCAGCCTCTGGCGGTCATCGACGCGGCGATCGCCCAGGCTCAGGCCGCGTAGCGCGCCGGCGAAAAAGGAGACCGTGGTGACGCCGTTCGCGGTCGCCGCGGTTCTGGGCGCCGCGATCCTCCACGCGAGCTGGAACGCCTTGTTGCGCGGGCGCGGCGACCGGCTCAATTCGATCACCGTGATGAGCATGATGTCGGCGCTGGCGGGGGCGCTCGCCATCGGCTTCCTGCCCCATCCCGCCAAGGCCAGCTGGCCGTTCCTCGCCGTGTCGGCCGTTCTGCAGACCGCCTACTGCGTGGCGCTCGTGAGGGCCTACCAAGACGGTCTGCTGGCCGAGGTCTATCCGATCGCGCGCGGTTCCTCGCCGGTGCTGGTGTCGCTGGGCGCGTTCGTCTTCGCCCACGAGCGGCTGAGCGTCTGGGCCCTGGCCGGCGTGGCGCTGGTCTCGGCTGGCATACTGGGCGTGGCGTTTGGGCGCGGCCGCCCCAAGGCAGGTTCTATGCTGGCGGCGCTCGCCACCGGCGCCCTGATCGCTTCCTACACGGTGACCGACGGCTTCGGCGGCCGCGCGTCCGGCGCGCCGCTCGCTTACGCAGGCTGGTTGTTCCTGATCCAGGGCGCCGCCATGCCGCTGGTCTATTTCGCTCTTCGACGGCGGTGGCCGACGATCGAGCGTGACGGCGAGACCCTGAAGTCGGCGATCGGCGGAGTCCTGACGCTCATCGCCTATGGCGTCGTCATCTGGGCTCTCAGCATCGCGCCCATGGGCCAGGTTTCGGCACTGCGTGAGACCGGGATCCTGTTCGCCATGATCATCGGGGTCCTGTTCCTCAAGGAGCGGCCGAGCGGACCGCAGATGCTTGCCGCCGCGGCGATCGCGGCCGGCGCGGTCCTGCTGGCCTGAGGAAAATGACACCCATGACCGACGAGCGTGACGGCGATGGGCTCAAGACCGCCATTGGCCTGCCGAGCGCGGTCATGCTGGTCGTGGGCGGTGTTGTCGGCGTCGGCATCTTCGTCAATCCGGCCGTCGTCGCCCGCTTCGTTCACTCGCCGGTCCTAGCTCTGGCGGCGTGGGGTTTCGGCGGGGTCGTGGCCCTGCTCGGGGCCTTCATCTACGCCGAACTCGCCGGGCGGCTGCCGGCCACCGGCGGGGAGTATCAGTACCTGCGGGAGGCCTACGGTCCGCTCGTCGGCTTCCTGTTCGGCTGGACCACTCTCCTGGTGGTGCATGCCGGCGGGCTGGCGGCGGTGGCCATCGTATTGGCCAAGAACGTCGGTGTGCTGACCGGCGGCCGGATCGCCGATTCGTGGACGGTGGTCCTGACCCTCGCGGCTCTGGCCGGGATCAACTGCCTGGGCGTGAAGTCGGGCGACAAGACCCAGGCCGCTCTGGGCGCCCTCAAGGTGGCGGCCATCCTGGCCGTGGTCGCCGCGGGCCTCAGCCTCGCGCCCCATATCTCCGCTCGGCCGGCGCCGGGCGCCGTCGGCGGCGGCCTGGCCACGGTCAAAGCCTTCGGCGCGGCGCTCATTCCGGTGCTGTTCAGCTATGGCGGCTGGCAGACGGCCAACTATGTCGCCGGTGAGGTGAAACAGTCCGGGCGTAATCTCGCCCTCGCGCTCCTTATCGGCGTCCTGGCGGTGATCGCGCTCTATCTGCTGGTCAACGTCGCCTGCCTCCGCGCTCTGGGGATCGATGGGCTCGGCGCAACCCTGACCCCGGCCTCGGATGTGCTTGGGCGCGCCGCGGGGCCGATCGGCGCGAAACTCGCGGCCGGGGCCGTGGCGCTGTCGGCGCTGGCGTTCCTCTCCCAGGGCATGCTCACGGGTCCGCGCGTGATCTTCGCCATGGCCAGGGACGGGCTTTTCTTCCGCGCCGCCGGCGTGGTGGGGGCCACCAGCCGGGCGCCCGTCGCCGCCATTCTCATCATGGCGGCCTGGACCGGCGTGCTGGCGCTCAGCGGCAGCTACGAGCACATCCTCTCCTATGTGATCGCCATGAACTTCCTGTTCTTCGGGATATCCGCCTCGTCCCTGTTTGTCCTGCGCGCCCGCGGCGTCGGCGAGGGCGGCTTCCGGGCGCCTTTCCACCCCTGGAGCACCGGGCTCTTCATCCTCGCCTGCGCGCTCGTGGTGGCCAACGCCTTCTGGTCGTTTCCGATCGACAGCCTGATCGGCTACGCCATCATGGCCGCCGGCGTTGCGCCCTATCTCTACTGGCGCGCGCGGTCGCGAGCGGCGACGGGCGTCGGCGCATGACGACTTTCATCCTCCGGGAGGACAGCCGAAAGCCATGGATGAGGTGAGCGGGGTGCGGGACGGCCGGGTCGTCGCTTCGGACTACATGCATTTCGCCAAGCTGCGGGCGGCGGCGAAGTTCAATCTCGCGTCCAGCGGCGTGGCCGACTGCGCCTTGGCCGACATCGCCCCGGAGGCGGCCGATCTCGTGCTGCACGACAGCGCCGGCTATGGCTGGCCGCCCCTCGTCGAGACGATCGCGGAGCGGTTCGCCGTCGACCCGGCCTGCGTGGTCGTTCCAGGCGGCGGCTGCTCGTTCGCCAACCACCTGGCCATGGCCGCTATCGTGAACCCCGGCGACGAGGCGCTGGTCGAGTCGCCTGGCTATGAGCTGCTGGCCTCCACTCTGAGCTATCTCGGCGCACGGGTGCGCGCGTTCGAGCGAGACCCCGCGACGGGCTGGTGGCTCGACGCGGCCGCGACGGCGCAACGGATCGGCCCGGCGACGCGGCTGGTGGTGGCGACCAATCTGCACAACCCCACTGGCGCGCGCGCCGAGGCGAGCGAGATATCGGCGCTGGCCCAGGCCGCGCCGCACTTCGTGATCGACGAAGCCTATCTCGAACTCACCTTCGAGGGCGGCCGCCCGCACACCGCCTTCACCGAAGAGGGCGACATCGTCGTCACCAGCAGCCTGACCAAGGCCTACGGACTCTCGGGCCTGCGCTGCGGCTGGATTTTGGCGCCGCGTCCCCTGGCCGAGCGCATGCGTCGGCTGAACGATCTCTTCGGCGTCAAGGCGCCCCACATCGCCGAACGACTGGCCGTCGTGGCGTTTGGCCGCCTGCCCGCCCTGCGGGCCCGGGCGAGCGCCTTGATCGAGCCCAATCGCGCCGCCTACCGAGAGATTCTGGGTGGCCATCCAGCGCTGGACCAGCAGGTGTTCGACGACGGGACGACGGTATTTCCACGTCTCCGGCGCGGTGACGGCGACGGCTTCTTCCGACTGTTGACGGAGACGTTCGAGACGAGTGTCGGACCCGGCAGGTATTTTGGGCGACCGGATCATATTCGCATCGGCTTGGGCGGCGATCCCTTGGCGACGCGTGAGGGACTCACCCGTATCGCCGAGGCGCTTCAGGCGTGGGAGATCGGCGGATGACCCAGGATGTCGATGTCCTGATCGCGGGCGCCGGCCCCACGGGCCTCGTCCTGGCGCTCTGGCTCAATCGCCTCGGCGTCAGGGTGCGGATCATCGATAAGGCGCCCAAGCGGGCCGAAACCTCCCGCGCCCTGGTGACGCACGCGCGCACACTGGAATTCTACGATCAGATCGGCCTCGCGGAGGCGACCATTTCGCGCGGGCGCCGGTCCGATGGCGTGCGGATGTGGGCCCGGGGCGTGGAGCGCGCCCGCGCCGCTCTGGGCGATATGGGCGCGGGGATAAGCCCGTTTCCGTTCGCGCTCATCCTGCCGCAGGACGAGCATGAGAGCCTGTTGATCGAACAGCTCGAGGCGGTGGGCGTGAGCGTCGAGCGCCCGGTCGAACTTCGCGACTTCCGAGAAGGCGGCGGCGGCGTCGTCGCGCGGCTCGCCCGTCCCGGCGCCGCGGACGAACAGGTGGAGGCGGCGTTCCTCGCCGGTTGTGACGGCGCTCACTCGACCGTGCGAACCACAATCGCCGCGGGATTTCCGGGCGGCGAGTATTCCCGAATGTTCTATGTCGCCGACGTCGTGGCCAGCGGGCCGGTGATGAACGGCGACCTCAACCTCTCCCTCGACGAGGGCGACTTTCTGGCTGTCTTCCCAATGAAAGGCGACGGCCGCGTGCGCCTTGTGGGTGACATTGAGCACACCGATAGCGGGGCGCTGACGTTCGACGACGTCGGCCACAAGGCGATCGATCGCCTGGGCCTGCGGGTCGAACGGGTCAACTGGCTCTCATCCTACCGCGTGCACCACCGGGTGGCCGCCACCTGGCGTTCAGGCCCCGTGTTTCTGCTGGGCGACGCCGCTCACATCCACAGCCCCGTGGGCGGGCAGGGGATGAACACCGGCATCGGCGATGCGATCAATCTGGCCTGGAAGCTAGCGTCGGTGATCAAGGGGGAGGGCGGCGGCGCGCTTCTGGACACCTATCAGAGCGAACGCAGCGCCTTCGCCCGTCAACTCGTGGCGACCACGGACCGGGCCTTCCAGGCGATCAGCCGCAACGATCCCATGGCGAGGTTTGTGCGCCTTTCCCTGGCGCCCAACGTGCTGCCCGTGCTCCTCCGGTCACCGGCGTTCCGGCGGATGATGTTTCGCACCGTGTCCCAGACGGGCGTGACCCACCGCGGCCGGGGCCTGGCGGAAGGCGCCGCGGGCCAGGTCCACGGCGGCGACCGTCTGCCGTGGGTGGAGGGCGGAGATAACTTCATGCCCCTGCGCGGACTGGGCTGGCACGCCCAGGCGCATGGCGAGCCGGAGGCGGGCGTCGCCGACGCCTGCGCGCAGGCGGGGCTCGAGTTCGTCCGCTTTCCCTGGAGCGAAGCCGCCGGCCGGGCCGGGTTCCGGCAGGGCGCTTTTCATCTCGTGCGCCCGGACGGATATGTCGCCCTGGCCGCCGAGCGTGGCGCCGCGGCGGCGCTGGCCGCCTTCCAGGCGCGCTTCGCCGTGAAATTCGAAAGTGCGCTCACGCCGTCTCGGTGAGCGCCTCCAGCGAGACGCGGCCGGTCTCTGGCACCAGCAGCCAGGTGCAGACCGCGCCCAGGACGGCGATCACGGCGATCACCCAATAGGCCGCCGACTGGCCCATGCTTTTGAAGAGCAACGGGAAGAAAAAGGCGCTGAGGGCCGCGCCGATGCGTCCGCCCGCCACGGTGACGCTCTGGGCGACGCTGCGGATACGCGTCGGGGCCAATTCGACGCCGAGGATGCCGGCGCCCGAGACCAACCCTGGGCCGGTCTCTGCGACGTTGAACAATCCGAAGACCAGGAAACCCAGCAGGGGCGTCGCCGCCAGCTGGTGCTGCATCAGGGCGAAAACCGCCACCAGCACCGCGCCGATGAGGAAACCCCAGGCCTGCAGGGGTTTGCGGCCGATCCGGTCGATGACGAAGATCGACCCCAGGATCGAGGCGGGCAGGATGAAGATGACCTGCAGCAGGATCTGGAATTTCACCGCGCTGAAGCCGAGACTCTTGGCGGTCAGATTGGGCCCGAACAGGATGCCGCCGTAGACGACGAGATCGTAGAGCATCCACAGCAAGGCGGCCGAGAGGATCGCGCGGCGGTGCTGGGCGAACACGGTCCAGAACTCGCGCACGTCGCGACTGGGCGCCGCGACGGCTTCGCCGGTGATGGTCGCCATGACCTTGGCCGCCTCGGCGCCTTGCCCGGCCACCCGGGCGAGATAGCGCGCGGTCTCCGGCATGCGCCGGCGTAGGAACAGCACCGCCAGGGCGGGAACGGCCCCGGCGGCCAATACGATCCGCCATTCCAGGTCCGAGGAGACGCCCAGGGCGTCCAGCGACAGCTTGAAGAGCGCGGCGACGAGGGCGCCCACCGGCCACATCGTGCCGAAGCCGAGACCCAGCGCCCGACCGCGGTCCTGGCGATTGGCGTGCTCGGCCATGATCATTGGCGAAAGCACATAATCGGCGCCGACGCCTATGCCGAGCAGGAAGCGCAGGGCGATCAGCCAGACGAGGCCGGGTGCGAACGCCTGAGCGATGGCGGCGACGCCCAGGACCAGCACGTCGATCCCGTAGAACCGCTTTCGCCCCCACTGCCCCAGGACGCCGAAAGCGAGGGCGCCCACGACCGAGCCGACGAGCGCGGAGGCCGAAAGGGTCGCGCTCTGCAGGTCAGTCAGAGTGAGATGGCCGAAAGAGGCCAGAACCTGAGGCAGGACCAGGCTGAGGCAGGAGAGATCATAGCCGTCGCAGAAGACGCCGAGGCCGGTGGTGAGCGTCGCCAGCCAGTGAAAGGAGGCGAATCGCTGTTCGTCGATCGCCTCGAAATCGCCGTCAGCCACCCGAAATCTCCTCACTCACCAGGTTGAACGCATGGCGCCGATGGCCACGCTCGAGCCGGCCAAGTCCCACCCCATCAAGTCGGAAGGCATGGCGGGCAGCGGCTTGGCGCCCGCCGGCCACGCGGGCGTGAAGGCGGCGTAGCGGACATCGAGCGTCCCGCGCCCCAACGGCTTGAAACTTACCGTCAGCCCACTGGAGGCCCGCCAGATGAAGTGGGTCCATTTGCCGGGTTCGGTCAGCATGGGGACCGGCTTGCCGTCGGCGGTTCCGCCGGTGATCACGGCGTCGCTTTTCAAGTCGAGATGGAGCGTCGTCCGAGGATCGGTCACCGCCTTGACGTTGATGGTTCCATCGACCGCCCGGGTCACATCGATCGCGGGCGCCGGGACAGTGGCGGCGCCGGCCGGCGCGGCCCAGACCGGTTTGGAGAAGGTCGGGAAGTTCACCCGCCGCACCTTGCCGCCGTCCGCGGTAAGCATCGCACTGGTCCAGGGGTCCGGCTCGAACGGACTGACGCGCCATGCGTGGCCGTCATTTTGATCCAGCACGTAGAGCGGTTCGGCGACACGTGGATGACGGGCGGTCCAGGGGCTGGTGAAGTGCAGCCACAGTGAGATTCCGAGCGCGCCGGCGAGCGCGAACACCGCAAGGGTCATGCTGGCCGCCCGCGAGCCAGGCCTCGGCCACAGCAGGGGCCAGAGCGCGAGAGCCGCCAGCCAGACGGGCAGCGCAGGAAGCTCGGGCACGTCCATGGCCTGCAGCAGGCTGTGCATGAGGCCGCCTGTCCAGGCGGCGGTCAGGATCATGAGCGCCAGCGCGCAGGTCCAGCGCAGCCAGGGCGGCGCCTTCTGGGTCGGCGCGACGAGATGGGCGATGATCGAGGCGGCGCCCAGCGGCCAGGCGACGACGAACGCGGTGGTCGGCGCCAGGATCTGAAGGGCCAGAGCCAGCAAGAGGCCGACGACGAGCAGTCCAAGCCAGCCGCCGGTAAAGTCGCTCCCGCGTCCGAGCATTAGGAAGCCGAGCACCAACACGATCGCGCCTTCGACGAGCGCGGTCGCATCCAGGCCACCGAACGCCGAAGCCGCCAGAGCCGCGGCGATGGCGACAAGCGCCGTGGCCACGCGCGTCTCACCGAGCGCCCGTGCGAACAGGGTCAGTAACGCCGCGGCGACGCCCGCGAACGCCATGGCCACCTCGTAGAGCGGGAAGCGGGCGAGGAGCGCGCGGCCTTCGATCCAGCCAACACCGATGCCGGTCAGGCGTCGGACAAGGTGAAGGGCTAAGGCCGCGGCGGCGAGGAAAAGCAACGTCAGGCCGGGGCCCTGGATGAGGTCGAGCCAGCGCAATTCCTCGGCCCGTCTGGCCCGCACGACCGCCCAGGCGATGAGGCCGGCGATGGCCGCGAGCAGGATCCAGCCCGCCCACGGCGGGTAAGCGACGATGAAATCGCCAACCAGATTGCCGTAGACGGCGTCGGCGGTTTTCGCCGGCAGCGTCGGCTCGTCGGCGAGCGCCCGCGTCGGGCCCAGGATTTCCTCGCCCATCTGCTGGACGGAACCTTGATCCAGCGCGGCGACGGTGGAGCTTGGGGAGTGGTAGTCGAATTGCCGCCCGATGAAGGCGAAGTTCAGGCCGGGAATGCCGGCCGCCTTCGCCACCGTGTAGTCGGTGTCGTTCGGCAGTTGTTTGTAAACGAACACCGACAGCGAATTGGCCGAGGCCATGGCGGTCGTCCGACGGAAGAGATCGACCGCGGCCCCGTTGCCGGGACCGGTCTCGAACATCTGGGCCCGGCCGCCGCCGCCCCGAGTTTCGAGGTTGATCACGAAACCGACGCGTTTCGCCGCCGGATCGTCGGCGAAGAAGGCGGTGGCGCCCAACAGGCCGGCCTCCTCGCCGTCAGTGATCACGACCATCACGTCGCGGAGCGGTCGGCCGGAGGCTTCGATCGCACGGACTGTTTCCAGGGCGTCGGCGACCCCGGTGGTGTCGTCGGCGGCGCCGGGCGAGCCGGGCACGCTGTCGTGGTGGGCCATCAGAGCGAGGGCCGGCAGGGCGGGGTTGCGACCCGGCAGCAGGCCAATGACGTTCTCGACGTGGGAACCGCTGACCCACGGTTCACCGCCGAAAGCGGCGGAACGAATCGCTTCGTCGCTCTGCACACGCGGGGAAAGGCCGAGTTCAGTCATCCGACGGACGAGATAGTCGCGCACGGCGGCGTTGGCGGGCGATCCGACCGGGTGTGCCGTCGCCCCCATGACCTCGATGTCGCGCATCGCTCGTCCGGCGGAAAAGGCGGCGGCCGGCGCGCTCGAGGGGGACGGCGGCGGCGTGCGGGAGAAGGCGTAAAAGAGCGCGAAGGCGGCGGCGAGCACGGCAAGAAGGGCGGCGATCCGCGTCATGCCGGGGTTTCGGGGCTCTTTCGTTGGCGCTCGACGTCCAGGATGCGCGATCAGGCTCAGCGGCGCAATGCGCTGGTCAAGCCACGCGCGAAGCTCCATGGTGGCGTGGGACGGAGCCACGGCGCGACGAAATGAGCGAGACGGTATTGCGGCGCGGTGCGGAGTCTGGCGGATGACCGATCTCGCCGTCCTCTACGAACATCCAGTATGGTTGAAGCCGCTGTTCGCGGCCCTGGACCGCAGAGGCGTCGACTGGCGACCGATCGCTATTCAGGATCACGTGTTCGATCCGGGCGACGCGAGGCCGCCCGCCCGTGTCGTATTCAACCGTCTCGCCATGTCGTCCATCCTGCGCCAGCAAGAGCATGGCCTGTTTCACTGCCTGGCGGCGCTTGACCACTGGGAGGGCGCGGGCGCGCGGGTGATCAACGGCGCGCGTCCGCTCGCCTACGACCTCAACAAGGCGCGGCAGCTGAGCCTGTTCGGCCGAGCCGGGCTCGCCATTCCAAAGACGCGGGTGGCGCACAGGCGCGAGGATGTGCCGCGGCTGGCCGCCGAAGTCGGTTATCCGGTGATGGTCAAGGCCAATATCGGCGGTTCTGGGTCGGGCATGATCCGGTATGAGGCGCCGGATGAATTGGCGGCCGCCGTCGCCGACGGGCTCACGCCGATGGGCGTCGACGGCGTCGTTCTCGTTCAGGCATATGTGCCGGCGAGGGGCGGTCGCATTATCCGCTGCGAGTTGCTGGCGGGCCGGTTCCTCTACGCCATTGCGCTGGAGGGCGCGGGTTCGACCTTCGATCTTTGTCCGGCCGACGTCTGTCTGGCCGACAAGCCGACGATTAAGGTGGCGGCCTTTCAGCCGCCGGCCGACCTGATCGCCGGCGCCGAGCGCGTCGGGGCCATGGCGGGGCTCGACGTCGGCGGGATCGAATATATGATAGATGATCGTGGTGGCGAACCAAAATTCTATGATTTCAACGCTATGTCGAATTTCGTGGCCAATCCGGTCGAGGTTTTGGGATTCGACCCGCACGACGATCTCGTCGACTTCCTGGCGCGCGAAATCTCCCGCATGAAAGCGCCGGCGTGAGGTACGGCTTCTGGGCTCCGGTGTTCGGCGGATGGCTGCGCAACGTGCCTGACGAAGGCATGGCCGCCACCTGGGACTATATGCGCGCCCTGTGCCAGCGGGCCGAGGAGATCGGCTATGACCTCACGCTCGTGGCCGAGCTCAATCTCAACGACATCAAGGGGACGGATCAGCCGGCGCTGGATGCGTGGTCGACGGCGGCCGCGCTGGCGGCGGTGACCACACGCCTGGAGCTGATGGTCGCCGTGCGTCCGAACTTCCACCAGCCGGCGCTGTTCGCCAAACAGGCGGCCAACATCAGCCGGATCAGCGGCGGGCGCCTCTCGCTCAACGTCGTCTCGTCCTGGTGGGCCGAGGAAGCCAGGAGCTATGGCCTTGCCTTCGACCAGCACGACGACCGCTACGCCAGGACCCGTGAGTGGCTGGAGGTGGTGGAGGGTCTGTGGCGCGAGCCGAGGTTCAGCTTCGAAGGCGATCGCTATCGTCTTGACGGAGCTGTCTGCGAGCCGAAACCAGAGGCGAAGCCGATCGTCTATGCCGGCGGAGAGTCCGAAGCCGCCAAGAGTCTCATAGCCGAGCGCTGTGACGCCTATGTCATGCACGGCGACGAGCCGGGCGTAGTCGCCGCCAAGATCGCCGACATGAGGTCGCGCCGCGCCTCGGTCGGCAAGCCGCCGATGATCTTCGGCATGGCCGCCTACGCCATCGTGCGCGCCACGCGCGAGGACGCGCTGGCCGAACTGGCGCGCATCACCACCCTGGATCCGGCCGCCCCGGGCTTTGCCAATTTCGATCAGTGGGTCGGCGGGACCGAACTGGAGCAAGAGCTGAAAATTCAGGAATATTCGGTCTCGAACCGTGGCCTGAGGCCCGGCCTTGTCGGGACGCCGGCCGAGGTCCGCGCGCGTATCGCCGAGTTTGAGTCCGCCGGCGTCGACCTGTTGCTCCTGCAGATGAGTCCTCAGCTCGGGGAGATGGAGCGTTTCGCGGCCGAGGTGATCGCCGCCTGAACGATCACTCCGCGGGCCAGGTGACTTCGGTCAGGCGCTCGGAAAGCTCCCACAGGCGCCGCGCCGTCTCGACGTCCCGCGCTTTCTTGGCGACGAAGGCGACTTTGGGCGGACCCCGCATTTCGAGCATGTGCGAAGGACCATAATAGCCGCCGCCAACCGCGCCCGGTGAAGTCGCGGCGTAGAGCGTCGGCCACGCGCCGTCAGCGGCGCTCTGGCTGGCGAACGCGCCAAGGACGCGGGCCGCCAGGTAGCCAATTCCACGCCGGCCGGGGCCATTGTCGATGAGATCCGTGCGCGCGAAGCCGGGATGGGCGGCGTTCGACATCAGTCTCCAACCTCCAGCGTCGCTGCGGCGTTGAAGCTCAAGCGCGAACATCAGCATGGCGAGTTTGGACTGTGCGTAAGCCCGCTCGGGGCTGTAGCCGCGTTTCCATTGCGGATCCTTGAAGCGGATGGCGCCGGCGAGATGCACGCCGCTGGAGAGGCTGACCACGCGTGGCGCCTCGGCGCGGCGAAGCAGGGGCCGGAGACGGGCCGTGAGGGCGAAATGGCCCAGGTAGTTGGTCCCGAACTGAAGCTCGAAACCGTCGACGGTCGCGCCGCGCGCCGGGGGCGCCATGACGCCGGCGTTGTTCACCAGCAAATCCAGACGCCCGACTTGGCCGCTGAGCCGTTCGGCGAATGCAGCGACCGAAGCCAGACTCGCCAGGTCGAGCGACTCGAAGCGCGGCGTGCGGCCGGTGGCGGCGCGAATCTCCTCGACGGACTTGGCGCCCTTGGCGGGGTTGCGCCCGGCCAAGATCACGTCGGCGCCCTTGGCGGTCAGCACCAGGGCGGTTTGATACCCGAGGCCCCCCGTGCCGGTGACCACGCATACGCGGCCGGCTTGTGAGGGAATGTCGGTCGTCGTCCAGGTCATGGAGAAGCTCCGCGGCGGGAACGGGTCAATTGGGAGCTAGGCCCAGACCCACAACAGGGGCGACTTAGTGCTTCAGAGTCTCGTCCAAAAGCGCCAGCAGGGCGTCCCAGTGCCGCTCGGCCGCCGCCTCGTCATAGACCGGCATGTCCGGCGGGGCGTAGCCGTGGTGGGCGCCGGCGTAGATCTCGACGGTGTTCCGGACCCCCGCGGAGGAGAGCGCCGCGCGCAGGCGATCGGCCTGCTCGGGCGGAAAGCCGGCGTCCGCGTCGGCGCCGCCGATATAGACGTTGGCCTTGATCCTTGGGGCCAGCAGGTGGGGGCTGTCCGGCTCATCCGTGGCCAGCCGGCCGCCGTGGAAGCCGCCCGCGGCGACGATCTTGTCTGGATAGGCGCCCGCCGCCCGCAGGGCGAGCGCCGCGCCCATGCAGTAGCCGGTGCATCCGACCTTGTCTGATTTGGCGTCCGGCTGGGTGTCGAGCCAGGCGAGGAAGGCGCCGGTGTCGCGCGTCGACTTTTCCGGGTCGGTCGACGCCATCAGCGTGCCAAACACCCTGCGCCGGGCCTCCTCGCTGGCGAACACTTCCTTGATGTTGATGGGTTCGTAAGGCCCGGCGCGCCAGAACATATCGGGCAACAAGACGTAATAGCCGTGGCCTGCCAGACGCTCGCACATGTCGAAGAGCGCCGGTCGAATGGCCGGCGCGTCCATGTAGAAGATCACCGCCGGCCACGGACCTTCGCCGTCCGGCTTGAAGGTAAAGGCGCGGGCCGCGCCGTCGGGCGTCGGGATGGAGACTTCGGTCCTGGACATGGTCGGGCATCCTTTGCGGCGGACGTTCATGCCCCGCCTGACGCTACGTCAGCAAATCGCCTTTGGCTCGGGCGGACAACGGGGCTCTTACGAAGATTTCACGAAGACTTCCGCATCCGAAGGCGCATGACCCGGCCACCTTACCTGTGAGAGGCGCCCGTCGGCGGTGGCCCGGAACAAGGACTGGGAGATTTTATGATGGAAGCGGGATTGTTCGTGCCAATTTTCTTCATGGTTTGTGTGGCCGCTTGCATCGTGGCGCCGGGGTACTTTCGACACCGAGACCGCGAGCAGATGCAGCAGACTCTTCGAGTCGCCATTGAGAAGGGGCAGGCGCTGCCGCAAGACCTCGTGACGGCGCTCCAGGGCAACGTGGCGACGCGGTTTACGCCGACCCGCGAGGCGGATCTGCGCCGGGCGATCGTGCTTATCGCCGTGGGTGTCGGAATGTGCGGTCTGGGTTATGGCCTATGGCGCGGCATCACGGTCGATGATGAGTTTGGCGCCTACACCACAGGCTGGATAGTCGCGGGCTCTGGCGCGATCCCGGGCCTTATCGGCTTGGCCTATCTCATCCTGTGGGCCATGGGCCGCAAGACACCTAGGTCCTGACGGCGCGACCAACCCTGGGGAGGGGTTGTCATGGTCGACACCATCCGCGCGGCGAGGCATGACCTCGAACTGGTCGCCCTCGCCGTGGCCGGCAACCGGCCGGCGTTCGGCGAACTGGTCCGCCGCCACGGCTCGGCCGTGCGCGCCCTGCTGCGCCGAATGGGCGCGGACGCCCACCAGGCGGACGATCTGGCGCAGGACGCCTTTCTGGCGGCCTTTGAGCAGATCACCGACTTTCGCGGCGACGGCACTTTTCAGGCCTGGGTCAAGCGCATCGCCGCCCGAGCCTATGTCAGGCGCTGGCGCCGCGAGGCGCGCGAGGATCTGATGGCCGAACCGCCGGACCGCGCCGACCCGGCGCCGGATCATGCCGGCTCCATCGACCTCGACGGGGCCCTGGCTTCGCTTTCGGGTCCGGAACGGATGTGCGTGTCGCTCTGTTACGGCGCAGGCTTGTCGCATGCCGAGGCCGCTGCCGCCTTGAATGCGCCACTGGGAACGGTCAAATCCCATGTCAAACGTGGTATGGATAAGCTCCGCGTCCGCCTCGGGGCGAGCGGCGGGGCCTTGGAGAGCCAGGCTCATGGCTGACAAGACCTTCGAGACGGAGCTCGATCGGCTGTTCGGCGAGCATCCCGCATTCCCGGACGCGGACCTCTTCGCGCTGAGGGTGGAATCGAGCCTCGAGCGCGGCTGGACGTTCCGCAGCTTCCTGATCGGAGGCCTCGGTCTCATCGGCGGCCTGGTGGCCGTGGTCCAGCTGATGGGTTACGGCGTTCTGCCGAAGCTGAACGCCCTGGCCGCCGAGTATGCGCCGACGGTTCAGGTCAAATGGACCGACGTCGCCGTCTCCCATGTGCTGCCGGGCGGTCTTGAGGTAAACGGCGAAATCCTGTGGATGTCGGCGGCGATGGCGGTGGTGGCCGTCGGTTTCGCCCTGACGCGCGCCATTCGCGAAATCTGAACCTCAAGGACACACCGCCTCATGTCGGCCCAGCGCGAGCAAAGACGGATCACGGCGCCCCGGATCACGGCGCGCAAGGGCCGCGAGCCCATTGTCTGCCTGACGGCTTACACCGCCCCGATGGCCGAACTGCTCGACGAGGTGTGCGACCTGATCCTGGTAGGCGATTCGGTGGGCATGGTGCTCCACGGCCTGCCCAATACGGTCGGCGTCACCCTGGAGATGATGATTCTGCACGGCCAGGCGGTCATGCGCGGCAGTCGCCGGGCCCTGGTCGCGGTCGACATGCCGTTTGGAACCTATGAAGGCGCGCCCGAGGAGGCCTACGCCAACGCCACGCGCGTCCTTAAGGAAACCGGCGCCGGGGCCGTCAAGGTGGAGAGCGGGCCGCATGTCGCCGAAACCATCGCCTATCTCACGGCGCGCGGTGTGCCGGTGATCGGACACGTCGGTCTTCGCCCGCAATCGGTGCTTACCGACGGTGGCTTCCGCGCCAAGGGACGGCTGGAGGCGGAGCAGGCCGAGGTCATGGCCGAGGCGCAGGCGGCGGCGAGCGCGGGCGCCTTCTGCGTCGTCGTCGAAGGCGTCGCCGAGCCCCTCGCCAGAGAGATCACCCAGGCGCTTTCCGTACCGACCATCGGCATCGGCGCGTCGGCCGGGTGCGACGGCCAGATCCTGGTGACCGAGGACATGCTGGGCCTGTTCGACTGGACGCCAAAGTTCGTGCGCCGCTACGCGGACCTGCGTGGCGAGATCGCCGGAGCCGTGCGCGCCTACGCCGCCGACGTGCGCGCGGGGACTTTTCCGGCGGCCGCCGAAACCTACTACGCCTCCGCCAAAGGCTGACCGTCGGGCATGCGAGGCTGCGTCGTCTTCGACCTGGACGGCACGCTGATCGACAGCGCGCCCATATGCGCCGAGATCCTGAATGCGATGCTCAGCGAGCGGGGTGACCCGGCGGGAGTCACTGTGGCGCAGACCCGGCCCTATGTGACTACGGGCGCCGCGCTGATGGTCGCCGGTTTGCTCGGGGAGCGCTGTGGCGAAGTCGAGACCGCGTTGGACGAGTTCCGCCAGCGTTACGCCGCGCTGCCTACGCCGCCGGAATGCCTCTTTCCCGGCGCCCGGCGAAGCCTCGCTAAGCTCCGGGCCGCCGGCTTCAGCCTGGGCGTGTGGTCCAACAAGCGCCAGGAGCAATGCGACAAGGTGATCGAGGAACTCGGGCTTGCCGGCGACTTGGACGCCGTCGTTGGCTCCGGCCCCGCCACGCCCCTGAAGCCCGACCTCACGGGCCTCGACCTGGTCTTGGCGCGCGCCGGCGCGACGCGGCTTCACTGCTGTTATGTTGGCGACAGTGAACCCGACCATCGCGCGGCGTTGCGCGCCGGCCTGCCGCTGGTGATGATGACCCACGGGTACGGCGACTATGGCCGCGTCTGGCCCAGGGCGGTGTTTTGCGACTCGTTCGATCGGCTGCCGCGGATCGTCGAGGGTTTATTGCCTGTGCGGAATGCTGCATGAGCTGCGGTCCCGCGCCTTATCCGACGCGTTGCAGCGTGGCGCTCGCCACGATAGGTTCCGCGCCCCGGCGCGAGGCCGGTTGGGAGTCTTAAAGAAAAATCGTGGTGGATTTCATTGAAGAGGTCGAGGAGCAGCTCCGCTCCGACCGCTATCGCGCCATTGCGCGCAAATCCTGGCCGTGGTTCGCGGCGCTGGTGGCGGCGGTTGTCGTCGCGTTTCTAGCGGTATGGGGCTATGGCGCCTGGCGCGACCGCAACATCGCCCAGGCCTCGGTCGCCTATGACAAGGCGCTGACCGAACTTGCGCAGGGCGACCAGACCGGCGCCTACAACGACTTCGGGCCGATCGCGCAATCCGGTCCCGCCGGCTATCGGATGCTGTCCTTGATGCAGCAGGGCAACATCCGTCTGGGGGCCGGTAAGGCCAGCGACGCCGCGGCCCTCTTCGACCGGGCGGCCCAGGCGGCGCCCAACTCCATGCTGCACGATCTCGCCAGCCTGCGCGCCGCCCTGGCGCTCCTCGACACGGCGCCGTTGCCGCAGCTTCAGACACGTCTCACGCCGCTCATCGGCGAGAACAAGCCTTTCGACCTTCAGGCTCGCGAGGCCCTGGCCATGGCCAAGCTCGCCGCCGGCAAGACCGCCGAAGCGCGAAGCGACTTCAACGCGCTGACCCTCACTCTGGGTGTAAGCCAGGCGATGCGCGCCCGCGCCGAAGCCGCTATAGCACTCATTGATTCCGGCGAAGTCCCCGCCGCTATCGCGGCTGCGAAGCTCGCCGCCACATTGCCGCCGCCAAGACCGGGAACTTTGCCTGCGTCACCCGACACCTCCTCCAGCCAAGGCGCCCAGGCGCCGCAAGATCAAGGCGAGACCGGTACCGCTCAATGACCACGTTTCGCAACCTGGGTGTCGTGACCGCGACCGCCCTGGCGCTCAGCGCGTGCGCCACCATCTCGAAGGTCAGCGCAGTCAATCCTATTCATGGTCGGCGCCACCACGCCACCACGGCCTCCCGGGGGGTGCGCATCCCGGTGATCGCGCAGAATGAACAGCTCAAGGTGGCCGACGCGCTGAAGGGCCAGGATTTCTTCCTTCCGCCGCCGTCGCCCCAGGCGGAGTGGCCTCTGCCGGGTGGCAACCTCGCGCAATCGATCGAGCATGTGGAGGCGGCGCCCAACTTCGTGGTGGCCTGGAAGCGCAGCTTCGGCGTTCCCGGCTCGCGAAGCCATCATGTGACGGCCCCGCCGATCGCCGAGGGCGGCCGGATCTTCGTCATGGATGGAGCGGCGGGCGTCTCGGCCCATGACGCCCAGACCGGGGCTCAGCTCTGGCGCGCCAACATCGCGCCCAGGTCCAAGCGCGACCGCGAAGCCTGGGGGGGCGGCCTCGCCTTCGCCGAGGGCAAGATCTTCGCCACGTCCGGATTCCGTGAAGTCGTGGCGCTCGATGCGGCGACCGGCCGGCTCCTCTGGCGCACCGCGACCGACGCTCCGATGCACGCCGCTCCGACCGCGGTCGACGGGCGTGTGTTCGCCGAGGACGTCAATGACGAGCTGTTCGCCTATGACGCAACCAGCGGCGTCCAGCTGTGGACCTATCAGGCCCTGGCTGAGTCGGCGCGGATCGTCGCCGCCACCAGCCCCGCCGTAGAGAATGACACCCTTGTGAGTTCGTTCGCATCCGGCGAACTGATCGCCCTGCGGTCGGCCAACGGGGCCGAATTGTGGAACGCCAGCCTCTCGCACGCCAACCGCACCAACGCGCTTTCGGAAATCCGCGACATCCCCGGGCGTCCGGTGATCTTCCGCTCCGACGTCTATGCCGTCAGCCACTCCGACGTCCTCGCCGCGGTCGATCTGCGGACCGGTCAGGTGCGTTGGACCTTGCCCGTCTCGGCCATCACCACGCCCTGGCCCGCCGGCGACGTAATCTATGTGGTCGACGACACCGGTCAGGTCATCTGCGCCTCCCGCGACGCGGGGCAGGTCTATTGGATCCGCAACTTGAACGCCAACCTCAAGAAAAAGCAGAAGGGGGCCTACTGGTCGACGCCGATCCTCGCCTCGAACCGGCTGATCACCGTCTCCAGCAAGGGCGAAGCGGCGGCGATCAATCCCAAGACGGGCGAGATCGAGCGCCGCATCAAGCTGGGCGCCGACGCCCTGCTCGGTCCCATCGCCGTGAACGGCGTCCTCTATGTGGTCAGCGACTCGGCGCAGCTGATCGCGATCCGGTAGGGGATCCGCCGTGCGGGTGCGGCTCGCGATCGTCGGCCGGCCCAATGTGGGCAAGTCCACGCTGTTCAACCGCTTGGCCGGCCGGCGGCTGGCCATCGTGGACGATCAGCCGGGCGTGACGCGCGACCGCCGGTTCGGCGCCGGGCGGCTCGGCGATATCGACCTTGAGCTCATCGACACCGCCGGCTTCGAGGACGTCACCGACGCCAGCCTGGAAACGCGCATGCGCCGTCAGACCGAACTGGCCATCGCCGAGGCGGGGGTGGTGGTGTTCGTCATCGATGCGCGCGAGGGCGTGATGGCGCTCGACGAGGTCTTCGCGGCCCAGCTGCGCAAGGCCGGCAAGCCGGTGGTGCTTGCGGCCAACAAGGCCGAGGGCCGGGCGGGGGAGGCCGGCGTCCTCGACGGTCACTCCCTGGGGCTCGGCGAACCGATCGCCATCTCGGCCGAACACGGCGAGGGCCTGGCCGACCTCTACGCCGCCATCGTCGACGCCGCCGGAGGCGTCGCGGCCGATGGGGCGGACGACGAGCAGGGCGCGGACAAGCCGATCCGCATGGCTATTCTCGGGCGGCCGAACGCCGGCAAGTCGACGCTGGTCAATCGGCTGATCGGCGAAGAGCGCCTGCTGACCGGTCCCGAGGCGGGTATCACCCGCGACGCGGTGAGCGTGGACTGGACGTGGGACGGCCGGCGCGTCCGCCTGGTCGACACCGCCGGCCTGCGCCGCAAGGCCCGGGTCGAGGGTGGGCTCGAGCGGCTAGCGGTTCAGGATTCGATCCGGGCGCTGACCTTCGCCGAGGTGGCCGTGCTGGTCATGGATGCGACCTGCGCGTTCGAGACCCAGGATCTGCAGATCGCCGACCTGATCGAGCGTGAGGGCCGGGCCTTGGTGTTCGTACTCGCCAAATGGGATCTGGTGGACGACCCCGGCCCCCGCCTGAAGGCCTTCATCGAGCGGGCCGAGCAGATGCTGCCTCAGGTCCGCGGCGCGCCGGTCGTGGCGCTGTCGGCGGAGACTGGCCGCGGCCTCGACCGGCTGATGCCGGCCGTGGTCAAGGCCCACTTCGACTGGTCTTCCAAGGTCAGCACGCGCGATCTCAACGACTGGCTGAAGCTGGCCATCGAGCGGCATCCGCCGCCGGCGGTCGAAGGACGACGCGTCAAGCCCAAGTACATGGCGCAGATCAAGGGCCGGCCGCCGACGTTCGTTCTGTTCGCCAGCCGCGCCGACAAGCTCGCCGAAAGCTACCGCCGCTATCTGATCAATTCTCTGCGTCAGAGCTTCGATCTTCCGGGAACGCCCATTCGCCTGACCGTGAAAGCAGGCAAAAATCCGTATGCGGAGGAAATGGCCGATCCGGTCAAGGCGTTCCAGGCGCGGCGTCGACGCGCGCGGCTGCCCAGTCGCTGAATTTCACTGTCCGCGTGGGCGGACCCGGATCGGACGCCTGGGCCAGCTCGACGATCAGGGGTCCGATCTCGGCCGGATCGGTGAGCAAGGCCTTGTCCTCGCCCGGGAAGGCCTCGGCGCGCATCTTCGTTCGCATCACGCCCGGATCGAGGAGGACGGCGCGGATGTTCGAGGAGTCGACCTCGTCGGCCCAACAGCGGACGAGCGCCTCCAGGCCGGCTTTGGTGGCGGCGTAGGAGCCCCAGAACGCCTTGGGCCGTTCCGCGCGGCCGGAGGTCAGAAAGATGGCGCGACCCGCGTCGCTGGCGCGCAATAGCGGCTCAAGCGACCGGATGAGCCGGAAGACGCAGGTCAGGTTGGTGGCCATGATCCTGTCCCATAACACCGGCGGAATGTGAGTTACGGGCCGCAAGCCGCCCAGCATGGCGGCCGCGTGCACCAGCACGTCGAGACGCCGATGGCGCTCGAAGATGGCGAGCCCCAGCTGATCAATGCCGTCGCCCTTGGCCAGGTCCATGGGGACCAGC
>Ga0302314_10001619_pt1 | contig 42024 bp, 39 predicted proteins | sample III_Palsa_N2_3_FD_200533 | JGI IMG/M metagenome (GOLD analysis project Ga0302314, IMG submission 200533) | Peat permafrost microbial communities from Stordalen Mire near Abisko, Sweden - III_Palsa_N2_3 | ecosystem: Environmental > Terrestrial > Soil > Palsa > Peat permafrost | place: Sweden... | reverse complement strand
TCCTGCGCGAATACCTGGCGCGGGAGGGGATGCCGCCAACCCAGGCGGAAATTGCCGCGCGGTTCGGCTTCACGCAGAAGGCGGCGGGCGATCATCTGAAGCTGATCGCGGCCAAGGGGGTGATCGAACTGCGCCGCGATATCCCGCGCGGTATCCGCTTGCGCGATCGCGCTGGGCCGGCGGGCAGCGAGCGGGCGTTCCTGCCGCTGCTGGGCCGCGTCACCGCGGGACCGCCGATGCTGGGCACCGAAAAATTCGACGAATTGCTGCCGATCTCGCCGGCCATGTTCAGGCCGCCGGCGGACTATCTGCGCCGGGTCGTCGGCAGCTCGATGGTCGATATGGGCATCCAGGATGGCGATCTGATCGGCGTCAAGCAGACACCAGTTGCGGAAAACGATCAGATCATCGTCGCCAAGCTGTTCTCGCACGCCGGCATCGAACTCACCGTCCGACGCCTGCGGCGTAGCGGTGATACAACCTATCTGCTGCCCGGCAATGCCGGCCTGAAGCCGCTGGTGGTCGCTCTTGGCACAAACCTCGATGGGGCGCCGGCGGTCGAAATCGAAGGGCTGTATTGCGGCCACTTTCATCCGCACTCGGGCTGAGTGCGCGGCGGCAAACGGCGTCTCCGGCGAAAACATGCCACATGCCGCGTAACACTTGCCGCGCCGTTACCACCTGTTCTGCAAGAGCCCCATCGTGACGCTCGACCGGGGCTCTACGCTCAGAGTTCGGTGCTGCGCCGCCCGATGATGCGCAGCAGTCCCTTGATCGAAGCATGGATCAGGACGTAAACCAGGATCGCCAGCAGGGCTGATGAGGAAAAAGCGAAGCCTTGGTCAGTCGCCGGTGTCGGCAGGACGCCTCTGAACGGCGCGAAGATCGGCGCCGTAATTCCATCCACCAGCCTGACCAGGCCCGCGCCCTGCCGGGCTCCGACCAGGGTCAGCAGGAAACGCAGCCCCAACAGGCCGTAAATAAGGTAGAACAGGTAATCGACGAACTGCCGGATACGGGCGTAGCGTCGTTGCCGCTCGATCTCGCTGTCGGTCTCCGCGACATTGTCGATGGCTTTGCCGCGCAGGCGGGTTGCCAGCGCATCGATCTTCGCGGCGTCGGCGTCGCCCACGCTGCGCGCACTGGTGCGGATCTCCGCATGGACGCTGTTCTCGAGCTCGCCTGTGACGACGCCGTGCTGATGCAGCCGGCGCGCCTCGTCGACGGCGATTTTTTCATCGGTCATGGCTGTTCCGGAGAATGAGGGCCATGGCTCAAATGCCGCCCGTGATCAGCAACACGATGATGATGATTGCCACCAACCCGATGCCGCCACTGGGGTAGTAACCCCAGTTGGCCGAGTACGCTCCCCGGCGGGGAAACGCACCGAGCAGCGCCAATAGCAGCACGATCAGCAGAATGGTGCCTAGCATGTTCCACCTCCGTGTGGATGTCGCAGGCTTAGGCCCATCGGCGAACCTTTAAGTTCCTGCGCATCCGCGCAGGGTGTTTCCCGGCATCAACTAAACAAAGAAAGGGGCCGCAAAGCGGCCCCCTTTTACAGTCCGGTCAGGGACGACCGGTGCTTGGACAGGACGTCCATAGCTCCCGGAGGCTTGGACAGGGACGTCTAGTGCGTGGGGCCCGGCTTGTCGTCGAGCTTGGCTTCGACCTGGATCTGCAGCTTGACCTGGCCGCCGGTCATCGGCACTGCGTAGGCGATGCCGAAGTCGCTGCGGTCGAACTGCGCGGATGCATCGGCGCCGCAGACCTGCACCTTGAGCATCGGGTGAATGATGCACTTGAAGGAATTGATCTTCAGCGCCACCGGCTTGGTCACGCCGTGCAGGGTCAGCTGGCCGTCCACTTCCACCGGCGTATCGCCGTCGAACTTGATGGTGTCCGCCTTGTACTCCGCGGTCGGGAATTTTTCGACGTCGAAGAAATCGGCGCTCTTGGCGTGCTTGTTCATCTTCTCCATGCCGAAATCGATCGAAGTCGTGTCGATGACGATGTCGACCGTGCCGGTGTGGGCCTTGCGGTCCAGGGTGACGGTGCCGGACTGGGTGTGATCGAACTTGCCGCGCCAGTAGGAAATGGCCTGGATGTGCGGCGCCTCGAAGCTGGCGTAGGTGTGGTCCGGATCGACGGTGTAATGCTCGACATCGGCGAAAGCGGGGACGCTCAGCGCCGCCAGCAGGGCTGCGGCGGCGATGCGGTTGAGTTTCATGGGGAAACGCTCCTGTCTTAGTGCTTGGGGGAAACGACGATGTGGAACTTGACGGTGACGGGATCGGCGACGGTGTCCTTCCATTCGTCGTCGCCGATGTTGAAATACGCGCGCGAGATGGTGACGGCGCCGTCGAAGCTGCTGCCGTCGCCATCGGTCTTGAAGGTGACGGGTACGGTCAGGGTCTGTGTCTTGCCCTTGAGGCTGAGCGTGCCGCTGGCCTCGTAACGCGCGCCGCCCAGGGGTTTCACCCCGGTGGCGTCGAAGCTCGCCTTGGGAAAGTGCGCGGTGTCGAACCAGGCGGCCTTGCGCACTTCGCTGTTGTAGTCCTCGTCGCCGAGATCGAAGCTGGCGGTGTCGATCTCGATGTGCGCCTTGGCCTGCGCCGGCTTGGCGGGATCGAAATCGACGCTGCCCCGGAACTGCTTGAAGGGCGCGTCCACCGCCACTTTCATCTGGGTGAAGGTGGCGCTGACGCTGCTCTTCGCCGCGTTGACCGGCGCGTCCGCCGCGGCGGCGCCGAGGGTCAGCAACAGGGCGGCGAGGGCGGCCGTGCGGTGCAGGGTTTTCCCGGTCATGGGGACTCCTTGGTTTGGCTAGTGGGAGCGCCAGCGCAGCATGCGGCGCAGCGTTTCATCGCGATCGAGGAAATGGTGCTTCAGCGCCGCCGCCACATGCAGCAGCAGGACGTAGAACATCAGCCAGGCAAAGGTCGCATGGATGTCGCCGAGGGCGTCCGCCAGCAGCTTGTTCTTGGCCAGCAGGTTGGGCAGGGGCAGGATGCCCAGATACACCACCTGGTAACCGGTGGCGGAGCTGAACAGCCAGCCGCTGAACGGGATGGCGAACATCAGCGTGTACATCAGCGCATGGGTGAATTTGGCACCGATTTGCTGCCAGGCCGGCATCGGCGGCAAGGCCGGCGGCCGGTGTGTCAGCCGCCAGATGCCGCGCAGGGCGACCAGGGCGAGCACGGTGATGCCCAGCCACTTGTGATAGGCCACCAGCTTCAGCTTCTGCGGACTGAAGTGCATATCCGACACCACCAGCCCCAGGCTGAAGGCGCAGATGATGATGCCGGCCACGACCCAGTGCAGGGCAAGGGCGGTGCGGGTGTAGTGGCTTGCGGCCAAGGGCGGTGGCTTGGAAGTGGGACTCATCCGTGAGTGTCGGTTCGGCTGGTTGCGGTTCTATTTCAGGCGCTGTGCGCCGCCGCGGCCTGCGGCACTCGTGCCGTGGCTTCGGTCAGCAGGTTGCGGATCGAGACCCCGTCCAGGGCCATGCGCAGGGCCTGCTCGGGCCTGGACAGCATGCATCCCAGGGTGGACTGGATGCCGGCGCTCATCGGGCAGTCCGGGTTGGGGTTGATGCGGCCGATGGAAAACAGATCCTCGGCGGCGCGGATGGCGTCATACACCTGGAGCAGGCTGATCTCATCCGGCGAGCGCGCCAGGCGGGCGCCGCCGCCGGGGCCGAGCTGGGTCTCCACCAGGCCGGATTCGCGCAGCATCGACAGCATGCGCCGCACCAGGGCGGGGTGGGTGCCGATGCTGGCCGCCAGTTCGTCCGAAGTCACCATGCGCTCCTGCGCCAGACTCATGAAAGTCAGTGCATAGGTGGCGACTGCGAAGCGGGTATTCATTGCGTGACTAGTTTAGTAACTAATTATCGGGAGTCAAGCGAGGCGACCGGCTCGCATATTGCGTTGCTATCGGCAATGGCGCAGTGCCGCCGCATCAGTGGCGCTTTTGAACTTGGCTCGACTCCCGCCGGTCGATAAAATGCTCAATTGCTGTCGCCAGATCACTATTTCCTGCTAGAGGCTATCCCCTGTGAACGAAAAGATTCTCCGCGAAACCGCTTTGGCGATGGTCGCCCCCGGCAAAGGCCTGCTGGCCGCCGACGAGTCCACTGCCACCATCGGCAAGCGGTTCGAGACGATCGGCGTCGAAAACATCGAGCCGAATCGCCAGGCTTACCGCGACATGCTGTTCACCACCCCGGGCTTCGAGCAGCACACCAGCGGCGTGATCCTGTTCGAGGAAACCCTGTTCCAGAAGAGCCTGGCCGGCCAGCCCTTCTCGCAGCTGCTGGCGGCCAAGGGCGTGATTCCGGGCATCAAGGTGGACAAGGGCGCCAAGCCGCTCGCTGCCGGCGGCCCCGAGGAAACCGTCACCGAGGGCCTCGACGGCCTGCGCGAGCGCCTGGAGAAATATTTCGCCGCCGGCGCCCGTTTCGCCAAGTGGCGCGCGGTCATCACCATCGGCAAGGGCACGCCGAGCTACAACGCCATCCACACCAATGCCCACGCCCTGGCCCGTTACGCCGCACTGTGCCAGGAGGCCGGCATCGTGCCGATCGTCGAGCCGGAAGTGCTGATGGATGCCGACAACACGGTCGAGACTTGCGAGAAGGTGACGGACTGGGTGCTGTCGGAAGTGTTCCAGGAACTGTATTACCAGAAGGTGCTGCTGGAAGGCATCGTGCTCAAGCCGAACATGGTGGTGTCCGGTGCCAAGTGCCCGACCCAGGCCGGCGTGCAGGAAGTGGCCGAGCGCACCCTCAATGTGCTGAAGCGCCGCGTGCCGGGTGCCGTGCCGGGCATCGCCTTCCTCTCCGGCGGCCAGTCAGATGAGCTGGCGACGGCCCATCTCGACGCCATGAACAGGATTGGTCTTTCTGGCGGCAACCTGCCCTGGAAGCTGACCTTCTCCTACGGCCGCGCCCTGCAGGCCGCCGCGCTCAAGGCCTGGGGCGGCAAGAACGTGGATGCCGGCAAGCTGGCCCACCTGCACCGCGCCAAGATGAACGGCCTCGCCGCGCTGGGCCAGTGGGACGCCAAGCTGGAAAAGGCTGCCTAAAGCCTGACGTAGGTCGGCTCAAGCCGAAGGCGGAGCCGACAGCCGCAAACCAGCCCGCTCGCGGATATTCCGCGAGCGGGCAGCGGCCAAATACCCTAAGTTGCCTCAAAATCGCATGCTCGCCTGCAGCCCCCCGTCGGGAGGGTTGCTCAGCGTCAGCCGCCCGCCGATCTGCTGCACCAGCCGCTCGACGATGGGCAGGCCCAGGCCGCAGTGGCCTTGCTCGCTGCGCGCTTCGTCCAGCCGCTCGAACGGCCGCAGCAGCCGCTGCAACTCGCGCGGCGGGATGCCGGCGCCGTGGTCGCGCACTTGCAGCAGGCCGCCGGAGGGGCCGTGCTCGACACGCACTTCCACCGGCGCGGCGCCGTAAGCGAGGGCATTGTCGATCAGGTTGTCGAGGATACGCTCGATCATCTCCGGCGTGGCCGTTACGGTCAGGGTTCCATCTTCGGACAGAAGCACCGTCCTGCCGAGCTCGCGGTGGCGCGCCACCACGCCGTGCGCCACTTCGCCGACGTCGACGCGCCGGGCGTGGACGCTGGCGCCGGCCTTCTGGTAGTCGAGGAACTGGTCGATGATGTGCCGCATCGACTCCACGTCGCGTGCCAGGCTTTCCGCCGCGACACGGTCGTCGATCAGCTCCGCGCGCATGCGGATGCGGGTCAGCGGCGCGCGCAGGTCGTGGGACACACCGGCGAGGATCAAGCCGCGTTCGCGGTCCTGCGCCCTGAGGCGCTGCGCCAAGGCATTAAAACGCTCGGCGAAGACCCGGAATTCCTGCGGCGCCGACGCCGGCATCTCGATCTCGGCAAGCTCACTGACGCTGCGTGCCAGCGACTCGGCTCCACGGCGCAGCGGCCGGTTCACTTGCAGCAGCACGATCAGCACCGCGGCTGCCACCGCCAGGCCCATAGCCAGGAACAACCACAACTCCGGCAATAGTGAGGCCCAGGACAGGGCGGTGGCGACCGAAAGGCGGTAGTAGCCGTCACCGACCCTGAAGTCGATCCGCATCCGCTGTCGTGCGGCGCGCTCGAACGTCACCCGCGTGTCGGCCCCGGTGAGGCGCTGCAGCTCGGCCTCGATACGGTGATACATGGGCCGCCCGGTCACGGCCTCGGGCGGCAGTGCGGGCAGGGCTTCCAGATGCACGTCGCCGTCCACAGCGTTGAGCTGGCGGATCCAGTCGTCCCGCTGCGCCGGAGGCAGCGCCGTCAGGGCAGCGCGGACCCCAACCACGCCGGCGCTGATATTGCGCGCCAGCTGCGGCGCCGTCACCTCCTGCAGCCGGGCACGCAGCGTGGTGACGAACAGAGCACTGCCGCAGGCCAGCACCAGCAGCAGGACCAACGCCAGCCGCAGCGCCAGCCGTCGCGGCAGCAGACTCACCGGCGCGCCACGGCGGGTCCGGCGGGGCGTGGCCGTGCCACAGTCCGCTCGGCGAGCTTGCCGGTTCCGCACCATCCGCTCATGGTGCCTCCTGCGGGACGAAGACGTAGCCGACACCGCGCACGGTTTGGATCAGCACCGGATTTTCCGGGTCGCGCTCGATCAGCTTGCGCAGCCGCAGCACCTGCACGTCCACCGCGCGCTCGCTCAACTCGTGGCCGCCGCCTCGGGTCAGGTCGATCAGGCGCTCGCGCGACAGTGTCTTGAGCGGATGCGCCACCAGCGCGCCCAGCAGCGCGAACTCGCCTGAGCTGAGCCGCAGCGGCGCGCCATCGCCCTGCAGGGTGCGCGTCTGCGGGTCCAGCCAGTACGCGCCCACCCGCATCGCGGCGCCGGCGCGCGGCGCGCCGCCGGAAGGCGGCTGGCGCCGCCGCAGCACGGCATGGATGCGCGCCAGCAGCTCGCGCGGATTGAAAGGCTTTGCCAGGTAGTCGTCGGCGCCCATCTCCAGGCCGAGGATGCGGTCGATCTCGTCGCCGCGGGCGGTGAGCAGGATCAGCGGCAGGTCGTCGCCGTCGGCGCGCAGCTTGCGCAGCGCCTCCAGTCCGCCGGTGCCGGGCATCATCAGGTCCAGCACCACCAAGTGGGGCCGGCGCCGCGGCAGGCGGCGCAGCAACTCGTCGGCGGAGGCCATCGCCACCACTTCGAAACCCAGTTTGCCCAGGTACTGCTGCAACATGCCGCGCAACTCGGCATCGTCGTCGACCACGAACAGCAGGGCTTCTTCTGCGTTGGGCATGAACCGCATTCCAATCGATTGCGGGGTGCGGCACAAGTCGTTCCGTGTCGGAATGTTACCTGCCGCCGGTGCCGTAACAATTGGTAACAAACCGGTGGCACGGCTGAAACCAAGCGGCGGCGGCAAGGGCGTAGCGTGCAGTCCCGGAGCACTCCCGCTCTGCCGCTCCACCACCGGGGTCCCGCCATGAACCGTTCGCTCAACACCGTGCTGTGGGCCGGCGCCGCCATCGCCGCGCTGTGCCTGTCCGCCAATGCCACCGCCTACCAGCGCGCCACCTCGCGCGTCGGCGCGCTTGGCGGCCACCGCTCCGTCACCGCCCATGCCGCTCCCGGCCAGGGCTACTCGCGCCAGGTGAACGCCGGCGGCCCGCTTGGCGGCTCGCGCAGCAGCAGCGTCAGCGCCAGCGGCGGCAAGGGCTATCAGCGCGACTCTTCTGCCACCGGCCCGCTCGGCGGTACTCGTAGCGTCCAGGCCAGCGCCGTTCCGGGACAGGGCTACAACCGCGACGTGACGCACACCGGCGCGGGCGGCGTCACCGCCAGCCGCGACCTCTCGATTCAGAAGTGAGCCGGGCCTACGCGCAAACCGGCATTTCCCCCCACACCGGACCATCCGCAATGCGCCACCACGCCTTCTGGTTTCTGCCGATCGCCGTCGCCGCAATCCTGATCGAAGCGCTGCTGTACCGCCGGCGGCTGGGAAAATCCTATCCCTGGAAGGACAGCGGCCTGTCCCTGCTCGTCGCTGCCGGGCACAACCTGTCGCAACTGGCCGGTCGCGCCCTGCTCGGCGGGGTCTATGCCTACGCCTGGAACCATCGCCTGTTCACCGTGCCGCTGCACGGCGCTCTCGGCTGGGCGGGCCTGTTCCTGGGCGTGGAGTTCCTGTACTACTGGGAGCACCGCCTGAGCCACAGGGTGCGCTGGCTGTGGGCCACCCACGCCGTGCACCATTCGCCCCAGGAACTGACCTTGGCGGCCGCCCTGCGCCTGGGCTGGACCGGCCCCTTCAGCGGCGGCGGGCTGCTGTATCTGCCCCTGGTGCTGCTGGGCCTCCATCCGCTGGCCATCTTCGCCGCGCTTGGCCTCAGCCTGGTGTATCAGTTCTGGCTGCATACCCGAATGGTGCCGCGGCTGCCCGGGTTCGACCGCATCTTCAACTCGCCCTCCAACCACCGCGTGCACCACGCCTGTAATCCGGAGTACCTGGACAAGAACTTCGGCGGCGTGCTGATGGTTTTCGACCGCGTGTTTGGCACCTACGCCGCGGAGCGCGAAATCCCTTGCCGCTACGGCCTGCTGACGCCGCAGAACTCGGTCAACCCACTGGTGGTGGCGCTGGACGAGTGGCGCCGCCTGCTGCGCGACGCCGCCCGTGCCAGCGGCTGGCGCGCGGTGCTGCTCACCCTGTTCGGCCGCCCCTCCGCCGCCGCGCTCCCCAATCCCGTCCCAACAGGAACCTCCGTATGAAAATCCCGCCCAGCAAGACCTGGCTGCCGCTGCTGCTCATCGCTGCGCTGCCGATGATGAGCCTGGCCCAGGACAAGTCCGCCGCCGCGGATGCAGCCTCGCCGCGCCAGCGCATGCAACAGCTCTGCCAGGACCAGCCGGACCAATGCGCCCGGATACGCGATTACTGCAGCAACAACCGCGACCAGTGCCGCCAGATGCGCGAGCAGATGCAGGCCGCGCGTCAGCAGTGTCAGCAAGACCAGGCTGGCTGCGAGCAGAAAAAGCAAGCCTTGCGGCAGCAGTTCATGCAGCGCCTGAGCCAGACCCAGCAGCCCGCGCCGGCCGCATCAGCCGGGGCCAACCAGTGATCCCCGCCCGAACCCGCAGGAGATTGAACGTGAGGATGGAAGACAGAAGCAGCCTGTACGCGGGTGCCCGGATGCTGCGTCCAGGGGTTGCCCGTGCGGTGCCTCTGTTGTTGGCGAGTGCTCTGGCGCTCGGCCTCCCGGCTTGCAGCGGCGGCAGCTCAGGCAGCGGCGGTTCGGGCTCTTCGGGCGGCAGCGGGTCGAGTTCGTCAGGCTCATCCTCCTCGTCGTCCTCGGGCGGCAGCTCGGGCTCCTCCTCCGGCGGCCCGTCGTCCGGTTCCTCTTCGGGTCCCGGCGCGCTGTCGCTGGCGCAGCGCATTGCAGCCGCCACGCAGACGGCGCAGACAGCCAGCCTGTGCAGTGCCGTGACGCCGTTCTACTGGGAGATCGGTTACGCCGGCGGGCCGTATGCCGCCGGCTCGGTCGGCGGCAACACCTACACGGTGGACTCCAAGATGTCCGTCGCCTCCGCTTCCAAGTGGATGTACTCGTCCTTCGTGGTGCAACAGGAGGGTGGCACCGTCGGCGCCGCGGATATCCCCCTGCTGCATTTCACCAGCGGCTACACCAACATGGTTGAGGGGAGCTGCCAGGGCAATCCGCAGATCGGCCCGCCGCAGCAGACCGTCGACGAGTGCTTGGCCCAGCCCGGCGTCAAAACTGTCAGCGGCGGCAGCACCAACGGCTCGCAGGACAGCAGCACCGTCGGCTACTTCTACTACAACAGCGGACACCTGACCCATCATGCCAGCGCGCTGATGGGGATGGGCAGCGACACCACCGCCGGCGTCACACCCCTGGTGCAGCCGGTGCTGGAGCAAGGCAGCAGCTTCAGCTTTTTCGAGTACACCCAGCTCGACATGGCCGGCGGCATCGCCACCACGCCGGGCGATTACGCCATCTTCCTGCGCAACATCCTGAGCGGCAAACTGGCCATCCTCAACCTGCTCGGCAGCGACGCCGTGTGCACCAATCCCTCCACCTGTGCCACCGCACTCTACAGCCCGATCGACGGCCAGCCCGGCAACTTCGTCTCCAACGAGAGCTGGCACTACTCCCTGGGCCATTGGGTGGAGGACGATCCCACGCCACAGCCCGACGGCACCACCCTGGGCGACGGCTCCTTCAGCAGTCCCGGCGCTTTCGGCTTCTATCCCTGGATCGACGCCAGCAAGACCTACTACGGCATCCTGGCGCGCAGGGCCTCACAATCCGGCGCGTACTATCCGTCCGTCGAATGCGGCCGCATGATCCGCAAGGCCTTCCTCACCGGCAACCCGCAGCTTTCCGCGCCGGTGGAACCGTGAGCCGAAGCGCCGGCCTGCTCTGCGCCGTTCTGTTGCTGGGAGTGGCGATGCCGGCGCGCGCCGGTATCGCCGTACAGAATTTCGGCGGCCGCCCGATGCTGGTGTACACACCGGCGCATCTGCCTGCCGCCGGCTCGCGCGCGCTGGTGGTGGTGCTGCACGGCGGCCTCGGCAGCGCCCAGGGCATCGAGTCGGGCGGAGCGGAGCAAGCTCTGAGCCTGGACGCGGTGGCGGAACAGGCAGGCTTCGTCGTCGCCTACCTTAGCGGGACGCAGGCCATACGCATGTTTGGTTCCGACCGGCTGGCCTGGAACGCCGGTGGCGGCTGCTGCGGCCAGCCGGCCGAACGGAACATCGACGATGTCGGCTACATCCAGGGCGCCGTGTCCGCCCTGGCCGGCCGCTACGGCATCGACCGCAGCCGCATCTATGGTTTCGGCCATTCCAACGGCGCCATGATGGTCCAGCGCCTGGTATGCGAAACCGGCTTGTTCGCCGCGGCGGTGCCGGTGTCCGGCCCCTTGAACCTTGCGCTGGACCGTTGCCCCGCGGCGGCCGGCAAGCGCCTGCTGGCGATACACGGTGCGGATGACCAGAACGTGCCCATTGCCGGCGGCCGCGGCAGCAAGGGGCCGTCGCGATCCGTCTACAACTCCGAGGCGCGCACCCAGCAGGTTTACGTCGCTTCGGGCGCCAGCTATACGTTGCAGGTAGTGCCGGGCGCAGATCACCAGTTGGAACATATCGATCAAGCCATGCGTCGCAGCGAAGGTGTGTCGCTGGCGCAGAAAGCGGCGCGCTTTTTTGGCTTGCTGCCGTGAAGAAATGCGTCGCCTCTGGAGCGGCGGCGCGGATATAGTTCGGCATCCGGGTTAATTTAGCGAAAAAGCGGTGGATTCCGCTTCGCTCACCCACCCTACTTGGTTAGCGCAGGCTTTCCAGCAGTTGCACCACCCGCCGCTCGGCCCAGCACTCCAGCGCCAGGTTCTCGATGAAGCCGCAATGGCCGCCGCGCGCCGGGGCGTCGTAGTGGATCACCGAGCCGCGTGCTTCGAGCCCGGCGAAATCGCGGAACGGGATCACCGGATCGTCTTGCGCGGTGATCAGCGCCAGCGGCGAGGCCGAGTTCATCAGCATGGCCGGGCTCAGCGTGTAGGTGCCGAGGTAATCCTCGCTGCTGGGGAAATCGGTGAAGTCGGCAACGAAGCGCCGCGTCGTTTCGACAAAGGTCTTGATGCCGGCATAGGGGCTGAAGTCGTAGCGCCCGGGCCAGGCCTGGTCCTTGGCGCGCAGGGTCTTGCGCCACTTGCCGATGAAATAGCGACGGAACAGCAGCGGCCCCTGGTCGATGGCGTGCAAGGTGGCGCCGGGATCGATCGCCGGGGAGATGCCGATGGAAAGCCGCGGGGTCACACCCGCCGCCGGTCCCTGCATGCCCACCCGCAGGGCGAAATTGCCGCCCAGCGAAAAGCCGATCACCACCAGCGCCTGCGCCGGGTCGAACTGCTGCACGGCGCGGATCGCGCCCAACACCTCGGCCATGCGCGCCGAGTGGAACGGGGCCTCATTGAGCCCATGGGTGCCGCCGTGATCGCGCAGATTGAGGCGAAAGGTGTTCCAGCCCAGGGCATACAGCTGGCAGGCCATCGAATAGACATAGGCCGAATCGTGATGGCCCTCCCAGCCGTGGATCAGCACCGCCAGGCCGCGCGGGGCTACGCCTTCGGGCTGGCGCGAGTGATAGCCGACCAGGCGCACGCCGTCGCCGCAATCGAGCAGGTGCCGCTGGGCCGCGGCGTCCATGCGGCTGCCGCGTTTCAGCCACAGGCGCCGCCGCGGTCCCTTGGTGGCGAGGATCGACTGCAGCTGTGGATGTGCGACCAGCCAGGACGGGCGGAAGTCCGCAAGTCCGGTGGCGCTTCCGGTGACGCTTGCGGCGCTCATTGCAGCAGCCGGGCCAGGGTGCTTTCGTAGATCCGGCTGAGCCGGTCGAGATCCTCGACCTTCACGTGCTCGTCGATCTTGTGGATGCTGTCGTTGATCGGGCCGATCTCCACCACCTCGGTGCCCAGCGGGGCGATGAAGCGCGCATCCGAGGTGCCGCCGCCGGTGAACTGCTCGGCGCGCAGGCCGGTGATCTCGCCGATCGCCGCCTGCGCCGCTTCGATCAACTTGCCCTGGCGGGTGAGGAAAGGCTCGCCGGTATGCCACCAGTCCGCGTCGTAGCGCGGCAGATGGCGGTCGAGCACGGCATGCACCCGCGCCTTGAGGTTTTCCGCGGTGGACTCGGTGCAATAGCGGAAATTGAAGATCACCTCGGCTTCGCCGGGGATGACATTGTTGGCCCCGGTGCCGCCATGCACATTGGAAATCTGGAACGAGGTCGGCGGGAAGTGGGCATTGCCGCGATCCCACTCGGTGGCGACCAGTTCGGCCAGGGCCGGGGCCAGGCGGTGGATCGGGTTGTCGGCCTTGTGCGGGTAGGCGACATGGCCCTGCCTGCCGTGGACGCGCAGATTGCAGCCGAGCGAGCCGCGCCGGCCGACGACGATGCGGTCGCCCAGCTGAAGATTGCTGGAAGCCTCGCCGACGATGGCGTAGTCCGGCCGGATGCCGCGGCCGCGCAGGACCTCGGCGACGTATTTGGTGCCGTGCCGCGCCATTCCTTCCTCGTCGCTGGTGACGAGAAAGGCCAGGCTGCCCTGGATCGGCGCGCGCGCCAGCAGGCGCTCGACGGCGCAGACCATGGCGGCCAGGCCGCTTTTCATGTCCGCCGCGCCGCGGCCGTAGAGCACGCCGTCGCGGATCTGCGGCAGGAACGGATCGCTGGTCCAGCGATCCAGCGGACCGGTGGGGACCACGTCGGTGTGCCCGGCGAGAACCAATAGCGGGCCGCTGGTGCCGAGCCGCGCCCACAGGTTGGTGACGCCCTCCTGGTTGAGCCATTCCAGCCCGAAGCCGAGCGTAGCGAGGCGCTCGCCGATCAGCGCGCAGCAGCCGGCGTCGTCCGGGGTCAGCGAGCGGCGGGAGATCAGTTCCTGGGTCAGGCGCAGGGTGGGGGAGTCGGCTTGCATCGAGGGAATGAAGTGTTTGGCAGGGCTGAGCAGGGCTTAGACTAGCAAGGCATGCTTGGCGCCGCGAATGGAAGCGCGAAACTGCGGGCAATACGGGAGAAGCGGATGGCTGTGCCGGAGGTGGACCACATCGTATCGATCGCGGACGTGATCAGGCTGGCGGTGGCGCCGGTGTTCCTGCTCTCCGGTATCGCCGCCATGCTCAATGTGCTGACCAACCGCCTGACGCGCATCGTCGATCGCGCCCGGCATCTCGAGCTGGAGTTTCCCGCCGCCGCGCCCGGCCGCATCGAGGCCTTGCGCGCCAGCCTGGGACGGCTGGCGCGGCGCGCCCGGCTGGTCAGCTGGGGCATCAGCCTGTGTACCAGTAGCGCCATCCTGATCAGCATCGTGGTGGTGGTGCTGTTCATCGACTCGCTCACCGGCACCAATTTCAGCGCGATCATCGCCCTGCTGTTCATCGTGGCGATGGCGGCGCTGACCCTGGGCCTGATCTGTTTCCTGCGCGAAATCTCGCTGGCAACGCGGCATCTGCGCATCGGCGAGCCGGAACCGGAACATTCGCCGCCCGCGGTGCAGATAGTGGGGAGCGATCAACGGAAGACTAATAACTAGTGGTTAGTGATTAGTGGTTGGTAATTAGTAAAGGCAGAAGCAAAAGCGGCCTTGCTAACCACTAATCACTAGCCACTGCTTCAAAGATCCCGCAACAGTGCGTTGATGCCGACCTTGGCGCGGGTCTGGGCGTCGACGCGCTTGACGATCACCGCGCAGGTCAGGTTGTAGCGGCCGCCGTCCTTGGGCAGCGAGCCGGGCACCACCACCGCGCCGGCCGGCACGCGGCCATAGGAGATCTGACCGTTTTCGCGGTCGTAGATCGGCGTGCTCTGGCCGATGAATACGCCCATCGACAGCACCGCGCCTTTCTCCACCACCACGCCTTCCACCACTTCCGAGCGCGCGCCGATGAAGCAGTCGTCCTCGATGATGGTGGGGCTGGCCTGCAGCGGTTCGAGCACGCCGCCGATGCCGACGCCGCCCGACAGGTGCACGTTGGCGCCGATCTGCGCGCAGGAGCCGACCGTGGCCCAGGTGTCGACCATGGTGCCCTTGCCGACATGGGCGCCGATATTGACGTAGCTGGGCATCAGGATGGCGCCCGGCGCGATATAGGCGCCGCGGCGCACCGCCGCCGGCGGCACCACGCGGGCGCCGAGCTGCTTGAACTGGGCCTCGCTCCAGCCGTCGAACTTGAGCGGCACCTTGTCATAGCCGGAGAGCCGGCCCATTTCGATCGGCTCGTTGTCGTGCAGGCGGAAATACAGCAGCACCGCCTTTTTCAGCCACTCGTGCACCACCCAGCCGGCGGCGGTCGGCTCGGCGACGCGGGCCTGACCGGCGTCGAGCAGGGCGATGGCGCCCTCGACGGCGTTGCGCACGTGGGTTTCCTGGGGGTCGAGCGAGGCACGCTTTTCCCACGCGTGTTCGATGATGACCTTGAGTTCAGTCGCGTTCATTCTTTTTCGTGGATGGCTTGGTGGGTTCGGCGTCGCTGAGGGTGCGGATCAGCACTTCGCGCAGTTCGTCGAGCAGCTCTTCGTCGGTGATCGGCAGGTGTTCGCGCGTGGTGATGAAGAACACGTCTTCGGCGCGCTCGCCGATGGTGTTGATCTTGGCGGCATCGAGCAGGATGCCGCGCTTGTGGAAAACGCGGCCGATCATCGATAGCAGGCCGGGCTGGTCGGCGGTGACCAGTTCCAGCAGGGTGCGCTTGCGCGGCAGGTCCTGGCTGAAGCTGACCGTGGTCGGGGTGTCGAAGTGCTTGAGGCGCTGCGAGCGGCGGCGGCTCACGTCCACCACGGAAATATCGGGATCGCCCAGGACCTTGCGCAGCCCCTCCTTGATTTCCTCGTAGCGGTGCGGGTTCTCGATCGGCCGGCCATCGCTTTCCACCACGGCGTAGGAGTCGAGCACGTAGCCGTCGGCGGTGGTGTTGATGCGGGCGTCGAGGATGTTCAGCCCCATCCGCGCCAGCACGCCGGTGGACAGGCCGAACAGGTGGTCGCGGTCACGGGTGTAGACGAACACTGTGGTGCCTTGCCCGTCGACCGTGTCCACCAGCACCAGCGGCAGGCTGGACTCGCCGGCGGCGCAGATCGGCGGCAGGTGCCAGGCCAGTTCGGCGGGCGAGTGGCGCAGGAAGTAATCGCTTTCGAAGCGCGCCCACACGGCGTCGGCCTTGTGCGGGTCGACGCCGCGGCTGCCGAGCAGGGCCAGCGCCGCGCGGCGCTGTTCGGAGACGCGCTCCGCCTCGCTTTCCGGATTGTCGAGGCCGCGTTCCAGTGCCCGCCCGGCGCCGTGGTACAGCTCGCGCAGCAGGCTGTCGCGCCAGGAATTCCACAGCGCCGGGTTGGTGGCGCGGATGTCGCTGACGGTGAGCAGCAGCAGATAGTCGAGGCGGCTGCGCTCGCCGATCCGCTTGGCGAAGGTGCTGACCACTTCGGGATTGCTGATGTCCTGCCGCTGCGCGGTGAGCGACATGGTCAGGTGGTTCTTCACCAGCCAGGACACCAGCGCGGCGTCGGCATGCGACAGGCCGTGATCCAGGCAGAAGCGCTCGGCCAACTCGGCGCCCATCTCGGAATGGTCGCCGCCGCGGCCCTTGGCGATATCGTGGTAAAGGCCGGCGATAAACAGCAGCTCGGGGCGGGGCAGGCGCGCCATGACCTCGCTGTAGAACGGCAATTCGTGGCGGAAGCGCTCCATCGCCAGGCGCCGCAGGTTGCGCACCAGGTACAGCGTGTGTTCGTCCACCGTCAGGGTGTGGAACAGGTCGTACTGCATATGGCCGATGATCAGGCCGAACTCCGGCAGGTAGCGGCCCAGCACGCCGTAACGGTTCATCCGGCGCAGCGCATGGGTCAGGCCGCTGCCGTGCTGGAACAGGCCGACGAACAGGGTGCGGGCGCGCACGTCGTCGCGGTGCGCGTCGATGCGCTTGCGGTCGCGGCGGATCAGGCGCAGCGTCGCGGCGCGCACCCCCTCGATCTGCGGATGCTGCTGCATCAGCGCGAAAATCTCGATCAGCGCCGAGGGCTGCTTCAGGAACACGTCGTCGGCGCGCGCCTCGATATAGCCGCCGCGCAGCTGGAAGCGGGCATTGAGCGGCAGCACCGCCGCTTCCTCGCCCTTGCCGAGAATCGCCTCCTCGAACAGCTGCAGCAGCAGGTCGTTGAGGCAGGACAGCGACTTGATGCTACGGTAATACAGCTGCATGAACTGCTCGACCGCCTTGTTATGGTCGGAGTCCACATAGCCGAACAGCGCGGCCAGCTTGATCTGGTGATCGAACAGCAGCCGGTCCTCGTGGCGGCCGGTGATCATGTGCAGGGCGAAGCGCACCCGCCACAGGAAATCCTGGCCGGCGAACAGCTCGTCGCATTCCTGCTTGCTGAGGAAGCCGCGGTTGCGCAGCTCGTTCAGGGTGAGGGCGTTGAAGTGGCGCTTGGCGACCCAGGCCACGGTGTGGATGTCGCGCAGGCCGCCGGGGCTTTCCTTGACGTTGGGCTCCAGCTTGTAGCCGGTATCGTCGTACTTGGCGTAGCGCTTGCGCTGCTCTTCCAGCTTGGCGCGGAAGAAGGCGTCCACCGGCCACATCTTGTCCGGCGTCATCGCTTCCTGCAGCGCGGCGTACAGCGCGGCGTCGCCGCACAGCGGGCGCGACTCGATCAGGTTGGTGATGACGGTGATGTCCTGCGACGCCAGTTCGGCGCATTCGGCCACCGTGCGCACGCCGCTGCCGACTTCCAGGCCGATGTCCCAGAGGAAGGCGAAGAACTGCTCCAGCGCCGACTTGTTGCCCTCCAGGGCGTGCTCGTCGTGCAGCACCAGCAGGTCGATGTCGGAATGGGGCAGCAGCTCGCCGCGGCCGTAGCCGCCCACCGCGATCAGGCCCAGTCCGGCCGGCTGCTCCGGCAGGAACTGCAGCCAGGCCTGGTGCAGCACCTCGTCCACCAGGTGGGCGCGGGCATGCACCAGCGAATCGGAAGCGGCGCCCTCGTGGAACATGCTGGTCAGCCGCTCGCGGCCCCAGTCCAGGGTGGCGCGGAAGGCGGCGACCGGCTTCTGGCCGTCGGTGCGCAGGCGCGCCCGCACCTTGCGGGCGGAAAAAACCGTGGCGGCCTCGTCTTCCGCCAGATCCAGCTCGGCGCCCATCAGTGCGGCACCTTTTCGTCGGCGCGCAGGGTCAGGATCTCGTAGCCGGTGTTGGTCACCAGCACAGTGTGCTCCCACTGCGCCGACAGCGAATGGTCCTTGGTCACCACGGTCCAGCCGTCCGGCAGCAGCCGCACGTCCGGCCGGCCGGCATTGAGCATGGGTTCTACGGTGAAAGTCATGCCCGGAACCAATTCAAGGCCCGTGCCAGGACGGCCGTAATGCAGGATTTGCGGGTCTTCGTGAAACACCCGGCCGATGCCGTGGCCGCAGTATTCGCGCACCACCGAGTAGCCGTTGCCTTCCGCCACCTGCTGCACCGCATAGCCGATATCGCCCAGCCGGGCACCGGGCCGCACCTTGCGGATGCCGGCGAACATCGCCTCGCGGGTGACCTCGCTGAGGCGGCGCGCCAGCACCGAGGGCTCGCCGGCCGCAAACATCTGGCTGGTGTCGCCGTGGAAGCCGTCCTTGATCACGGTCACGTCGATATTGATGGTGTCGCCGCGCTTGAGCTGCTTGTCGCCCGGAATGCCGTGGCAGACCACATGGTTGACCGAGGTGCAGATCGATTTCGGAAACGGCTGGCGGCCGCCGCCGCCGCCGTAGTTGAGCGGGGCGGGGATGCCCTTCAGCTCGTTGACGATGTAGTCGTGGCACAGCCGGTTCAGCGCCTCGGTGGTGACGCCCGGCTTGACGTGGGGCGCGATCATGCCGAGGACCGAGGCGGCGGCGCGGCCGGCTTCGAGCATCAGGCGCTGTTCTTCGGGGGTTTTGATGGTGACCGACATTGCCTGCAAGGGTACCTGAAAGTGCCGAAAACCTTGTTCCGGCAAGCCTTATATGGTATAAAGCGCGCCGCCGTAAGGCAATGATGCGGAAGCGAATAGTCTAAGCCAATTCGGCCAGGCTCCTCTTCCGCAAATCCATCCGCGCCCATCCCAGGGTGTCCGGTCGTCCTCAACCCAGGATCCGGATTCCGAGTGCGCGGTTTGCAATCAACCCTTGGAGCTATAAGCCAATGTCTAGCATCACCATGCGTCAACTGCTGGAGGCCGGCGTCCACTTCGGCCACCGCACCCGTTACTGGAACCCCAAGATGGAGTCCTACATCTTCGGTTCCCGCAACAAGATCCACATCATCAACCTTGAGCACACCCTGCCGCTGCTGAAGGAAGCCTGCTCCTTCGTCGGCAAGCTCGCCGCCAACGGCGGCCGCATCCTGTTCGTCGGCACCAAGCGCGCCGCGCGCGAGGCGATCGAGGCCGAGGCGCAGCGTTCGGGCCAGCCCTACGTCAGCCAGCGCTGGCTCGGCGGCACCCTGACCAACTTCAAGACCATCAAGGGCTCGATCAAGCGCCTGACCGACATGGAGAAGAAGATCGAGGACGGCAGCATCAACCGCCTGTCCAAGAAGGAACAGCTGCTGTTCAACCGCGAGCTGGAAAAGCTGCGCAAGTCCCTGGGCGGCATCAAGAACATGCCGAGCCTGCCGGACTGTCTGTTCGTCATCGACACCGGCTACGAGAACATCGCCGTGTCCGAGGCGCGCAAGCTGGGCATCCCGGTGGTGGCGGTGGTCGACACCAACAACAACCCGGAAGGCATCGACGTGGTGGTGCCGGGCAACGATGACGCCACCCGCGCCATCAAGGTCTACGCCCAGTGCATCGCCGACGCCATCATCGAAGGCAAGGGCAGCAACACCGTCGGCCGTCCGGAAGAGACCGTCGACGTGTCGGATGAAGCCCGTGCGGCCGCGCCGAAGCCGGCCCGCCGTCCGCGCAAGCCGGGCGGCAAGCCCGACCGCGCCGAAGCCTGAGAAGCTGACGGCCGGCCGGGGGAAGTCCTCCCCCGGCCGGCCCTTTCATCTTTCCGCCTTCCTGGGCCGCTAGCCTGAGGGCGGGCAACACCAAACACTGGAATTTTACTTATGAGCACTCCCGTTACCGCGGCTCTGGTGAAGGAACTGCGCGAGCGCACCGGCGCCGGCATGAGCGACTGCAAGAAGGCGCTGGACGCCACCGGCGGCGACATTGAGGCCGCCGCCGAGAAGCTGCGCATGGACGGCTCCGCCAAGGCCGACAAGAAGGCCGGCCGCACCGCCGCCGAAGGCATGGTGGCGATCGCCTCCAACGACCAGGCCGTGGCCGTGGTCGAGCTGAATTCCGAGACCGACTTCGTCGCCAAGAACGCCGATTTCCGCGCCCTGGCCAGCACCGTCGCGCAGGCCGCCCTGGCCAGCCGCCCGGCCAGCCTGGACGCCCTGTTGGCCCTCAAGTCCGGCGACAAGACCCTGGACGAGCTGCGCCGCGAGGCTGTTGCCAAGATCGGCGAGAAGATTGCCATCCGCCGCTTCGAGGTGATCCCGAGCCACGGCGGACCGCTGGTCACCTACATCCACCCGGGCGACAAGATCGCCGTGGTGGTGGCGATGAAACAGGGTGAGCAGGAGCTGGCCAAGGACCTGGCGATGCACATCGCCGCCATGTCTCCGAAGCACCTGGATGCCTCCGCCGTGCCGGCCGAGGCAGTCGAGTCCGAGCGCAAGATCATCGAGGCCCAGGTAGCCCAGGAGCAGGCCGACGACGCCGCCCGCGCCGCCGAGGAAGGCAAGACCCACAAGCCGAAGCCGGCCGAGATTCTGACCAAGATGGTCGAGGGCAAGGTGCGCAAGTTCCTCGCCGAGATCACCCTGCACGGCCAGGCTTTCGTCAAGGACGCCGACCAGACGGTGGAAAAACTGCTCAAGTCCAAGAACGCCGCCGTGGGCCAGTTCACCCGCGTAATGGTGGGCGAGGGCATGGAGAAGAAGAAAACCGACTTCGCCGCCGAGGTGATGGAGCAGGCCGGCATCAAGAAGGACTGAGCGCGGCCGCAAGGCCCTGGCGGCGGCAAAATGAAATAATCGCCGCCGTTAAGCTGCGGTTCACGCAAGATGGCAGAATCTTGCGCTAGAATTCGCCGCAAGTCGTTGAATCAGGGCCCCGGCGACGGGGCCTTGTTTTAGGTAAAGCCCTCATCCCGGACTGGAGTCCTCCTTGAACCAGCAGCCCGCCTACAAGCGCATTCTCGTAAAGCTTTCAGGCGAGGGCGGTCGCGACACGGTGCCGCGCAGCGTGGGTGCGGGAGCGGCCGCCGGGCCTCGCGGGGGCGTAGTACGCCAATGAGTGCACAGCCTGCCTATAAGCGCATCCTCGTAAAGCTTTCCGGCGAGGCTTTGATGGGGGAGATGGACTACGGCATCTCGCCGGATGTGATGTCCCGCCTGGCCCAGGAGATCAAGGAAGTGATCGACCTGGGCGTGCAGGTCGCGGTGGTGGTCGGCGGCGGCAACATTTTCCGCGGCGAAGGCCTGGCCCGCGCCGGCATGGACCGCGTCACCGGCGACCAGATGGGCATGCTCGCCACCGTCATCAACGCCCTGGCGATCCAGGATGCGATCGAGCGCATCGGCCTGTCGGCGCGGGTGCAGTCGGCGATCCGCATCAACGAGGTGTGCGAGGACTACATCCGCCGCCGCGCCATCCGTCACCTGGAGCGCGGCCGGGTGGTGGTGTTCGCCGCCGGCACCGGCAATCCCTTTTTCACCACCGATTCGGCGGCCGCCCTGCGCGCCATCGAGGTCAATGCCGACCTGCTGCTCAAGGCGACCAAGGTGGACGGCGTCTACACCGCCGACCCGCACAAGGATGCCCAGGCCAAGCGCTACGACGTGCTGACCTACGACGAGGCGCTGGATCGGCGCCTGGGGGTGATGGACCAGACCGCGCTGGTGCTGTGCCGCGACCACAAGATCAATCTGCGCGTGTACGACATGTTCCGCGCCGGGGCCCTGATGCGCATCGTCACGGGCGATACCAGCATCGGCACGCTGGTGAAGGTGTGATGCATTGCACGGCCGTGAGCGGCCGTCGGTAAATTAGTGGAGCAATCATGATCGATGACATCAAGAAGGATGCGGCCTCGCGCATGCAGAAATGCGTCGACGTCCTCAAGCAGGCCCTGACCAAGCTGCGCACCGGCCGCGCCAATACCGCGCTGCTGGAGCATGTGCGCGTCGACTACTACGGCACCGAGACGCCGCTGTCGCAGGTGTCCAGCGTGGTGGTGGAGGATGCCCGCACCATTCTCATCACCCCCTGGGAAAAGAACATGGTGCAGGCCATCGAGAAGGCCATCATGGTGGCCAACCTGGGGCTGAACCCGAATACCGCCGGCACCAGCATCCGCATCAACCTGCCGCCGCTGACCGAGGAGCGCCGCCGCGACCTGATCAAGGTGGTGAAGTCGGAGACCGAGCAGGCGCGCGTGGCGATCCGCAACGTGCGGCGCGACGCCAACCAGGACGTCAAGGAACTGGGCAAGGAAAAGCTCATCACCGGCGATGAGGAGAAGGAGGCCGAGGGCGCCATCCAGAAACTCACCGACCAGTTCGTCGCCAAGGCGGACGAGGTGATGGCGGCGAAGGAAAAAGAGCTGCTTGCCGTTTAGACGGGACCGTCCCCGCCCGTGACCCGCGAACCTCCGCCGATGGCCGAGCCGGCCCGGCCGCGGCATGTTGCCGTGGTCATGGACGGCAACGGCCGCTGGGCCAAGCAGCGCCACAAGGCGCGCGCGCTCGGCCACCGCGCCGGCGTCACCGCCGCGCGGCGCATCGTGCGCGCCTGTCACAGCCAGGGTGTCGAGGTCCTGACCCTGTTCGCCTTCAGCCAGGAAAACTGGCAGCGCCCGCCGCTGGAAGTGCGCCTGCTGATGGAATTGTTCGTGCACACCCTGGGGCGCGAAATCGACAGCCTGCACCAGAACCGGGTGCGCATCCGCTTCATCGGCAACCACAGCGATTTCCCCGAGTCCCTGCGCGAGCTGATGCGCGACGCCGAGGCCCGCACCCGCGCCAATGACGGCCTGGTGCTGGTGATCGCCGCCGGTTACGGCGGCCAGTGGGACATCGCCCAGGCGGCGCAGCGCGCTTGCGCCGAGGGCCTGCCGCTGACCGCCGCCAACCTGGAATCGCACCTGGTCACCGCCGACCTGCCGCATCCCGACCTGCTGATCCGCACCGGCGGCGAGAAGCGCATCAGCAACTTCCTGCTGTGGCAGCTGGCCTACAGCGAGCTGTATTTCAGTGATGTGCTGTGGCCGGATTTCGACGCGGCCGAACTGGAGCGTGCCCTGCACTGGTACGCTGGCCGCGAGCGGCGCTTCGGCCGCGTGCCCGAAAGCGTCTGAAGCGTCCAAGGACTCCCATGCTATTGCAGCGCGTCATCACCGCCCTGGTGCTGCTACCCCTGGTGCTCGGCGCCTGCTGGTACGCCCCGCCGCTGTGGCTGTACCTGATCTTCGGCGGCGCCGGCCTGCTCGGCGCCTGGGAATGGACCGCGATGATGGGGCTGCGATCCCCTCCGGCCCGTTATGCCTACCTGTTGCTCACCGCGGCATCCCTGGCCGGGGCCTGGCTGGTGCGCGCCTGGTGGCCGTGGATCGCCGCGCCCAGCCTGGCTTGGTGGATTTTCACCTTCTTTCTCATCCCCGGCTTCCCCGGCAACTTGCAGCGCAACAAGCCGCCGCTGCCGGCGCTGGGCCTGCTCGGCCTGGTCTGGCTGGTGCCGACCCTCCTGTGCCTGGTTCAGGTGCGCGAGCACGCCGGCGGGGACGACCCATTGCGTCTGATGTACGTGCTGGCCCTGGTCTGGGCGGCGGACGTCGGCGCCTATCTGGCCGGCCGCAATTTCGGCCGCAACAAGCTGGCGCCGACCGTCTCGCCCGGCAAGACCCGCGAAGGGGCGCTGGGCGGCCTGCTGCTGTGCGCGGTGTACGCCTGCACCGCGGGCTCCTACGTGTTCCAGCCCGCGGGCCTGAAGCAGCTCAGCCTGCTGGTGGGCTTGAGCCTGGGGGTGGCGATGCTATCCATCGTCGGCGACCTCGGCGTGAGCATGTTCAAGCGCCTGGCCGGTCTCAAGGACAGCGGCAAGCTGCTGCCCGGCCACGGCGGCATCCTCGACCGCATCGACAGCCTGCTGGCGGCCGCCCCGGCCATGGCCCTGGGCCTGCACTGGCTGCGGCTTTGAAGAATCCCGCACAGCCCGGCATTGAACGCAGACGCCCCGCGCACGGTCGAACTCGTCGCGAAGCGTCATACTTGGGTATCTTTGCATTCATTGAAGCCGGTTCGGCAACCACCAGTGCGGCACGCCGCGGCGGTTCCGGGGAATTTTTACGGGCCCCAGGCCCGGTCTGCGGCAGCGGACGGCAATGCGCCGGTCCGCGCCGGGAGCGCTGTTGATGATTGAGTACGTGCAGTCGGGCGTGCATAACGCCCTGTGGTTCATCGTCGCCATCGCCATCATGGTGGCGTTCCACGAATTCGGGCATTTCTGGGTGGCGCGGCGCTTCGGCGTCAAGGTGCTGCGCTTTTCCGTGGGGTTTTCCTTTGGCGTGTTCAAGCCGCTGTGGCGCTGGCGCGGACGCGACGGCGTGGAGTACCAGATCGGATCGATTCCGCTGGGCGGCTACGTCAAGCTGCTGGATGAGCGCGAGGGGCCGGTGGCGGAAGCCGACCTGCCGCGCGCCTTCAACCGCCAGCCGGTGGGGGTGCGCATCGCGGTGTTCGCGGCCGGCCCGGTATTCAACTTCATCCTGGCGATCGTGTTTTTCTGGCTGATGCTGATGGTCGGGGTGCCCGGCCTGAAGCCGGTGCTGGCGGAGCCCGCGGCGGGTACCGCCGCCGCCGCCGCCGGCCTGCATGAAGGTGAGCGCATTGTCAGCCTGAATGGGCGGGCCATCGACAGCTTCGATGCCCTGCGCACCGATCTGATCAAGAACGTGTTCACGCGGCAGCCGACCGGCCTGGTGGTGCAGGGCCAGGATGGTACGCGGCGGCCGGTGACGCTGGACCTGGCCAAGGTGCGCAGTGACCCGCAATACCTGTTCGACGACCTCGGCCTGGACGTGTACCAGCCGCCGATCGAGCCGGTCCTGGCCGCGATCACGCCCGGCAGCCCGGCCGATCAGGCGGGGCTGAAAGCCGGCGACCGGGCGATCGCGCTGGACGGCGTGCCGCTGAAGAGTTTCCAGGAATTTTCGCGCGGCGTGTCGGGCAAGGCAGGGCAGGTCATCAAGCTCGATGTGCAGCGCGGCGGCCAGTTGCTGCACATTTCGGTGATCCCGCTCCTGGTCACCGACCATGGCGTGAGCATTGCCCGTATCGGGGCGAGTGCTAAGTTGATGGCGAAGGACGACAAGTTGTGGCAGGATTTGCAGATTAAACAGCAGTATGGACCGGTGGAGGCGATGCCGCTGGCATTGCAAGCCACCTGGGACACGGCCGTGACGGTAGTCGAATTCGTCGGCCACATGTTTGTTGGTGATATTTCTACCAAGAATATCAGCGGGCCGATCAACACCGCCCAGGTGGTGGGATTGTCGGCAAGCATCGGCTTGTGGGCGTTTTTGAAAATCATCGCCATCGTCAGCCTGAATCTGGGGATCGTCAATCTGTTGCCGGTCCCCCTGCTTGATGGCGGGCAGATTCTGTATGGATTGGTGGAGTTGGTGAAGGGGTCCCCCCTTTCCGAGCGTGCGCAGGCGTTTGGCCAGCAGATCGGCCTGACGTTGCTGGTGTTGTTGATGGGACTGGCTTTTTACAACGATTTAGCACGCCTTATAGGCTGACCCGGAATGGGCTTTTTGAGATCTAAACGACGCGGGATTCCTGTTGCCCTGAGCTTTCTGGCCGTGCTGGCGCTGCAGGGCGCTGCCTGGGCGGTGGAGCCGTTCAAGATCCGTGAAATTCGGGCCGAGGGCTTGCAGCGCCTCGAAATCGGCACGGTTCTGACCTATCTGCCGCTATCGGTGGGCGACGAGCTCAACGACAACACCTCGCGCGAGGCGATCCGCGGCCTGTACGGCTCCGGCCTGTTCCAGGACGTGTCGCTGAACCGCGACGGCGATGCCCTGGTGATCAAGGTCAAGGAACGCCCGGAAATCGCCAGCTTCACCATCAAGGGCAACGACAAGATCGGCGGCGACGAGCTCAACAAATCGCTGAAGGATCTGGGCCTGGCGCAGGGCGAGCTGTTCAAGCGCGAGCTGCTGGATCAGGTCCAGCAGGAACTGCGCCGCCAGTATTACGCCAACGGCTTCTACGACGTCGACATCGATACCCACGTCGATACGCTGCCCAACAACCGCGTCGACATCAAGATCCAGGTCACCGAGGGTTCCGTCTCCAAGATCAAGGAGATCAACATCCTCGGCAACAAGAGCTTCCCCAAGGCCGAGCTGCTGGAACAGCTCAAGCTGCAGAACACCATCTGGTGGAAATTCTTCCAGAAAAGCGATCGCTACTCCAAGCAACAGCTCGGCGGCGATCTGGAAGCCCTCAGTTCCTATTACCAGGACCGCGGCTACCTGCAGTTCAACATCGTCTCGGTGCAGGTGGAGCTGTCTCCGGACAAGAAGGACGTGTACGTCACCCTCAACCTCGAGGAAGGGGACAAGTACACGGTGAAGGGCCACCGTTTCTCCGGCGAGACCGTGCTCAACGAGGACTTCCTCAACCGCCTGGTCAGCACGCCCGACGGCAGCCAGTTCTCGCGCCGCGAAGCGACCGAAAGCTCGGATCGCATCGAGGCCGCCCTGTCCGATATCGGCTACGCCTTCGCCAAGGTGACGCCGCTGCCGGAAGTGGATGAGTCGAAGCGCCAGGTCAGCCTCAATTACTACATCGAGCCGGGCAAGCGCGCCTATATCCGCCACATCAATTTCGTCGGCAATGCCGGCACCAACGACGAGACGCTGCGCCGCGAAATGCGCCAGCTGGAAGCCTCGCCGTTCTCCAAGAGCGCGGTCGAGCGTTCGCGCGTGCGCCTGCAGCGCCTGCCGTTCATCGAGTCGGCCGAAGTCGAAACCAAGCCGGTTCCCGGCGCCGACGATCTGGTCGATCTCGAATACAAGGTCAAGGAGCGCCAGCCCGGCCAGGTGCAGTTCGGCGTCGGCTACTCCGGCTCGCAGGGCTTCCTGATCAGCGCCAGCGTCAGCAACTCCAACTTCCTCGGCACCGGCAACACGGTGTCGCTGACCGCGGAAAACAGCTTCCTGACGCGCCAGCTCAACCTGAGCTGGACCAATCCGTATTTCACCTCGGACGGCATCAGCCAGACCATTTCCACCTACTACCGCCGGTCCAAGGGCGTCATCCGCTACAGCTCGGGCTTCGACTATAACGTGCTCGGCGCGGATCTCACCTACGGCATCCCGCTGTCGGAATTCACCTTCCTGCGCCTCGGCGGCGGCGTGTCGCGCACCGCCATCCAGACCTTCCCGGGCAACACGTCCGACCAGGTGCTGGACTTCGTCATCAGCAACGGCACCACCTACAACGAGTACCAGTTGCACACCGGCATCGCGCGCGACACGCGTAACCGCACGTTCTTTGCCAGCAGCGGCTCGCTGTCGCGCCTGAACGTGGACATCGCCATCCCGGGCAGCGACCTGAAGTACTACAACGCCAGCCTTCAGCAGCAGCTGTATATTCCGATGCCGATGAAGTTCTTCACCGAATTCGACGGCACCGTGGGCTACATCAACCAGTACGACGGAACCCAGGGCGTGCCGCCGTACCAGAACTACTTCGCCGGCGGCCCCAATACCGTGCGCGGCTGGCGCGACGGCACGCTGGGTCCGAAGGACACCCCGAACGGCAATCCCTTCGGCGGCAAGCTGCGCACCACGGCGCAGACCACCCTGGTGTTCCCGCTGCCGGTGGTGAGCGACAACAAGACCACGCGCCTGGGCGCCTTCTTCGACATCGGCAACGTCTACGCCAGCGACTCCGATTTCAGGGTATCCCAGCTGCGCCAGGGCACCGGCATCGCGTTCAGCTTCTTCACGCCGATCCTGGGCCTGCTCGATTTGAGCTACGCTTTCCCGCTGAACCCGAAACCGGGTGACGAAACCCAGCACTTCCAGCTGACTTTCGGCTCCGGCTTCTGATTATTCCAACGACAGATGCTGTTTTCCAACGATACAAACACTTAGAGAGACTGACATGATGCAAAAGCTTATTCGCGCACTCGGCCTTGCCGCAGTGCTGGTGGCCGTCTCGGCCACCGCCCAGGCCGACATGAAGATCGCTGCCGTCAGGAACGATCTGCTGCAGAATTCCGCCCAGATCAAGGCGGCGCAGGCGCAGATCCAGTCGGAAGTCGACAAGCGCCGCGCAGCGCTCGAAGCCGAAGGCAAGCTGCTCGCCGACGACGTGCAGAAGTACCAGCGCGACGGCGCCACCATGTCGGTGGACCAGCGCGACAAGACCGAGAAGGACCTGAACACCCGCAAGGCCCAGCTCGATTACGACCAGCACAAGGCCCAGGACGAGCTGCAGGCGCGCAGCCAAGAGCTGCAGGGCGCCGCGATTAACAAGATCCGCGACGTGATCTTCCAGGTCGGCAAGGAAAAGGGCTATGACCTGGTGGTGAGCGATGCCTTCATCATCAATCCCGCCGTGGACATCACCGACGACGTGCTGAAGCGCCTCAACGCGCAGGGCGCTGCGCCCGGCAAGTAAAGCGGCGGAGAATACGGCGGCGCTGGCTCGCGGGGGACGCGGCATGGCTGAACCGGCCGATGACATTGCATACACGCTGGGCGAACTGGCGCAGCGCTTCGCCCTGAAGCTGCAGGGCGATGCGCAGCTGCGCATCGCCGGCGTCAGTGCGCTCGATCCCGGCAAGCCCGGCCATCTCAGTTTCTGCGCCGACCCGCGGCGCCGTGCCGAGCTGGCCGGGACGCAGGCCGCGGCGGTGGTGGTGAATGCCCGCGATGCCCAGGCCTACCCCGGCAACGCCCTGGTCGCGTCCAATCCGGAGCTGGCTTTCTACCGCATCGCCAAGCTGTTCGACACCAGCCGGCGCTTTGAGCCGGGCCGGCATGCCGCTGCCGTGGTGGCGCCCGGCGCCGCCATCGGCGCCGGCTGCTGGATCGGCCCGCAGGCCGTGATCGAGGAGGGCGCGAGCGTCGGCGAAGCCTGCTTCATCGGCCCCGGCTGCCTGATCCGCCGCGGCGCCGTGATCGGTCCGGGCAGCCGCCTCGAGGCCAATGTCTATGTCGGCGAGCGCTGCCGCCTGGGCGCACGCGCCCTGGTGTTGCCGGGCGCCGTCATCGGCGGCCGCGGCTTCGGCTGGGTACCTACCCCGCAGGGTTGGGAGGAGAAGCCGCAGCTGGGGGCGGTGTCGGTCGGCGACGACGTGGAGATCGGGTCCAATACCACGATCGACCGCGGCGCGCTGGAGGACACCATCATCGGCAACGGCGTCAAGCTCGACAACCAGATTCAGATCGCGCATAACTGCCAGATCGGGGAGCACACGGCCATCGCCGCCTGCGTCGGTATTGCCGGCAGCACCGTCATCGGCAAACGCTGCATGATCGGCGGCGCCGCCGGCATCAACGGCCACATCCGCATTGCGGACGATGTGGTGGTGCTCGGCATGGCGATGGTGACGAAGTCGCTGACCGCGCCCGGGGTGTATGGATCGGGCTTGCCGATCCAGCCGGTGCGCGAGTGGCGCAAGCAGGTTGCACGTATCCGGCGTTTGCCGCATTTTGAGCAGCGCCTGGAAGAGATTGAAAAAATACTACGGCTGGAGCCGAAACCCGGAGACGCGAGTGAGCCAGACAATTTTTGATATCCGCGCCATCATGGGGATGCTGGCGCACCGTTCCCCCTTTCTGCTGGTCGACAAGGTGATTGCCTATGAAAAGGGCAAGTCGCTGACTGCGATCAAGAATGTGACCTACAACGAGCCGTTCTTCACCGGCCATTTTCCCAATGTGCCGACCATGCCGGGGGTGCTGATCCTGGAAGCGCTGGCCCAGGCCTGCGGCCTGCTCACCTCCCAGGACACCGGCATCAATGCGGAATCGGGGGTGATCTTCTATTTCGCCGGCATCGACAACGCGCGCTTCAAGCGCATCGTGGTGCCCGGCGACCAGCTGACGCTGGACGTGGCGATCGACAAGATCAAGCGCAACCTGTGGCGCTTCAAGGCCAAGGCCACGGTCGACGGCGAACTGGCCTGCGAGGCGGATCTGATGTGCGTGTTCAAGCGGCCCCCCAGCGCTGAAGAGGGCGCGGCCGCCGAAAAGAGCGGCGAATGAGCGGGAGGATTCATCCGACCGCGGTAATCGACCCGGCGGCCGAGCTGCACGAAACCGTCGAGGTCGGCCCGTATACGGTGATTGGCCCGGGAGTGAGCATCGGCGAGGGCAGCTGGATCGGGCCGCATGTGGTGCTGCAGGGGCCGATGCGCCTGGGCAAACGCAATCGCGTCTATCAGTTCGCCTCGCTCGGCGAGGTTTCCCAGGACAAGACGGCGCAGAAGGACGATGCGACGCGGGTTGAGATCGGCGACGACAACACCATCCGCGAATACGTCACCATCCAGCGCGGCACGCTCAAGGAACAGGGCCTGACCCGCATCGGCAACGATAACTGGATCATGGCCTACTGCCATATCGCCCACGACTGCCTGATCGACGACCACACCATTTTCGCCAACGGCACCACCCTGGCCGGGCATGTGCATGTCGAGGATTTCGTGGTGTTCGGCGGCGTCACCATGGTGGCCCAGTTCTGCCGCATCGGCGCCCACAGCTTTTCCGCCGGCGGCGCCGGCATCACCCGCGACGTGCCGCCGTTCGTCATCGTGCAGGGCAATCCGGCGGCGCCGCGCGGCATCAATATCGAGGGCATCCGCCGGCGCAATTTCACCGCCGAGGACATCGCCGATATCAAGCTTGGCTATCGCACCATGTTCCTGGCCGGCCTGCGCCAGGAAGAAATGAAGGCGGAGCTGGCCGAAATCGCCCAGCGCTCGCCGTCGGTGCGGCGCATGCTCGAGTTCGTCGAAAGCTCGAAGCGCTTGATCCAGAAGTAGGGGCGCGATCCATGCGATTCGCCCTGATCGCAGGAGAAGCATCGGGCGACCTGCTCGGTGGGGCGTTGGTGCATGCCCTGCGCAAGCGTTTCCCCCAGGCCAGTTTCTACGGCGTCACCGGCCCGCGCATGCGTGAAGCGGGCTGCGACAGCGTCGACACCATCGACCGGCTGTCGGTGATGGGCGTGGCCGAAGTCCTGCCCAAGCTGCCGGACATCCTGCGCATGCGCGGCGAGTTGTGCCGGCGCTTTGCCGCTGACCGGCCGGACTGCGTCATCGGCATCGATGCGCCGGACTTCAACCTGGCGCTGGAGCAGCGCCTGCGCCAGTCGGGTTTGCCGACGGTGCACGTGGTCAGTCCCAGCATCTGGGCCTGGAAGGCCGGGCGCGTGAAGAAAATTGCCCGCGCCGCGAATCTGGTCCTGTGCCTGTTCCCGTTCGAGCCGCGCTACTACGACGGACATCCCGTAAAGGCCGAGTACATCGGCCACCCGCTGGCGGATGAACTGGCCGAGCCGGTCAGCCGGGAAGACGCGCGCCGCCTGCTGGACCTGCCTCAGACGGGACCCTGCCTGGCCATCCTGCCCGGCAGCCGCGGCGGCGAACTGAAATACCTGGCCGAACCCTTCGCGCAGACCGCCGCCTGGCTGGCGCAGCGCATGCCGGAGCTGTCCTTCGTGGTGCCCCTGGCCAAACCCTCGCTGCGCCCGGTCTTCGAGCGGGCGGTTGCCGCCCATGCGCCGCAGCTGCGCTGGAAGCTGGTGGACGGGCATTCGCGCGACGCCATGCGTGCCGCCGACGTGGTGCTGCTCGCCTCCGGCACCGCCACCCTGGAATGCCTGCTGCTGGACCGGCCGATGGTGGTCAGTTACCGCGCCTCCGTGTTCACCGCCTGGCTGGTGCGCAAGCTGATTAAAATCGACCGGGTGAGCCTGCCCAATCTGCTGTGCCAGGAAGCGGTGGTGCCCGAATACATCCAGGAGGTAGCGGACGTGGCGCATCTCGGACCCGCTGTGCTGGAACTGCTGAGCCAGCCGGCGGCGCGCGAGCGGCAGACCGCGCAGTTCGGCGCGGTGCGCCGGGAGCTGCGCCGCGGCGCCGCCGACAGCGCCGCGGCGGCCATTGCCCGGCTGATCGGCCGATGACCGTGTTGACTGCCGGTGTCGACGAAGTGGGCCGCGGTTGCCTGGCCGGGCCGGTGTACGCGGCCGCGGTAATCCTGCCGGACGGACATGGCATCGTCGGCCTGCGCGATTCCAAGCAGCTCACCGCGGCGCGGCGCGAGCGGCTGGCGCCGCAGATCCAGGCGGGCGCGCTGGCCTGGGCGATCGGCATCGCCACGGTCGAGGAGATCGACCGCCTCAACATCCTGCGCGCCACCTTCCTGGCGATGGCGCGGGCGGTGCAGGCGCTGAGCCAGCCGCCGGCGCTGTGCCTGGTCGACGGCAACCAGGTGCCGCAGCTGGGCTGCGAGGTGCGCGCCGTCATCGGCGGCGATGCCACGGTGGAATCCATCATGGCAGCCTCGATCGTGGCCAAGGTGGCGCGCGATGCCGCCCTGGTGCAGATGGATGCGCGCTATCCCGGCTATGGTCTGGCCCGGCACAAAGGCTACGGCACGCCGCAGCATCTGGGCGCCCTGCGCGAGCTGGGACCGAGCCGGGAGCACCGCATGAGCTTCGCGCCCTGTGCGCAGGCGGCGGCTGGCCGCGACGTGGCCGCATGAGCTTCGTCCATCTCCATCTGCACACCGAATTTTCCCTGGTCGACAGCCTGATCCGGGTCGAGCCGCCGGCGCGCAAGAGCGGCGGCCGCAACGTGCAGTCCCTCACCGGGTGCGCCGCGCAGCTGGGCCTGCCGGCGCTGGCTATCACCGACCAGGACAACCTGTTCGCGATGGTGAAGTTCTACAAGTTCGCCGAAGCCGCCGGCATCAAGCCGCTGATCGGCGCCGATATCTGGCTGCAGGAACGGGCCGAAGGCGAGAGCCCCGAGCGCGTCACCCTGCTGGTGCAGAACCAGACCGGCTACCGCAATCTCACCCGCCTCATTTCGCGCGCCTACAACGAGGGCCAGGGACGCGGCCGGCCGCAATTGCGGCGGGAGTGGGTGGAAGAGGCCAGCGCCGGCCTGATCGCCCTGTCCGGGCGCCATGGCGGCATCGGCGTGGCCCTGCTCGGCGGCAAGCTGGACCGGGCGCGCGAAGCGGCGGCCTGGTGGCAAAGCCATTTTCCGGACCGCTGCTATCTGGAGATCACCCGCTGCGGCCGTACGGACGACGAAACCCATCTCCAGGCCGCCGTCGCCTTTGCCCGCCACAGCGGCCTGCCGGTGGTGGCCAGCAACGATGTGCGCTTTCTCGAGCGCGAGGATTTCGAGGCGCACGAGGCGCGCGTCTGCATCGCCTCAGGCCGGGTGGTCAACGACGAGCGCCGGCCGCGCGAGTATTCGCCGGAGCAGTACCTCAAATCGGCCGAGGAGATGCAGGCCCTGTTCGCGGATCTGCCCGAGGCGGTCGAAAACACCCTGGAGATCGCCCGCCGCTGCACCCTGAGCCTCAAGTTCGGCCAGAACTACCTGCCGGATTTCCCGGTGCCGGAAGGCGTCACCATGGCCGACTACCTGCGCCAGCTGGCCACCGCCGGGCTGGAGCGCCGCCTGCAGCAGCACCCGCCGGCGCGGCCGCTGGAGGAATACAACAAGCGCCTGGACTACGAGCTGGGCATCATCGAGAAGATGGGCTTTGCCGGCTACTTCCTGGTGGTGGCGGACTTCATCGCCTGGGGCAAGGGCAACGGCGTGCCAGTCGGCCCCGGTCGCGGCTCCGGCGCCGGTTCGCTGGTGGCCTATACCACCGGCATCACCGACCTCGACCCGCTGCCCTACAACCTGCTGTTCGAGCGCTTCCTCAACCCCGAGCGCGTGTCGATGCCGGACTTCGACGTCGACTTCTGCATGGAGGGCCGCGACCGCGTCATCGAGTACGTGGCGCAGCGCTACGGCCGCGATCACGTCAGCCAGATCATCACCTATGGCAGCATGGCGGCGCGCAACGTGGTGCGCGATGTTACGCGCGTGCTCGGCCAGCCCTACGGTCTGGGCGATCGCATCGCCAAGCTCATTCCGGGCATTCCGGCGTTCAAGGCGGAGGCCGAGAAATTCGGCCGTTCCACCTTGGAGCATGCCTTGGTGGACGGAGAGCTGAAGCAGGCCTATGACGCCGACGAGGAAGTGCGCGCCATCATCGACCTCGGCATGGTGCTGGAGGATCTGACCCGCGGCGTCGGCGTCCACGCCGGCGGCGTGGTCATCGCGCCCAAGGCCCTGACCGAGTACACGCCGACCTTCTGCGAGCCAGGCGGCGCCGGCCTGCGCTCGCAGTTCGACATGAAGGACCTGGAGACGGTCGGCCTGGTCAAGTTCGACTTCCTCGGCCTGCGCACGCTGACCATCATCCAGGCGGCGGTGGACCAGATCAACGCCCGCTGGCCGGAGCGCAAGCTCGACATCCTGGCGCTGCCGCTCGACGATCCCAAGACCTATCAGCTCTACGCCTCCGGCTTCACCACCGCCGTGTTCCAGATGGAATCGCAGGGCATGCAGCGCGCCTCGGTGGATCTGAGGCCGGACCGCTTCGAGGACATCATCGCCCTGATTTCGCTGTACCGCCCGGGGCCGATGGAGCTGATCCCCGAGTACGTGGCGCGCAAGAACGGCAAGAAGCCGGAATACCTGCACGCCGAGATGGAGCCGGTGCTGGGTAACACCCTGGGCATCTTCATCTACCAGGAGCAGGTGATGCAGATCGCCCAGCAACTGGGCGGCTATACCCTCGGCGGCGCCGACCTGCTGCGCCGCGCCATGGGCAAGAAGAAGCCGGAGGAAATGGCGCAGCAGCGCGATATCTTCGTGCAGGGCGCCGCCGGCCGCGGCATCGACGCCGGCATCGCCTCGCAGATTTTCGACCTGATGGAGAAGTTCGCCGGCTACGGCTTCAACAAGTCGCATGCCGCCGCCTACGCCCTGGTGTCCTACCAGACCGCCTGGCTCAAGGCGCATTACCCGGCGCAATTCATGGCGGCCGTGATGTCGGCGGAAATGAATCACACCGACGCCGTCGTGGTGATGCTCGACGAGTGCAAGCGCATGAAGCTCGAGGTGCTGGCGCCGGACATCAACAGCTCGGTATTCCGCTTCACCGTCAACGACCAGGGCAAGATCCTCTACGGCCTGGGCGCCATCAAGGGCGTGGGCGAGGGCGCGCTGCAGGGCATCGTCACCGAGCGCGATAGCAACGGCCCGTTCCACGATCTGTTCGATTTCTGCCGCCGCATCGACACGCGCCGGGTCAACAAGCGCGTGCTGGAAGCCCTGATCTTTGCTGGCGCTCTCGATGGCCTGGGGGTCAACCGGCCGAGCCTGCTGAAAACCCTGCCCAAGGCCCTGCAGCTGGCGGAGCAGACCGCCGCCGGCGCCAGCGCCGGCCAGGACGACCTGTTTGGCCTCGGCGCCCCGGCCAGCACCACCAGCGCCAGCGTCACCGCCGAGCAGGAGCCGGAATGGCCGCCCAACGAGCAGCTGGCGCGCGAGAAGGAAGTGCTGGGTCTGTATTTTTCCGGTCACCCGATCGAGGTTTACCGTCCGCTCATCGATCAGGTCTGCAGCGGCACCCTCAAGACCCTGATCGCCGAAGCGCCGCCCCCGTTCGGCGGCGGAGGGGGCGGGGGTGACGATGACGACGGCGCGCCCGCGCCCCGTCGTGGTGCACGCAAGACCGTGATGTTCGGCGCCTGGCTGGCCGATATCCGCAATGTCGGCGGCGAACGGCCCGGAAAAATCGTGGTTCTGGACGATCGCACCTCCCAAATCATCTGCTGGTTGGGCTTCGATGAGTGGCAGAGGTTCCAAAACACGCTGCGGAGGGATACGCTGGTGTTCGCCAGCGGCGAGATTCGGGCGGTGCAGCGCGAGGGCCGGGATCTGGAACACCGGCTTTACCCGAAAAGCTTCTGGGATCTCGACGCGGTGATGCGGGAACGCGCCGATCGCGTCACGCTGAACTGGCAGAAGCCGGCGGTGGAGCCCGCAGCGCTGCGCAGCCGGCTCGGCGCCTGGCGCAGCGATCACGGCGCGGCCGTGACGCTGGAGTACTGGAATGGTCGCGCACGTGCGACACTGGATTTCGGCCCGCAGTGGCGCATGCGGGTGGACGAGGCGGCGCTGAGCGAATTGCGCCGGCTCCTTGGGGACGGGGCGGTACGAGTGGACTACAAGCGCTTTGTGGCGCCGCAGTCTGCCAAAATGGACTATGGCTATGGCGAGTGAACTGAAGAGCTTGGCGACCTATTTGGATTTTGAGCAGCCCATTGCGGATCTTGAAAAAAAGATCGAAGAGCTGCGTTTCATGACCGGCGGCAGCGAGCTGAACCTGACCGAGGAGATTTCGCGGCTGGAAGCGCGGATCAAGGAGCAGAGCCAGCAGATCTTCGCCAATCTCACGCCCTGGCAGATCGCGCAGCTGGCGCGCCATCCGCAGCGTCCCTACGCGCTGGACTACATCAAGGCGATCTTCACCGAGTGGGAAGAACTGCACGGCGATCGTCATTTCGCCGACGATCCGGCCATCGTCTCCGGTGTGGCGCGGCTCGACGGGCGCGCCTGCGTCGTCATCGGCGAGCAGAAGGGCCGCGACACCAAGGAGCGCATCTACCGCAATTTCGGCTCGCCGCGCCCGGAGGGTTACCGCAAGGCGCTGCGCGTGATGAAGCTGGCGGAGAAATTCAACCTGCCGGTCATCACCCTGATCGACACCGCCGGCGCCTACGCCGGCATCAGCGCCGAGGAGCGCAACCAGTCCGAGGCCATTGCCCGCAACCTGTTCGAGCTGTCGCGGCTGCGCACCCCGGTGCTGGCCACGGTGACGGGCGAGGGCGGCTCCGGCGGCGCCCTGGCCATCGGCGTGGCCGATCACGTCATGATTCTCCAATACGGCATCTACTCGGTGATCTCGCCCGAGGGTTGCGCCTCGATCCTGTTCAAGAAGGCGGACCGCGCCAAGGATGCCGCCGAGGCCATGCGCATCACCGCGCGCGACCTGCTGGAGCACAAGCTGATCGACGAGATCATCCCCGAACCGCTGGGCGGTGCGCACCGCGATCCGGCGGCCATGGCCGCGATCCTGCGCGAGCGCCTGGTCGCGCACCTGGACCGGCTGTGCAAGACGCCGATGACCAAGCTGCTGTCGGACCGCTATCAGCGGCTGATGTCCTACGGCACCTACGAGGAGCCGCAGGTAGTGACGCCGCTCAACCAGGCGAAGGCCTGATTGTTTTCAGTTCCCCTCCCCTTGCGGGAGGGGCCGGGGGAGGGGTGGCTTCGGCGGAGCACATCCGTTTTGAAACCTTTTCAAAGGCTGGACGCGAACGGGGGCAGTCGTGTCCGAAAGCCCTGACGTTCTGACCATCGAAACGCCGTCGTTCGCTCCCGGCGCCGTGGTTCACGTCGCTTATAGCGGCGGCCTCGATTCCACCGTCCTGCTGCACTTTCTCGCACACCACAACCCGCGCTTCCGCCTGCGCGCCGTGCATATCCATCACGGGCTGCAGGCACTGGCCGACGACTGGGCGGAAAAATGCGCGCGGTTCAGCACCTCGCTGGGGGTGCAGTTCGAATTGCTGCGGGTGCAGGTGGACGGTTTCGATCCCGCCGGGCCGGAAGCGGCGGCGCGCACCGCGCGCTACGAGGCCCTGCGCGGGCTGATGCAGCCGGGCGATTGCCTGGCCACGGCGCATCACCGCAGCGACCAGGCCGAGACGGTGCTGCTGCGCCTGCTGCGCGGCAGCGGCATCCACGGCCTGTCGGCGATGCGGACCCTGCGGACGTTTCCTCCCGGATGGCTGTGGCGGCCGTTCCTGGAGCTGCCGCGCGAGCGGCTTTACGGCTATGCGCAGGAGCATGGATTGCGCTGGATCGAGGATCCGCACAACCGCGATCCGCGCTACTCGCGCTCCTGGCTGCGCAGCGAGCTGACACCCTTGTTGCGCGAGCGCTTTCCGCAGGTCGAGGAAAGCCTGGCGCGCACGGCGCGGCTCTCGGCCGAGGCGGCGGCCCTGCTGGACGAGCTGGCGGCACAGGACCTGGCGCATGCGGCGCGCGGCGACTCGCTCGCGGTCGGCGCGCTGCAGGATCTGGGCGCCGCCCGCCGTCATAACCTGCTGCGCTACTGGCTGCGCCAGCTCGGCTTCGAGATGCCCTCGGCCGACACCCTGGAGCGCATCCAGGGCGAGGTGCTGGACGCGGCGGAAGACGCCGAGCCGCTGCTGGCCTGGGCCGGCTGCGAATTGCGCCGTTACCGGGACCGCCTCTACGCCATGCCGCCGCTGCCCCCGGCGCCGGTTGGCGGGCCGGTGCTGGCCTGGACCGGCGAACAGCTGGCGCTGCCCCCCGGCTGCGGCCTGCTGCGGCTGCCGCAGACTCCGCCGCAGGGGCTGAGCGTGCGCTTCATGCGCGGCGGCGAGCGCTTCAGGCCGGCGGGCGGGGCGCATAGCCGGACGCTGAAGAACCTGTTCCAGGAGGCCGGCGTGCCGCCTTGGGTGCGCCTGCGCACGCCGCTGGTGGAAGCGGAAGGCGAACTGGTCTATGTCGCCGGCGTCGGCGGCAGCGGGCGCTGGCGCGAGCTGTTTCCGAGCCACGCGGCGGAGCCCGTCTGGCTGGAACCGCCGGTCGGCGCCGGCTCTGGCTAAAATGCCGTGCCGGCATTGGTTTGCCGGCGCAACCCGATTTGCCCGCCAGTCCTGGCTCGATCCGGCTTCTGCCGGGCCGCTGGCTGGCCGGCAGCAAAATCATTCCCCCCAGACCATTTCCTGAAACCACCCGCATGCCGCCCGTGACCAATCCGCTGCAGATCAGCTCCCATGTCCGCGAGGTCGCGGATTTTCCCAAGCCCGGCATCCTGTTCCGCGACATCACGCCGCTGCTGGCCAATGCCGCCGCTTTCGGCGCCGCGATCGAGCAATTTGCCGCCCTGATCGTGCCGCACCAGGTGGAGGGGCTGGTGGCGATCGAGTCGCGCGGCTTCATCTTCGGCACGGCCCTGGCGCAGCGGCTGGGCCTGCCGCTGCTGCTGGTGCGCAAGCCGGGCAAGCTGCCGCGGCGCACGGTCAGCGTGGCGTATCAGCTGGAATACGGCACGGATCGCGTGGAAATGCATGCCGACGACGTCATCGCCGGCACGCGTTATGCAGTGATCGACGATGTCATCGCCACCGGCGGCACCGCGGTGGCGGCGGCCGAGCTGGTGGAAAAGCTGGGCGGCGTGGTGGCCTGCTGCGGTTTCCTGATCGAGCTGGACTTTCTCAAGGGGCGCGAACGGCTGGCGGGCAGGGCGGTCGAAACGGTATTGCACTATTGAGGCGTGGCGGCTAACTGCCTGAAATTAACAAAACTTAACTGTAATTTCCGCGTAAGGTCATTGTGACTTATGGAAATTTTGGCGCGGAGCGAGTAAAAATTGACCAGGGGAGTTATGTAACAGCGGGTGGTGCAGCCCATGCCGATTGCGGGGCAGCTTGAACAACATAGGCGGAGTGACGACGGAACGATGCGTCGAGACCGGTGTGCGCCGCGTGCCCAACAGCCGAGGCTGAACCATGGATTTTGAAGCCGGCCTGCCCATTCTTGTGGCGTCCTTCCTGGCCGTGGTGCTGTTCACCTGGCTGCAGCTGGAGCGGCGCGCCATCCAGCACAATCTTTTTGTCTATTCCGGCAGCCGCCAGCTGCCCAATGTGACCGCGCGGCTGGAGCGGACTTATTCCAGGGTGCGGCAGGTGGTGCTGTGGTCGAGCCTGGCGGCGCCCTCGGTGATGGCCTTTTCGGGCCAGCTTGACGAGCATGGCGTGGCCCAGGCCTTCAACGGGGCGCTGCAAATCATCGCGCCTTTCACCTCGGCCTGCTTTTCCGCCGCGGTGGCCTGGCTGATCGTCGTCTCGGCCCTGGTGGTGCATGCCTCCCACCTGCGCCTGCTGGAGCTGTTCCGCTGCCCGCGTCAACGCAAGGAATTCTGGTAGATCCGGCTTAATAGGCGGGGTCAACGGCGAAGGTCTTTCCAAAAGCGGCCGGGGGATACGGATATCCCGATTACCGTGGCAACCATTCTTAACCGTTCGGGCGTGTTGCAGCGCGCTATAATGGAGCTTATTGCTCAAGGCGCGCCGCGGGCTTTGTTGATCCCCGGCCTCGCAGCAGCGCCCATCGACTGAATTTCTCCACATGACCGATACCCCGCTCAAAGACGTCTGGCCCGGTACCGCGGCGGCTTATCAGGATTTCATCCTGCCCCTGGTTTCGCGCACCTTCGCGCTGACCATCCCGCAGCTGCCGGGCGCCTTGCACCAGGTGGTGGCCAATGCCTACCTGCTGTGCCGCGTCGCCGACACCATCGAGGACGATGCCGCCCTCGGCGCCGCCGACAAGCGCCGTTTCGAGGAAGCCTTCGTCGACGTGGTCACCGGCCGCCGCGATGCCGCGCTGCTGGCGGCCGAGCTGAGCCCGCTGCTGTCGCTGGAAACCATTGAGGCCGAGCGTAATCTGGTGCGCCAGCTGCCGCTGGTGATCGAGGTGCTGCGCGGCTTCAACCGCGCGCAGCAGGCGGCAATCGAGCGCTGCGTCACCGTGATGTGCAAGGGCATGCACCGCTTCCAGCAGGAGGCTGCCTTGAGGGGCGGTATCCACGGCCTGGCCACCCAGCGCGAGATGGATCAGTACTGCTACTACGTCGCCGGCGTGGTGGGCGAGATGCTGACCGAGCTGTTCTGCGATTTCGACCCGGCCATTGCCGCCCGGCGCGAGCAGATGCTGCATCTGTCGGTGTCCTTCGGCCAGGCCCTGCAGATGACCAATATCCTCAAGGACCAGTGGGAGGACCGCGCCCGCGGCGCCTGCTGGTTGCCGCGCGAGGTGTTCCAGCGTCACGGCGTCGACCTGTCGGCCCTGCAGGCCGGCCAGTACACGCCGGCCTACGGCGCCGCGCTGTCCGAGCTGATCGGCGTGGCGCATTCGCATTTGCGCAACGCCCTGTCCTACACCCTGCTGATTCCGCAGGAGCACACCGGCATCCGCCGCTTCTGCCTGTGGGCCACGGGCCTGGCGGTGCTGACCCTGAAGAACATCCAGCACAAGCCGGACTTCGCCGGCGGCGCCGACATCAAGGTCAGCCGCGGTGCGGTGGCGCGTACCATCATGGTCACCAACGTCACGGTGAAGCGCGATGGCCTGCTGCGCCGCCTGTTCGACTTCGCCTGGCGCGACCTGCCCAAGGTGGAGCTGGGTCCGGACTGGGAATTTTTGCCTGCCGGAAACGCCGCGGGTGGGTGGTCGCCGCAACTGGCGTTTGCAGGCGCCCCTGGCGCAGCGTTCGAGAACGACAACAATAAAGTGAGCAACCGATACGAATTCCGCGGCCCCTTGCGTGATGGCCTGATCCAGCCGCGCCCCTCGGCGCAGCCGGAGCCCGCTGTCGCCGCGCCGGCGCCGGTGGTGGCGCCGCTGGACCGCGCCATCGACCGCGCGCGCGAGGCCCTGCTCGAGCTGCAGCAGCCGGACGGCCACTGGTGCTTCGAATTCGAGACCGACTGCACCATCTCCGCCGAATACATCCTGATGATGCACTTCATCGACGAGATCGACGCAGTGCTGCAGGAAAAGCTGGCGCGCTACATCCGCTCCAAGCAGCGGCTCGATACGCATGGCGGCTGGCCGCTGTACCAGGACGGCGCCATCGACCTGTCCTGCACCGTCAAGTCCTACTACGCGCTCAAGGCCGCCGGCGATTCCGCCGACGCGCCGCACATGCAGCGCGCGCGCGAGGTGATCCTGTCTCTCGGCGGCGCCGCCAAGAGCAATGTCTTCACCCGCATCCTGCTGGCCCTGTTCGAGCAGGTGCCGTGGCGCGCCGCGCCGTATGTGCCGGTGGAGATCATGCTGCTGCCCAAGTGGGCGCCGTTCCATCTGGACAAGGTGTCCTATTGGGCCCGCGCCACCATGGTGCCGCTGTTCATCCTGTGCACGCTGCAGGCCAAGGCGAAGAATCCGAACAAGGTCGGCGTGCGCGAGCTGTTCGTCAGGCCGCCGGAGGAGGAGCGCAATTACTTCCCCACCGCCGGCCTGATCAACAAGTTTTTCCTGGTGCTGGACAAGGTCGGCCGCAGCTGCGATCCGCTGATGCCCAAGGCCCTGCGCAACAAGGCCATCCGCAAAGCGGAGCAGTGGTTCCTGCCGCGCCTCAACGGCGAGGACGGCCTGGCCGGCATTTTCCCGCCGATGGTCAACGCGCTGGAAGCGATGGACCTGCTGGGCTACGCCAAGGATCATCCGGCCCGCGCCACCTGCCTCA
>Ga0302314_10001618_pt1 | contig 42029 bp, 39 predicted proteins | sample III_Palsa_N2_3_FD_200533 | JGI IMG/M metagenome (GOLD analysis project Ga0302314, IMG submission 200533) | Peat permafrost microbial communities from Stordalen Mire near Abisko, Sweden - III_Palsa_N2_3 | ecosystem: Environmental > Terrestrial > Soil > Palsa > Peat permafrost | place: Sweden... | reverse complement strand
GCCTCCGCCTCCTCGTCGGTGTCGCCGACGATCGGCGCGATTCCGGGCAGGATGTAGAGTTCGTCGGCGGTGCGCCCGAAGCCCGCGGCACGGGCCTTCACGTCGGCATAATAGGCCTGCCCGTCCGACAGCGTCTCGGCATGCGTGAAGATCACCTCGGCGCGCCGGGCGGCGAAGGCGCGCCCGTCGTCGGATGCGCCGGCCTGGAAGATCACCGGCTGGCCCTGGCGCGAGCGCTTGATGTTGAGCGGCCCGCGAACCTGGAAGAACTCGCCCTGATGATCGAGCCGATGAAGCTTGTCGGGATCGACGAACTGCCCGGTCGCCTTGTCCGCGACGTGCGCGTCATCCTCCCAACTGTCCCACAGCCCCTGCACGACATCGAGATATTCGGCGGCGATCCGGTAGCGGACATGGTGCGCCGGATGCTCGGTCTTGCTGAAATTGGCGGCGGTATCGCCGAGCCACGAGGTGACGACGTTCCAGCCGGCGCGGCCGCCGCTCAGATGATCGAGCGACGAGAATTGCCGCGCGACGTTGAACGGCTCCGAATAGCTGACCGTCAGCGTGGCGACGAGGCCGATGTGCGACGTCGTCGCCGCCAGCGCCGAGAGGATGGTCAGCGGCTCGAAGCGGTTGAGGTAATGCGGGCTCGATTTCTCGGTGATCGAGAGGCTGTCCGCGACGAACAGGAAATCCAACTTGCCGCGCTCGGCCAGCGCCGCCTGCTGCTGATAATAAGCGAGGCTGGTGCTGGCGCCGCCGTCGCGATCGGGGTGGCGCCAATCGTTCCAGGTGCGGCCGACGCCGTGGAGGATGAAGCCGAGCTTGAGCGTGCGCTTGTCTGCCATCGCGATGATCCTTGTTGATGACCTCCAGCTTACGACGTCGCGCGACGTCGATCGAACAGGTTTGCCTAATAGGGCTTATGAGGCGACCTCATACATAGTCGATTGATGCCCGGATCGATCTCAGAACGCGATAATCTATTTCGCCGATCGATGAACCGATAAGCATTGCTTGATATTCAAGCCCACCTTCACGCGACCATAGTAAATCGCCTTTGCAGCGCGACGCCGCGGCGCGGATGAACCGACATCACAGTCGCGATCTTGGATATCAATAGATGAGCCGTTCCCCGAACGATGCGAACGAAAGCCGGGGCAGCGCTTTCCCCGCCGGGTCCGGCGAGGCGGGGGCGTGGAGCCGACGCGGCGTGCTGCTCGGAAGCGGCGCGCTGGGCGCAGGGCTGATGCTCGCGGGCTGCCACGGCGGCGCCGACAGCGCGCGTGTTCTGCGGGCCTCTGTCACCGGCAAGGGCGACGCCGATATCGGCCTGATCATCCGGTCGGCAGGATTGGCGCCCAAGGGGTTCCGGGTGGACTACAGCCATTTCCAGTCCGGGCATCTTGTCGTCGAGGCGCTCGACAGCGGATCGCTCGACTATGGCGGCGTCAGCGAAATCCCGCCGGTGTTCGCCGCGGCCTCGACGATCCAGAGTTTCCGGCAGATCGCCGTCACGCACGGCGACGTCAACAACCAGGTCATCCTCCTCCCCAGGGGATCGCGGATCGAGACGCTCGCGGATCTGAAGGGGAAGCGCGTCGGCTATATCAATGCGACCACCGCACATTATTTCCTCATCCAGATGCTCAAATCGGTCGGTCTCGGCTGGGGCGACATCATCCCCGTCGCGATCGGCGTGTCGGACGGTGCGGCCGCCTTCTCCAGCGGGTCGCTCGATGCCTGGGCGATCTACGGCTTCCCGATCCAGCGCGCGGTCGCGACCGAAGGCGCGCGTATCCTGAAAACCGCGTTCGGATTCCTGTCGGGCAATTATCTCGTCGCCGCGCATGTCGATGCGCTGAACGACCCGGCGAAGGTCGAGCTGATTGGCGACTATCTGCGGCTCGTGAAACGCGCCTTCGCGTGGGCGGCGGCGAACCAGAACGCCTGGGCGGCGATCGTCGCGAGCGATATCGGGGTCCCGCTCGCCTATGTGCAGGACCAGTTCCGCCGGGCCAGCGACGTCTACACGCTGCGACCCGTCGACGCCGCCGCGATCCGCTCGCAGCAGCAGGTTGCCGACGTCTTCTCCGCGCAGAAGCTGATCCCGCATGCGGTCGATGTCCGGCCGCTGTGGGACGACCGCTTCAACGCCATCATCCGCGAAAAGGTGTAGCCATGTCCGCCACGCTTGCCATCGCTCCCACGGTTCCGACGACGGGACCCGTGCCTCAATCGGTTCTCGACAGCATAACCGCTCGCCTGGCCGCGACGGCCGAAAGCTTCGATCGCAGTGCCGAGTTTCCCGCCGCCAATTTCGATATCCTCGCCGAGGAGGGATTGGTCGGGCTCACCGTCTCGCCGCATCTGGGCGGGGGCGGGGCGGGATGGGCGGAGTCGCTGCGCGTGCTCGGCGCGGTCGCGCGCGGCGAGCCCTCGACGGCGCTCATCCTGTTCATGACCTATGGCTATCATGCGCAGCCGACCCGCGCGCAAAGCTGGCCGACGCATATCTACGAGACGCTCGCGCGGCAGGCGGTCGCGGGCGGGGGGCTGATCGGCGGGCTCCGGGTCGAGCCCGAACTCGGCACGCCGGTGCGCGGCGGCCTGCCCGAGACGGTCGCGCGGCGGACCGCGGGCGGCTGGGCGATCAGCGGCCGCAAGATCTATTCGACCGGCTCGACCGGGCTCAGCTGGTTCGCGGTATGGGCCAGGACCGACGAGCCCGAGCCCCGCGTCGGCACGTTCCTCGTCGCGGCGGACAGCCCCGGCGTCACCATCGCGCCGGCCTGGGATCATCTCGGCATGCGCGCGACGGTCAGCCACGAGGTAGTGTTCGACGCGACGCCGACGCCGGCCGACCACGCGGTCGATATCCGCAAGCCAGCCGACTGGGCGCCCAAGCCCGGCGACACCGCGCTGGGCTTCTGGAACGCGCTCGCTATCTCGACGATCTACGACGGCGTCGCCTGGTCCGCGCGCGACTGGCTGCGCGACTATCTGAAGGGACGCGTGCCGACCAACCTCGGCGCCGCGCTCGCCACGCTGCCGCGCGTGCAGGAAAAATTCGGCGAGATCGACGCGCTGCTCCAGGTCAATCGCACGCTCATCGAAACCGCGGCGGCGCGCGCCGATGCCGGCGATCCGCCCGGCGCGGTCGAGGCCAACAGCATCAAGTTCGTTGCCACCTCCAACGCGATCCGCGCGGTCGAGATCGGGCTCGAGCTGACGGGCAACCCCGGCCTCAGCCGCAACAACCCGCTCGAGCGCCATTATCGCGACGTGCTGTGCAGCCGCATCCACAGCCCGCAGAACGACACCATCCTCGTCGCCGCCGGGCGCGCGGCGTTCGGGCTCTGACGCGATGGGCTTCGTCATCGCCAGCCAGTTCGAGGACGGCTTCAACGAGCAATTGCGCGGCCATGCCCTGCGCCCGACCGTGATCGCGGCGCCCGAGCAATCGCCGTGGGACGTCGCCAACGATGCCGACATCCTGCTGGTGCGGCCATCGCCCGCTTGGCGGCTCAACCGGCAGCTGGAGCGTCCGGCCGCCTGGCCCGGCCGGGTGCGGTGGGGTGTATAGCGGATCGGTCGGCGTCGATTTCTACCCGCGCTGGCTGCTCGAGGCGCCGCTGGTGTCGTGCGGGCGCGGCGTCGCCTCGGACGAGATCGCCGATTACGTGATCTCGGCGATCTACCATCACGCCAAGAATCTCGAAGCGGTGCGCGCACGTAGCCTCGACGAGTGGCGGCAGGCGCCGCTCGGGCGCGTCGCGGGGAGCACCATCGGCATCGTCGGGCTCGGCGCGATCGGCACGGCAGTCGCGCGCCGCGCGCTGGCGCTGGGCGCGCGCGTCGTGGCGTCCCGCAGGCGCGCGCTGCCAAGCGCGGTCGCGGGCGTCGAGCTGGTCGGCGATCTGCGCGCGGTGGTCGCCGAGGCGGACCATCTCGTGCTGTCGCTGCCCGCGACCGATGCGACCGCCAGGCTGATCGACGCCGATCTCCTCGCGCATGCCAAGCCGACCGCGCACATCATCAACATCGCGCGCGGTTCGATCGTCGATCAGGAGGCGCTGCTCGCCGCGCTCGACGCGGGCAGGCTCGGCTTCGCGACGCTCGACGTGACCGAACCCGAACCGCTGCCCGCCGATCACCCGCTGTGGCGGCATCCGCTGGTCCGCCTGACGCCGCATGTCTCGTCCAACTACACGCTCGTCCGCGACGTCCTGTTCGGCAAGGTCGTCGCCAATCTCGAACGCTTCGCGCGCGGCGAGACGCCCGGCGACCTTGTCGATCCCCAGGAAGGATATTGATAATGACGCTCACGCTCGCGCAGGATCGCCCCCAACTCGGCGCACTCCGCCGTCTGCCGCCCAAGGCGCTGCCGACGGTGCTCGGCGATTGGGGCGAGCCGCGGCCGCAGCAGCCGACGATCGAGCTGGAGCGGCTCTACCGCAAGCAGCGCCTCGCGGCGTCCTTCCGCCTGTTCGGGCGCTTCGGTTTCGATTTCGGCGGCGCCGGGCACATCACGGTGCGCGATCCCCAATACCCCGATCATTTCTGGCTCAATCCCGCGGGCGTCCATTTCGGCCACATCCGCGTCTCCGATCTGATGCTGGTCAACCACGATGGCGAGGTCGTCGAGCATGGCGAGGAGAAGCGCCTAAATCGCGCTGCCTTCGCGATCCACTCGCGGCTGCACGCCGCCCGACCGGACGTTCAGGCCGCCGCGCATTCGCACTCGATCTACGGCAAGGCCTTTTCGGCGCTCGGCAAGCTGCTCGATCCGCTGACGCAGGACAGTTGCGGCTTCTACGAGGATCATTCGATCTTCGAGGATTTCTCGGGCGTCGTACTCGATACCAGCGAGGGCGATCGCATCGCGCAGGTGCTGGGCGACCGCAAGGCGGTGATCCTCCAGAACCACGGCATACTGACCGTCGGCGCCTCGCTCGAAACCGCGGTGTGGCGCTATGTCTCGCTGGAGAATGCCTGCCAGGCGCAATTGCTCGCGGACGCCGCGGGCCGTACCAAGCCCGTGCCGCACGATGTCGCGAAGCACACCGCGGGCCAGGTCGGCGGCCGCTATGGCGACTTCAGCTTCCAACCCTATTTCGACGTGATCGCGCGGGAGGAGCCCGATCTGTTCGATTGAGCGAAGCGCGGCAGGCAGTCTATTCCGGCACTTCAGGTTTGGGTGAGAAGAGGTGGCTCCGGATTTGCATAATCAATAGTATAGAAGACCATACTCATAATACAAAGGCTCGTCGAACTTCTAGCATGGTCTCGTCGTCTGTTCCCGACGGCCGCGTCGATGAAAGGTGCCCCATGTCCACAGCCACAGCAGAAATTCTCGATCGCAGGGTCGAGACGATCGGCATTCGTCCGCTCCAGCCCACGATCGGTGCGGAGATCGACGGCGTCGATCTCAGTCGCCCGCTCTCGCCCGAGCAGCGCGACGCGATCAAGGCGGCGATCCTCAAGCACAAGGTGGTGTTCTTCCGGAATCAGACGCTCGACAATGATCAGCATGCGGCGTTCGCGCGGCAATTCGGTCCGCTCTACGTCCATCCGTCGACCAAGCGCGACGAGAAGATCGCGCCGATCCACAAGATCGCTGCCGCCGATGCCGCCATCTACGAGAAGCGGATCCATCGCGACGTCGGCCCCGGCGACGCCTATCATAGCGATACGAGCTGGCGGCTGGTGCCGACCTGGGGCGCAGTGCTGCGCGCGGTCACTCTGCCCGCGGTCGGCGGCGACACGATCTGGGTCGACGCGAACCTCGCCTACGAGGGCCTTTCGGACGAGTTGAAGCAGCGGCTCGAAGGCCTGCATGTCGTCCATGATTTCCGCGAGGCTTTGGTCGGCGCGGGGCATGATTATCCGATCGTTGCGCACCCGCTGGTGCGGACGCATCGCGAGACCGGGCAGAAGATCCTGTGGGCCAATTATACGCAGAAGCCGCAGATATTGGGCGTCGAGCTCGCCGAGAGCCGCGCGCTGCTCGACGAGGTGCTGCGCCAGTATAAGCGACCCGAATTCCAGGTCCGCTTTTCCTGGGCGCCGGGATCGGTGGCGTTTTGGGACAACCGTGCGGCGGTCCATTATGCGGTCAAGAATTACGGCGACTTTCCGCGCGTGCTCGAGCGAATCCTGATCGAGGACGAGCCGCTCTACGCCGATCTCTGATCTCTACGGGAAGGGCCGGGCTACCGAAATGGTAGCCCGGCCCTTTTGCTTTAGCCGTCCGCGGCCGTCGTTTTCAGGCGGCCGCTTTCGTCCTGATCTGGCGGAGCGCGTCGAGGATCTCGGGCGCCTCGGTCCGGTCGAGCCAATCGGGACTGACGTCGACGAAGCGGACGATATGGTCGCTGTCGACGATGATGACCGCGGGCTGGGGAAATTCGGCGGTGCCCGTGCCCGTCAGCTCGCCGATCCAGCCCGGCGTGGGCTGGCCCGCCGGCACCTCGCCGCGCGCGAAACTGATGCCGAAGCGACGTGCCAGTCGGTTGTCCTCGTCGGATGCGACGGCGAAGTGGAGATCGTGGCGTGCGCGGATGTCGTCGAGGCCTTTCTCGACGAGATGCGGGCTGATCGCCACGAGCGTGGTGCCCTCCGCCGTGAGCGCGGGCCGAAGCTGGCGATCATAATAGGGAAGCGCCAGATTGCAGGCGGGGCAGCCGGCGTAGCGGAAGAAGATCAGCACGACGGGGCCGTCCGACAGCAGCCTGTCGAGGTCGATCGTGCCCCCGGTCGAATCCGGCAGCGCGAAGGCTTCGACGCGATCGCCGACCTTGACCACCGCGTCGGGATCGAACGCTGCCACGAGCGCCTTGCGCGTATCGATATTCTTCGCGAGCTGCGCCGGATTCCAGGTGCGGACGCGCTCGGCATGCAGCGCCTCGAACTGTGCGGTCAGACTTTCCGGCTGGGGATTTTCGCTCATCGATCTCTCCTCTGGTGGACGGGGCCCAGGCGCAGGCCGACCAGCGGTCACGCGTCCAGGATTCTCACCGGAGGAGTCCGCCGCGACGAGATTTCGAGGCCAAGCGCTCCTCCGTTTGGGAGGACGGTAGGTGGCGCGATCGGCACCGACCAACGAGATCGAACGACCGCCGCTTGATCATGTCTCATAGGATCGTTCAGAGCTTGCCGAGAACCTCGCTGGCGAGCTCGAGCAGGCGCTCCGCGGCTTGTCCATGCTCGCCGTGCGCCCGAACGATATAGGCGACGTCGGGCAGACCCGGCAGCGTACCGGCGGCGACATGCGTCGGCTCGGGGAGGAATTGCCGCGTCCGACAAGTGAGGCCGAGCCCGGCTTCGACCGATGCGCGCAGCGAGGTGAGATTGGGCGTCTCGACCGCGATACGCCAGCGTATCCCCGCGGCATCGAGCCCGGCGATCGCGGCCTCCCGGAAGCGGCACGGCTCCTCGAGCACCGCGAGCGGGATGACCGAGCGATCGGCCAGCTCCTCGCGGCCGAACCACAGCATCGACGACAGTTTGAGCGCGTGGCGATCCTCCGCCGCCGCATAGCCCAGCACGATGTCGAGCTGGCCGCGATCGAGCAGCCCGAGCAGTTCTGCCGTGCCGGCGACGCGGGCGTAGATCTGCGTATCGGGATGAAGCTCGGAGAAGCGCGCGAGCAATCCGCTGAGCAGCGTCTCCGCGAAATCCTGTACCATGCCGATGCGGATCGGCCCGGAGAATTGCCCGAAGCTGACCGCGGCGACCGCCTCGTCGTGCAGCGTCAGCACGCGTCTGGCATAGTCGAGCAGCACCTGGCCCGCCGCCGTCAGCGCCAGTCGCCGTCCTTCGCGGGCGAACAATGGCTGCTGGAGCAGTTCCTCCAGCCGCTTGATCTGCAGGCTGAGCGCGGACTGCGTGACGAACACCTGCTCAGCGGCATTGAGCATCGAACCCGCATCGACGATCGCGACGAAACTGCGGAGCAGGTTGGTGGGGAGATTGACGGGCATTCTGGTCTTGCCGCCTTTGCTGATCGATAGCGGGAGGGAAATCGACGGACGCCGAAGAGCGATCGGTCTGGCGCCGATAGCGACCGCCCGCGGGCCGGGTCGCCACCGGGTGTCGTGGAGTTGGGCGGCTTCCACTTCACGCTCCTCCGACGCATCTGCCAAAGATACTCTAGTCGATCGATAGGGATTTCCGAGGCGTTTCGCGTTTAGCGTCTGAAAGCGGAGATTGTCGCCGGAGACCGAGCCGGCCCGCCGCGCGCGCATTTCCTCCGCCGACATGGAATATCCTATTCGCCGGATAGGAATTGTTCCTTTGCGCGGTGGCGGATGCCGATCAGATTGTCGCTGTCATTGGATTTCGAGGATGATGCGATGCTGACCATCCACCGAGCGGGCCTGATCGCGCTGGCCCTCGTGTCGGTGCAGCCCGAGGTGGCGCAGGCCCAGACGCCAACCCCGGCAAAGCCCTATCAGGTCGAGTGGGTATACCGCGTCAGATACGGCTTTCAGGACGAATGGTGGCGCCTGTTCCAGAAATATCAGATCGCCGAGCTCGACGAGGAAAAGCGGCGCGGCTTCGTCCGCGACTACAGCGTCTTCCGGCCCGGCCTCCATACCAGCGAGGACAGTCGGTGGGACTATCGGATCGTCATCACCTATGACGGATATGACGGCTCCACGCATGAAGGCGAGGTCGAGAAAGCGCTGTTTCCCGATGTCGCCACGCGCAGGGCGGCAGAAGATCGACGGTGGGAATTGACCACCAATCACTGGGACCTGCCGATCCACCAGATCGATCCGCACGCGGCACCCGAATGACACGGTTGGCGGAAGCGAGGCGGACATGATCCGTGAAATCCTCAAGATGGGCGATCCCAGGCTGTTGCGCATTGCCAGCCCGGTGGAGGATCTTCACGATCCCGAGATCGAGACGATCATCGCCGACATGTACGAGACGATGCATGCCGCAAACGGGGTTGGCCTGGCGGCGCCGCAGATCGGTGTCGACCTGCGCCTGATGATCTTCGGATTCGACCAAAGCCTGCGCTATCCGGGCGAGAAGCCCGTCCCGCTGACCACGCTGATCAACCCATGGCTCGACCTGCTGACCGCCGAGACGGAGGACGGCTGGGAAGGGTGTCTGTCGGTGCCGGGCATGCGCGGGCTGGTTCCGCGCGCGACGCATATCCGCTACGGCGGCACGCTGGAGGATGGCAGCCTTATCGAGCTCGAAGCGCACGGCTTTCATGCCCGCGTCTTCCAGCATGAATATGACCATCTGGACGGTGTCCTCTATCCCCAGCGGATCCGGGACATGACCAGATTCGGTTTCATCGAGGCGCTGTTCCCGGAAAGCGATCTCGCCGCGCTGGAGAATTGACGATGGATACCGCCCGTCTGCCGCTGCCCCCTTCGTGACAGCGGAGGATGCTTGTCAGCGCCGATCGGCAAACGCGACGTCGGTGGGCGACACGTCGAGCGTCGCGCACAGCGTGCGGACGACCAGGCCGTGGTCGTCACGCTGCGGTAGGCCCGATACGGTGATGCTGCCGATCACGCCGACGCCGTCGACGGTGACGGGAAACGCCCCGCCATGCGCGGCATACTCCGTCAGCGACAGTCCGTACCGGCTTTCGAGCGTGCCACCCTTGGCCTTCGTCTCGAGACCGACGGCGTAGCTGCTCCGATGGAAGCGCCGCACGACGTTGACCTTGCGCCTTACCCATTCGCCATTGTCGGGGGCGGAGCCGGGCAGCGCCGCATAGAACAGCTCGCGGTGGAACAGGCGCACGTCGATGACGATCGGGGCGGCCTGCTCGATGCCCCACGACCGTAACTGGCTACCCACGGCCCATGCCATTTCCTCATCGAAGCGCCGGAAGGTCAGGCGGCGCTCCTGAAGCGCGATGATGGCCAGATCGTCATTCGGCGTCATGCGGTCACTCCGTCGCAGTCCATGAGATAGACCGACGCCAGGCCGGCTGCGCTGGCGGCGGCGATGAAAAGACGTCGATCCATGCGTGTTCCTCTCCCTGGCGCCGATCGGCGCGGCGCGAGGACCGGCGGGCGGTTTCGTGATCATGCTTCAACCCGATATGTTTCGGAATGGGAAGATGCGGCAGCAGCGAGGCGCCGCTATGCCGGCATGCCGGCACGATCCGAAGCTGAGGCCATGCGCCGAGGCAAACCCTATGGGCACGACCGCTTTTCTGGGGTATCGCACATCTCTCGCGGGTCGGAACGTCTCCGGGCCGCGAAATCGCGCCGGTGCTTTGAAAGAGGCTTGAATGGGAATGCGGTGGGAGGGTCTCCCTCCAATCCGCAGCTGTCCCTGCAACTGTAAACGGTGAGCGCGATGCACAGAGCTCTTCTCGAAAGAGCAGCCACTGGACCCGGGGTGCTTGCCCCGAATCCGGGAAGGCCGTGCATCGAGCCTTGACCCGTGAGCCAGGAGACCTGCCGGCGCGGTGGTTGCTCTTGCCTTGGTCCAGGGGATGGTCACGGCACGGTTCTTCCCGTCTGAGCGACGAATTCGTGCGGCTGGGGCTGCATCGAAGCGAGGTGATGGTCGCTTGCACGCGCCCGTCGTCCGTGTCGGCCGATTGTCTCGGCAAGCCCCCGCCGTCGTCGCTCTGGCGTGGAGGAAGTGAGTCGTGGCCCTATTTTTTCTGCCGTACGGCGCCGAGCGCCTCCCATCGGACGAGCGTCTCCCATCGGATAGTGTGGGTGCGTGAGTTCGTCATCGCAGGCTGGTGCCCGAGCGCCTGGCGGCCGATGCTGGCGGGTGACGGCTGGATCGTGCGCGTCCGGCCGCGCCTCGCGCGCCTATCGGCGGCGCAGGTAACGGGGCTGTGCGCCGCGTCGCGCGACTTCGGAAACGGGCTGATCGACGTGACGAGCCGCGCGAACCTGCAACTTCGCGGCGTCAGCCAGAAGCGGCTGCGCGATCTGTTGAAGCGACTGGTCGCGCTGGACCTCGTCGATCGCGATCCCGCGCTCGAGGCGCGGCGCGCGATCCTCGTTGCACCGGATTGGCGGCCGGACGACGATAGCGCGTGGATCGCCGAAGCGCTCGCGCTCCGGCTTTCCGAGCTGCCCGCTTTGCCCGGCAAGTTCGGCTTTGCCGTCGATGCCGGGATCACGCCGTCATTGTCGCGCAGTTCCGCCGATGTGAGGATCGAACGCGGATCGGGTGGCGGGCTGATCCTGCGCGCCGACGGGCGGGAAATCGGGATGGCGGTGTCGCGCGAAACCGCGGTCGATGCGATGATCGCGCTCGCGCACTGGTTCGTCGCGACGGACGGCTGCGCCGCTGGCAGAATGGCCCGGCACCGGCTGCCGCTTCCCGCCGAACTCTTTGGGCGGGAGATCCCCGCCGCGCCGCGCGCCGAAGCGATCCCCGGGGATCGTGTCTATGGTCTGCCCTTCGGCACGATCGAGGCGTGCGTGCTGGCCGCATTGATCGAGCGTAGCGGCGGCAAGGCCTTGCGGATAACCCCCTGGCGCATGGTCATTCTGGAAGATGGCGTGCCGATCGACGTGCCCGGGCTGATCCGCGATCACGCCGACCCGGTGATCCGCGCCAATGCCTGTCCGGGCGCGCCCGCCTGTCCGCAGGCAACGGTCAGGACGCGGGCGCTGGCCGGCCGTCTGGCGCCGCATGTAGCGGGGCGGCTGCACGTCTCCGGCTGTGCCAAGGGATGCGCGCATCCCGGCATTGCGGAGGTCACGGTGACCGGGCGCAATGGCCTGTTCGATCTCGCCCGGGCGGCGCGGCCCGGCGAATCCATCGAGCGATCCGGGCTGAACGCCGACGAGATCCTAGCATATTTCGGGGTAGAGTGATGCCGCACGCCTATCAGACGGATGGCGCCGCCATCTATCGCCAGTCGTTCGCGATGATCCGTGCCGAGGCCGATCTCGCGTGCTTCGCGGGCGTGGAAGAGCGTGTCGCGGTGCGCATGATCCATGCCGCCGGATTGGTCGGGCTCGCCGCGTTCATCCGCTTCTCGCCCGGTTTCGCGGAAGCGGCGCGCGCAGCGCTGGTCGCGGGCGCGCCGATCCTGTGCGACGCGCACATGGTGGCCGCAGGGATCACGCGTGCGCGATTGCCGGCGGACAACGCGGTGCTCTGCACATTGCGCGATCCCGGCGTGCCCGAACTGGCAGCGGCGATGACCAATACGCGCTCGGCGGCGGCACTCGAGCTCTGGCGCCCGCATCTGGGCGGCGCGCTAATCGCGATCGGCAATGCGCCGACCGCGTTGTTCCATCTGCTCAACATGCTCGAGGATCCGGAATGCCCCCGGCCCGCGGCGATCATCGGCTGCCCGGTCGGGTTCGTGGGTGCGGTCGAGTCCAAGGCGGCCTTGTGGACGGAGCAGCCGGTGCCGTGCTGCATCGTCGAAGGCAGGATGGGGGGCAGCGCTATCACCGTCGCGGCGATCAACGCGCTGGCGAGCGAAGTCGAATGAGCGGGGTCATCCACGGCGTGGGTCTGGGGCCGGGGGCGCAGGACCTGATGAGCGTGCGCGCCGACCGGCTGGTGCGCGGAGCAAGGCACGTCGCCTTCTTTCGCAAGGCCGGGCGGCCCGGCCACGCCAGGAAGATCGTCGAGGGGATGTTGCGCCCCGACGCGATCGAATATCCGATGGAATATCCGGTGACGACGGAGATCCCGCTCGGCGATCCGCGCTACAATGCGCAGCTATCGGCATTCTATGCGGCGTGCACGCGGCATCTGGCGGACCTAAGCGCCGCGGGCGAAGAGGTGGTGGTGCTGTGCGAGGGCGATCCGTTTTTCTACGGCTCGTTCATGCACCTACATTCGCGACTGTCGGGGATCGCCCCTGTCCATGTGGTGCCGGGGATCACCGGAATGTCCGGTGCGTGGACCGCAAGCGGCGCGCCGATCACCTGGGGCGACGACGTGTTGACCGTGCTGATGGCGACGATGCCCGAGGAAGAGCTCGTACAGCGGATCCGCGATACCGATGCACTGGTCGTGATGAAAATCGGGCGCCACCTCGACAAGCTGCGCCGCGCAGTGAGCGCTGCGGGGCGCGACGATGCGGCGTGGCTGGTCGAACATGCGCAGATGGCGGAACAGCGCGTGACGCGCCTGTGCGCGGCGGACGCCGTCACGCCCTATTTCTCGATCCTCCTGATCCATGGCACGGGGCGCCGGCCGTGAGCGGCTGGATCGCCGTCGCAGGGATCGGACCGGGCGACGCCGCGCTGATCACTCCCGAGGTCGCCGATGCGCTGGCCGAGGCGAGCGATATCGTCGGCTATCTGCCCTATGTCGCGCGGATCCCGGCGCGCGACGGGCTGACGCTCCATGCGAGCGACAATCGTGCCGAGCTGGAGCGCGCGCACCATGCACTGACGATGGCGGCCGAGGGGAGACGCGTCGTCGTGGTGTCTTCCGGTGATCCCGGCGTCTTCGCCATGGCTGCGGCGGTGTTCGAGGCGCTCGAGGCCGGGCCGACCGCGTGGCGTAGGCTCGACATCCGCGTGCTGCCGGGGATCACCGCGATGCTGGCGGCGAGCGCGCGGGCCGGTGCGCCGCTGGGCCATGATTTCTGCGCGATCAACCTGTCCGACAATCTCAAGCCTTGGGCGCTGATCGAGAAGCGGCTGCGGCTGGCGGCCGAAGCCGACTTCGCGATGGCGTTCTACAATCCGCGTTCCAAGGCGCGACCGGAGGGGTTTGGAAGGGCGCTCGAGGTCTTGCGTGCGGCCTGTGGCGAGGACCGCCCGATACTGTTCGCGCGTGCCGTATGCACACCCGACGAGGTTCTGCGCGTCGTTTCGCTTGGCGAGGCGACCCCGGACATGGCGGACATGCGGACGATGGTGATCGTCGGATCGAGCCAGACGCGCCTGATCGTGCGGCCGGGCGCCCCGATCCTCTATACCCCGCGGTCCGCGTCATGATCGAGCCAGCGGAGCACCGCGTCGACCGTGGGCACCTCGTCGCGTGGCGGAAGCGCGGGGCGGTCGATCATGATCACCGGCAGGCCAAGTCGCCGGGCGGCGATCAGCTTGGCCTGCGCGCCGCTGCCGCCCGCGTTTTTGCAGACGATCCGTTCGATCGCGTGGCGTTGCAGCAGGTCGAGGTCGCCCGTGACGCCGAACGGGCCCCGATCGATCACGAGCGTATGGTGCGGCAGTGCCGGCACGGTAGCCGGCTCGTCGACGAAGCGCAGCAGATAATGGTGTCTCGGCTGTGCCGCAAAAGCCGGAACGTGCATCCGGCCGAGCGCGAGCATCACCCGTTGCGGCGGCCCCGCGAGGGCAGCGACCGCAGCGGCGATATCGGCGACGGGCTGCCAGCGGTCGCCGGCGATCGGCAGCCACGGCGGTCGGGTGAGCGCGACGATCGGCACCCCTGTGCTGCGCGCGGCGGCGATCGCATGCGCGCTCATCGTTGCCGCGAACGGATGCGTGGCATCGATCAGATGCGTCACGGCATGCTCGCGCAAATAGCGTTCGAGCCCCGCGACGCCGCCGAAGCCGCCAATGCGGGTCGGCACCGGCTGCCGCTTGGGGTTTGCAACGCGACCCGCGTAGCTGAGCGTCGCGCCTATGCCGCGTTCGGCGAGTGCCGCGGCCAGCGCGCTCGCCTCGGTCGTGCCGCCGAGGATGAGGATGTCGCGCATGGCTGACGCCCCCTATCGCAACTGGCTGACGATCGTGGGGCTCGGCGAGGACGGCAGAGCGGGTCTGCCCGATGCGAGCCGTGCGGCGATCGACCGCGCCGAACTGGTGGTGGGCGCACCACGCCATCTGGCGCTGCTGCCGGAACTGGCGTGCGAGACGCTGGCCTGGCCGGTGCCCTTCGCCGACGGCATCGACGCGCTGCTGGCGCAGCGGGGGCGGCGGGTGGTGATGCTGGTCTCGGGCGACCCATTCTGGTTCGGGGCGGGGAGCGTCGTCACACGCCGGCTGGATAGCGCCGAATGGACCGCGCATCCAGCGCCCTCCACCTTCGGTCTCGCCGCAGCGCGGCTGGGATGGTCGATCGAGGACATCATATGCCTCGGGCTGCACGCCGCGCCATTCTCGCGGTTGCGGGCGCAGCTGGCGCCGGGGCGGCGCGCGATCGTGCTGGTCCGCGACGGCGCGGCGGTGGCGGGGCTGGCCGGCTATCTGTGCGGGCAGGGGTTCGCGGAGTCCGAATTGCACATACTCGAAGCGCTGGGAGGGCCACGCGAGCGGATTCGGCGGACGACCGCCGCTGCCGCGGCGTACGACGATATCGCGCACCCGGTGGCGGTGGGATTGATGGTCGGAGGCGACGGCGCGGTATTGCCGGCCGCGTCGGGGTTGCCCGATGCCTGGTTCGCGCATGACGGGCAGATCAGCAAGCGGCCGGTGCGCGCACTGACGCTGTCGGCGCTGGCGCCGCGGCCGGGCGAGACCTTGTGGGATATCGGCACCGGATCGGGATCGATCGCGATCGAATGGTTGCTCGCGCATCCGGCCACCCAGGCCGTCGCGTTCGAGAGCGACGCCGCACGGGCGGCGCGCGCGCGCGGCAACGCTGCGGCGCTGGGTGTCGAACGGTTGCGCGTCGTCGAGGGCTGCGCGCCCGCCGTGCTGAGCGGACAGCCTGCCCCGGATGTGGTGTTCATCGGCGGCGGGTTGAGCGCGGCGCTCCTGGAGACATTGTGGGGAACACTGCCACCCGGAACGCGGCTGGTGGCCAATGCTGTGACGCTCGAGTCCGAGACGCTGCTGGCGCAGTGGCATGCGGTACGCGGAGGCAGCCTTCTGCGGATCGACGTCGCGGAAGCCGCGCCGCTCGGGATGCGACGCGCGTGGCGGGCGTCCTACCCGATCGTGCAGTGGAGCGCCGTGCTGTGATCGTTGCCGGCTTCGGGTTCCGCAGCGGGGCAGATATCGCCGCGCTGCGCGCGGTGCTGGAACTCGCACGCCTCGGCCATCCGGCGATCGATGCGCTTGCCACGTTACACGACAAGACACCCGACCTTGCGGGTCTGGCGCAGGCGATGGGCCTGCCGCTGATCGGGCTCGAGGCGGCGATGATCGAGGGTAGCTCCACGCACACCCATTCTCCTGCCAGCATCGCGGCGCGCGGTACGGGCAGCGTCGCCGAGGCCGTCGCGCTCGCCGCGGCCGGACCGGGCGCGCGGCTGCTCGGCTCGCGTCATATATCCCCCGATCGCACCGCGACGTGCGCGATCGCCGAAGGAGCCGCGCCATGACCGTCCACTTCATCGGCGCAGGTCCCGGCGCGCCCGATCTGCTGACGCTGCGCGGACGCGACCTGATCGCGCGCAGCCCGGTATGCCTCTATGCCGGATCGTTGATCCCGCGGGCGGTGCTGGATCACTGCCAGAAGGACGCGGTGCTCCTGAACACCGCGTCGATGGCGCTTGATGACATCGTCGCCGCGATCCAGAATGCGCATGCCGCAGGGCAGGACGTCGCCCGCCTGCATTCCGGCGACCTGTCGGTGTGGTCGGCAATGGGCGAGCAGCTGCGCCGGCTGCGGGCGCTCGATATCCCGTTCAGCGTGACGCCGGGCGTCCCCGCCTTCGCCGCGGCCGCAGCGGCGCTCGAGGTCGAGCTGACGCTGCCCGGGCTCGCGCAATCGGTGATCCTCACGCGCACGCCCGGCCGCGCGAGCAAGATGCGACCCGACGAGAGCCTGTCCAACTTCGCCGCCACCGGCGCGACGCTGGCGATCCATCTTTCGGTGCATAATCTCGCGCAGGTGGTCGCGGATCTGACACCGGCCTATGGCGGCGACTGCCCCGTGGCGGTGGTGTGGCGTGCGAGCTGGCCCGACCAGCGGATCGTTCGTGGGACGCTTGCGGGCATCGAGGCGACCGTGGCGGACAGCATGGAGCGCACCGCCATCATCCTCGTCGGGCGCGTGCTCGCCGCCGAGCGGTTCGACGAGAGCAGCCTGTACGCTGCGGACTACGACCGGCGCTTCAGGCCCCAGTCCGCTTCTTCGCGTTTCGCGGGTTCCGGCGAGTGAGCGGGCCCGCGATCGACTTGCATCTGATCGGCATCGGCACGGGCAATCCCGATCACCTGACGCTGGCTGCCGTACGCGCGATGAATGCCGCGGACCTCATTCTGCTGCCGCGCAAGGGCGACGCCAAATCCGATCTGATCGACCTGCGCCGGACGATCTGCGCGACGGTGCTGCGCACCCCGACGCGGGTGGTGGAGTTCGACCTGCCCGTCCGCGATCCGGCATCACCGTATCTGGAGGCCGTGAATCGGTGGCACGACGCCATCGCGGAGGCATGGAAGGTCCAGATCGCGGCGTACCTGCCAGCCGGCGGAGCACTGGCCCTGCTGGTGTGGGGCGATCCCTCGCTCTACGATAGCACGCTGCGCATCGCCGACCGGCTGCGTGCCAACGGCGCGACGATACGGCTGCACGTCGAGCCGGGGATCACCAGCATCCAGGCGCTGACCGCGGCGCATGCGATCCCGCTCAATGCGCTCGCCGGCCCGGTCACGATCACGACCGGCCGGCGACTGCGCGAAGGCGGATGGCCGGACGCGGCGGACACGATCGTGGTCATGCTCGACGCCGGCTGCGCGTTCGAGACGCTGGCGCAGGACAATGTCCAGATCTGGTGGGGGGCGTATCTGGGGATGCCGCACGAGGCGCTGTTCGAGGGACTTCTGGGCGAGGTCGGCTCGCTGATCATCGAGCGCCGCGCTGCATTGCGGGCGGAACATGGCTGGATAATGGATATCTATATCTTGAAGAGGACTCTTAGGACGGAAACGAGAGGGTTGCTTGACGTGGTTGTGAACTGAGACGCGCCTTCGGATCGGCGGTGCGCGCGACGGCGCTATTCCATCGTCGCGGCTCACTAGCGACAGACTACGCGCGATCTCGAGACCGACTTCGCGCATATAAGAGTATCACGGTGATGGGCACCGGCGGGCTGGCGAACCTCTGCCCCCGGCGATCCACTTCACGCTCAGGCCGCCCTTGCCGCCATCCGCGCGGCGAGCTTCTCTTCCTCGGTCCAGACTTTGCGCTCGCGCGGCTCTTTCGGCGGCTTGACCTGCTTGACCGGGCCGCCGCCCAGCACGGGTGCGCGCTTGGTCGAGTGTCGCGCCACCTCGCAATGCCATTGATGGTCGTCCTGAACCGTCAAGGCGCGGCCGATCTCGCGCTCAACATCGTGCAGCCAGGCGCGCTGCTCGGCATCGCACAGCGTGATGGCGAAGCCGCTGCGCCCGGCGCGACCGGTACGGCCGATCCGGTGGACATAGCTTTCCGGCAGGCTCGGCAAATCGTGGTTGAAGACGTGCGTCACCGTGTCGACATCGATGCCGCGCGCGGCGATATCCGTCGCCACCAGGACCTGCACCGTCCCGGCGCGGAAGGCGTCCAGCGCGCGCTCGCGCTGACCCTGCGACTTGTTGCCGTGCAGCGCCTCGGCCGTAATGCCTGCCTCGCTGATGAAGGCGCAGACTTCGTTGGCGATGTTCTTCTGCAGCGTGAAGACGACGGCCTGGCCGATCTGCGGCGTTTGCAGCAGCGCCAGCAGCGCCGTCTTCTTGTCGGCGGCATCGAGGAACATCACCGATTGCTCGATCCGATCGACGGTGGTCGACGGCGGGGCGATCTCGACCTTCGCCGGATCGCGCAAGAGGCTTTCGGCCAGCGCGGCGATCGATTTGGGCATGGTCGCCGAAAACAGCAGCGTATGCCGATCCTTGGGCAATGTCGCGACGATGCGTTCGATCGGCTTGGCGAAGCCCATGTCGAGCATCTGATCGGCCTCGTCGAGCACCAGCGCCTCGAGCGCGGACAGATCGCACAGACCCTGATCGATCAGGTCCAGCAGCCGACCCGGCGCCGCCACGATGATGTCGACGCCCGCGTCGAGCGCATTGACCTGGTGGAACTGGCTGACGCCGCCGAAGATCGTCGTCACGCGCGGCTTGAGATGGCGACCGAAGCTCTCGAAGCCGGCGGCGATCTGGGACACGAGTTCGCGCGTCGGCGCGAGCACCAGGACTCGTGCCCCGCGCTTGGGTGCCGGGCGCGGGGTTGCGGCAAGACGGTGCAGCAGCGGGAGCGCGAAGGCGGCGGTCTTGCCCGTGCCGGTCTGCGCCATGCCGAGCATGTCGCGGCCTTCCAGCAGCATCGGGATCGATTGGGCCTGGATCGGCGTAGGGGCAGCATAGCCCTCTTCGGCGAGCGCGCGCAGCAGAAACGGTGCCAGGGCAAGATCGGCGAAAGTCATGGTCATCGTCACGCGGCGCCTCCAGCGCTGAGCAAGGCTGCGCCGTATCGGGCTTAGCTTTCCTGGGATCGCGGGCTGTTAGTTTTTATGCTGCACCGCGTCAATTCGGAAAGCGGGGCGGCAACGGTCGGATATCGGTTTCTGGTCCGACCACGGCCAGGCGAGGTTAGGGAATTTGCCCGCCCGACTCCAAGAAAGCCGGTAGATCGGAGCAAGCGCATCGGATGCCTCGCACGCTATCTCCTCACGATCGGGAGACGGCATGTGAACAAGGTCTGGTTGATCTCGGGAGTGAGTAGCGGGCTGGGGCGAGCGTTGGCGCGCGCGGCGCTTGCGGCGGGCCAGGTCGTGGTGGGAACGGTGCGCTCGGATGCGGACCGTGCCGCGTTCGAGCAGGAGTTGCCCGGCGCCGCTGCGGTGGTGCTCGACGTGACGGATGCCGAAGCCGTGGACCTGTGCGTCGCCGCGGTCGAACGCCGACGTGGCCGGATCGACGTGCTGGTCAACAATGCCGGGCGCGGGATGACCGGCGCGATCGAGGAGACGACGCTCGATCAGGTCCGTTCGCTGTTCGAGACCAACGTGGTCGGCCCGCTGGCGGTCATCAAGGCCGTACTCCCGGCCATGCGTGCGCGGCGGAGCGGCCACATCGTCAACGTCACCTCGATATCCGGGTTCAAGCCGTGGTCGGGGACGGGCATCTATTGCGCCAGCAAGTTCGCGCTCGAAGGGATCGGCCAGACGCTGGCGCAGGAGGTCGAGCCGCTGGGGATCAAGGTGACCAACGTCCAGCCGGGCGGCCTGCGCACGAGTTTCCAGGGCGCCGCTCTCGCACGCGCCGACGGGCATATCGACGATTATGCGGAGAGCGCGCACCGCGCGCGCCAGATTCTCGACCAGTCGCATGGCCGGCAGGCGGGCGATCCGGAGAAGGCGGCCCGTGCGATCGTGCAGATGGTCGATGGCGATGTCGCGCCACTGAACTTGCTGCTCGGCGCCGACGCGGTGGGAATGGCGACGTCGCGGGTCGCCGCGTTGCTGCAGGATCTGGGGCGCTGGGCACCGCTGAGCGAGGCGATCGGCTTCGATGCGCCGCAGCCGTTCCTGCGCGGCTGAGGGGCGCACATCACCGAAATCGGGCCGATCTTTGGCATATTATCCACATGGGATTAGCATCATGACCGATCTCCTGAACGATCGCTTCTTCGCCAGCATGGAAAGCTCGATCGGCCCGGTCGACGACGCCGAGATGCTGCCGCCCGCCTGCTACGTCGATCCAAGCTTCTTCGAGTTCGAGAAGGACGCGATCTTCGCGCGCGAGTGGCTCTGCGTCGGCCGGCAGGAATGGGTCGAGACGCCGGGCGACTATTTTACCGCCATGCACATGGGCGAGCCCGTCGTGGTCGCGAAGGGGCGGGACGGGGTTGTGCGGGCGATGTCCTCCGTGTGCCAGCACCGCGCCATGCTGGTGGCGGAGGGGCACGGCAATACGCGCGCCTTCCTCTGCCCCTATCATCACTGGGCCTATGCGCTGGATGGCCAATTGATCGGCGCACCGGCGATGGAGCGCGCCTGCAATTTCGACAAGGGCAAGATCAGGCTGCCGCAGTTCAGGGTCGAGAATTGGCTCGGCTTCCTGTTCGTCAACTTCGATCCGGATGCGGCGCCGCTCGCACCGCGCCTCGCCAAGGTGACTGAGATACTGGAGCGTTACGATCTCGCCAATGCCGACACGTCGATGGAATTGGAGGAGACCACCTTCCCCTGGAACTGGAAGGTGATGTTCGAGAACAATAACGACGGCTACCACGCCAACCGCCTGCATGCGGGCCCGCTACACGATATCGCGCCGTCGGAACTGTGCGTCTTTCCGCAGGATCTGCCCGAGGATACGGCCGGCTATTACCGCTTCAACGGCACCACCCACCGGGACGCGAGCTTCAATCCGTCACTCAAGGCACTGCTGCCGATCTTCCCGAAGCTGACCGACGAGGATCGCCACCGGCTGACCTTCGCCAACGTGCCGCCGAGTCTGTCGCTGATCATCCGGCCGGATCTGATCGCCTTCATCATCCTTCAGGCCAATAGTCACGACACGATCACCGCGCGGCGCGGCTGGCTGGCGGCGCCGGGCGCCAAGACGGAGCCGCTGTTCCGCGAGCGTCTCAAGGTCAATCTTGACAGCTCCACCGAGATCGCCGCGCAGGACGTGCATGTCGACAGCCTGATCCCGATCGGCCTACGCTCACGCTATGCCGCGCGGGGGCGCTACAGCTGGCAGGAGCAGGCGCAGCGCGAATTTAACGCGTGGCTGGTGCGTCGCTACCGGGCGGAATGGCAGCACCGCAAGCCGCCGGCCGATTGAGCTGGTCAGGCGGTGCGGAGCGTCACCGTCGTCATGTCGATCGAGCCATATTGGATGAAGTCGGTGGCGAGATCGACGATGTCGTCGTCATGCCGGGCACCCAGCACATAGAGCAGCGGCCAGAAATGATCCGGGTCGGGCACCGATCGTGCCGCATCGGGGCCGAGCGTGTGGAAATCGATCACCACCTGGGGCTCGTCGGCGAGGATGGCGGCGTGGATCGCGCGGCTGAAGGTCGCGGCATAGGCATGCGGCGGCACGCCGTCCCTACGCACCACGCCGCCGAGATCGTGGACGATGTTGCCCGACCCCATGATTAACACGCCCTCGTCGCGCAGCGGCCGCAACCGCCGGCCCAGTTCGAAATGCTGCGCGGGCGTGCGACGCGCGTCGAGGCTGAGCTGCACCACCGGTACGTCCGCATCCGGCAGCGCCTTCATCAGCACCGTCCAGCAGCCATGATCATAGCCCCACGCGCTGCTCGGCACGACCGGATCGGGCGCGAGCAATTCGGCCACCCGACCGGCAAGCCAGGCATCGCCTCGGGCAGGATAGACATAGTCGTGCATCGCCTGCGGGAATCCGCTGAAATCATGGATCGTTGGCGGCGCGGCCTGCCCGGTCATCGCAATGCCGCGAGTCACCCAATGCGCGGAGACGCAGAGGATCGCGCGGGGCCGGGGCATACTCTCCACGAGATCGCGCCACGTCTTGGTGGTGTCGTTCTCCCACATCGCGATCATCGGCGTGCCGTGCCCGAAGAACAGTGTCGGCAATCGCTCCATGATATCTCCTTGCCCGTCGCCGATCCGCCGACGTCGCATCATAGAAGCGGAGCGTCGTGCAGAATTGTAGCGGCGCACCGCTTTTCTTGACCGGCGCGGCGGGGCCGACAGCATTCTTCCCCCCTCTCTCTTGGACCAGCGCGCAGAGCGCGGTTCGCGTCTTGACCACACCCGTGCCGCGCGCTTTCGCTGGGCGGATCAGCCGTCATCCGGATCCGCCCATGATCGACCATCCGATCGCCGTCCGCGTCGCTGCGGCGCGCGACATCGCCGACGATATCCGCCTGCTCGACCTGGCCGGCGAACAGGGCGGTCTGCTCCCGGCGTTCGCGGCGGGCGCGCATATCGACATCGCCCTGCCGGACGGCATGGTCCGCCAATATTCTTTGCTTAACGCGCCGGGCGAACGCGCCCGCTACAGCATAGCCGTGGCGCGCGACCCCGCCGGCCGCGGCGGTTCGATCCATCTGCACGACATCATCGGTGTGGGCGATCGGCTGGAGATCGGCGCGCCGCGCTGTCATTTCGCGCTGATCGAACAGGCGTCGCACAGCGTGTTCGTCGCCGGCGGGATCGGCATCACGCCGATCTGGTGCATGATCCAGCGCCTCGCCGCGCTCGGCGCCTCCTGGGAGCTGCATTACGCCGCACGGACGCGGGCACATGCCGCGCTGCTGCCCGAGATCGCTGCGATGGCGGCACACAGCGGGGCGCTGCGCACCTATTTCAACCTCGCGGGCGATCCGCTGATGGACCTCCCGGCGATCGTCGCCGCGGCGGCGCCGGCGACGCAATTCTACGCATGCGGCCCCGGCGGCCTGCTCGATGCCTTCCGCGCTGCCTGTGTCGCGCTGCCGCCGGGGCAGGTCCATCTCGAGCAGTTTACCGCAGCAGAGCCGGCGGCGCTCGGCGGCGGCTACGTCGTCGAGCTCGCGAAAGCGAAACGGACGATCGCGGTCGCGCCCGGGCAGACGATCCTCGACGCGCTGACGGCCGCCGGGATGCGCGCCAGCTATTCCTGTCGCGAAGGCGTCTGCGGTTCGTGCGAGACCGCGGTACTGTCGGGCACGCCGGACCACCGCGACGCGATCCTTACCGAGGAGGAGCGCGCCGCCGGCCGCACGATGATGATCTGCTGCTCGGGCGCGTTGTCGGCGCGGCTCGTCCTCGATCTCTAGGAAGCGTCGACGGCGGCCTTGAACATCGCCTTGCGTACCACGGCGTGGACACCCCAATTGCCGTTGGCGACCTGACTGATGCCGAAATCCACGCCCACCGAGATCAGCGAGATCGCCTCGTCTTCGCTCAGCGAATGCGCGCTCATCAGGAAGCGCCGGACCTTGCGATAGGCGTCGCGCATGGCGAAATCGATCGATGACTTGCGGTATATGTCGCTCTGCGCGTCCTGCCCCAGTTCCTCCAGATAATCGGGGTGGCTGAAGCCGGGGATCACCCATTCGTCGGCGGTCTCGATCAGCGGATAGTTGACGTCCGCCATGCTGTCGCCGGCGAGATCGGCGCGCTTGTGCAGGATCAGTTGCAGCCGGCCGGTGAACGAGCATTCGATCGCCGTGCCGCACGCCTCGCCGTCGCCCTGCGAGGCGTGGGGGTCGCCGATCGACAACAGCGCACCGGCGACCGCGACGGGCAGGAACACCGAGGAGCCTGCTCCCATCCGCCAATTGTCCAGATTGCCGCCATAGGAGGAAGGGGGCACCGAATCGACCGGCCCGGGATGATCGGGCGCGACCGCGATCACGCCGAAATGCGGGCGTACCGGGATTTCGACGTTCCCGAGAATGCCCCAATTCTTCTCGATCGTCGCATGATCGACCGGAATGCCCGGATAATCATAGCGATCGTGGACGACGCCGAAGGGGTCGGTCTGCGGCGTCCAGCGATAGCTGTACGCGGCGTGCGCCATATGGCCGCCATCCGCGCAATCCACCTCGTAGATGGTGACGACCTCGCGCTCGCGCGGTTCGGTCAGCATATGCTTGTGGTGGAAGCCCCAATAGGCAGCGACGTTGCTGCCGAAGGCGCGGCCGGCGAAATCCGGATTCTGGCTGCGCCGGGGTTCCATCGCGAGGATGCGTATCTCGAGCAGATCGCCCGGCCGCGCGCCGACGACGGCGATCGGGCCGGTGCAGATATGTACGCCGAAGCCCTCGCCGGCGCCGCGGCCGGAGACGGACGCGTCCATCGGCCCAGCCCCGCGCCGGTCGATGCGCTTGCGATCGGGCGTCCATTCGAACACAGCCTCGGCAGCGGAGTCGCCGGCGATCATGCGCGCATGATCGTCATTGGCGTGGTGCGTCAGGCATTCGACCGTGACGGTGTCGCCGGACCGCATTTCGAGCACGGGTCTCAGATTGCGGCTGAAGAAGCCCCAGTGGATCGTTTCCGGCGAGACCGGGAGATGATGATCCCGCGGCGCCGCGTCGGCGGCATCGAGGGCGGGAGGCGGGGGCGGTGCGATCTGCGCGGGGGCGTCCGGTATGCCCAGCAGATCGAGGCCGCCCGGCCTTCCGCGATGGAGCGCGCGCCCCTCGCGTGCGGGCGTCTGGTGGAGGTGCGGCATACGGCGGAACTCGCGCGGCGAGACGCCGAACTCGTCGCGAAACGAGCGCGAGAAATAGGCCGGATCGGTGAAGCCCCAGCGATAGCAGATCTCCGAGATGGAAAGCTGGCCGAGCAGCGGCGACGCGAGATCGTCGCGACACCGTTCGAGCCGCCGCGCGCGGACATAGGTGCTGAACGTCTTGTCGAAGGCCTCGAACAGCTTCTGGAGGTTGCGCACCGACATCCCGTTGGCGGCGGCGATGTCGGACAGGCTCAGTTCGGACTCGCCGAGCCGCTGCTCGATCGATTGCGCGACGCGGTGGAGCACGCCCGCGCGGCGTCCGGTCACGCCGCCGAGCATCGCGGCGTCGCCCTCGCTCAGGATGCTGGCGGCGAGAAGCTCGGCCAGCGTCGTTTCGATCGCGCGGAATTGTTCGGCCGACATCTGGCCGAGCTTCGCCGACAGCGAGGTCAACAGATCGGCGAAGACGGCGACGAAGCTCGTGTCGCCGGAGATGAGCTGCAACGGCTCGGGCACCGGTGCGAGCAGGCGCGGCGCGAGCAAGGCACGCGGCATCCGGACGATCAGCAGGCGCAGATCGTCCTCGACGGTCAGCGTCCAGGGTGTGCGCGGCGCACCGAACAGGAAATCGCCGGACATCAGATCAAGCACGGCGCCGCTCGGGGAACGGGCGAGGCCCTTGCCCTCGATGACCAGCGCCAGGAATGCCTGCGCCGGATCGGATCGCGGCAGCTCCATCGTTTGCGCGCGCGACGACAGATAGAGATATTCGGTCTCGTGCGGGGTGCGGATCGCGGCCGCGATGCCGAAGAAGCGCGGATCGATCGTGAAGTCGCGCGGCGTGATCGACAGGCTGGCCAGCGCCTGTCGCCAGCCCTCCGCGCGATCCTGCTCGGCATAGGCGGCGGTGGAGAAGTTCCACGGTTCCATCCGTCGCTCCGTCGCGTCGCCGGGCGTCATGCCTCGCTCCCATCGTCGCTATCGCGGGGAGGCACGCCGTCCAGATCGCGCAGCGCATCCACGAAGGCGCGGGGCGCGGCATCGACGGGCCGGTCGTCCGGACCGTCGCCGTCGAGGAAGACCGCCGCCATCCGCCAGAACGGTGCCCGGCCCTGCAGCGGCACCATCGCGACCGTGTCGCGCCGCGCCTCGATCACCGATCGCGGGACGATTGCGAGGCCCAGGCCCAATGCCACCATCTCCAGCATGGCATCGATCTCGTTGATCTCGAACTGGACGCGCCGCTCGACCTGCGCTTCCGCGAAGACGCGATCGACGACCGGCCGCGTACCCCAGCGCGGCTGGAAATCTATGAAGGCTTCCCCGGCCAGGTCCTCGATCGATGTGGCGCGCCGAAGCGCGAAGCCGCTGCCGTGCGGGCAGGCGAGCATCAGCGGCTCCTCGACGATCGTCACCATGCCGACATTCTTCAACGGCTCCAGGATCGGCAGAAGGCCGAGATCGAGGCGGCGGGCGCGAATGTCGTCGACGACGTCCTCGAGCCGGCCCTGGCGCAGCCGGACCTCGATCCCGGGATAGGCGCTGTTGAACCTGGCGAACACGCGCGGCAAGTCGATGAACGATGCGACGCTCTGCACCGAGCCGATCGTCAGCACGCCGCGCTTCAGCCCCTCAACCTCGGCGACGGCGTCGGCGGCTTCCGCGATCAGCTGCGCGCCGAGCTTCGCCTTGCGGAGGAACACCTCGCCGGCCTGCGTCAGCCGCAACCCGCGCCGATCGCGGATCAGCAGGCGGGAGCCGACCTCGCGCTCCAGCGCCAGGATCGATGTCGAGAGCGCGGATTGCACGATGTTCATCCGCTCGGCCGCGCGGGTGAACTGGCGCGCCTCGACCGCGGCAAGGAAGTGACGAATTTGGCGAAGCTCCATATTCGCATCTCTAATCAAGATGTAATCATCCTGACAATGAATTTGATCGATGGACCAACCAGGCGCAGATCAGTTCCACCGACCCTTGTGGTCCGCCCCCATTCGTCCGGAGATCGTCAATGCTGAAGATGGCCCCACAGATCATCACCGGCCCCGCCGCCTGGCGCGGCGACGAATTGCAGGCATCGACCGAATGGATTTACCATCTGTCCGAGCCGGAGCTTCGCGAACTCGAAACGGTGGGTGCGGCGTTCCTCGATGCGGACCCGGATGTGCGTACGGTACAGGCGGGCGATTTCCCGTTGCCGCGAACGGCGGACGGGCTGCGCGCCTGGACGGAGGCGATGGACCATGGGCGCGGCTTCGTGCTGGTGCGCGGCCTGCGCTCGCATCTCTATTCGGACGCGCTGAGCGCCGCGATCTTCTTCCTGGTCGGTCTGCATGTCGGCGAGCCCATGCGGCAGAACGAGCTCGGCGATGTGTTCGACCATGTCTTCGCCATCACAGATCTCTCCGCCGACGATCCGAAGGCGTTGGGCTCGCGCACGACCGACCGGCTCAATTTCCATTCGGACAGTTCGGACGTCGTCGCGCTGATGTGCCTGCGCGGCGCGCGCGCGGGGGGCGAGTCGATCCTGATCAGCGGCGCCTCGATCTACAACGAGGTCGTGCGCCGCCGCCCCGATCTCGCGCCGCTGCTGTTCGAAGATTGGTATCACGACTGGTATCGCCAGGATCACGACGCGCCGGCGCGCTACTATACCTCGCCGATGGCCTGCCTCGTCGATGGCGTGTTCAGCATGTATGCCGGATCGCGCCTGATCCGCACCGCGCAGGACTATCCCGAGGTGCCGCGCATGACGCCTGGGCAATGGGAATTGCTCGACCTGATGGACGAGATATTTCTCGAACCCGGCCTGCCGATCACGATGGATTTCCGCCCGGGCGACATGCAGTGGCTGCTCAACTATTCGGCGCTGCATTCGCGCACTGCCTATCAGGATTACCGCGAGTTCGGCCGCAAGCGCCACCTGCTGCGGCTGTGGCTCCGGCGCGACGTCGGCCGGCCGATGGTGGCGAAATTCGGCAAGACGGGTGTTCAGGGCCGCGCCGATTCGCAGCGTACCGCGGTGGCGCCTGGCGTCGCGCGCACCCGCATCACCGAACTCTCCCATCCCCGCGTGGATTGGGGCGTTATCGCGTAGCGCCGTCGCCGGCCGGCTTGTCGCGACGTGCCCGAATTGATGGAGAAAGACGGCGGCGACCGAAGAACGCTCGCCCGCTCGGCGAACCGCCCTTATCCCTCGGCAGGACGGACGCGGGACGGATCGCCGCGTCGCAACGGATCAGGTCGCGGCTCGACAAGCCGCCGTCTCCCATGGGTGCGAGGCGGCGGGCGACCCGGCGCGTCACATCGATAGGGAGCAACTCGCGTGGTCAGGACCATCATCGTCGAGGAACTGGGCGGTCCGCACGTGATGCGGATGGTCGATCGCGATCCCGGCCGGCCGGGGCCGGGCGAGGTGCGCATCCGCCACGATGCGCTCGGCGTGAACTTCGCGGACATCCACTATCGCCGCGGCACCGCGCCCAGGCACTCGATGGACAAGCTGCCGATGCCGTTCACGCCAGGGCTGGAGGGTGTCGGCCATGTCGAGGAGATCGGGGCGGGCGTCACCACGCTGAAGCCCGGAGATCGGGTGGCCTATGCCTCCTCGTCGCTGACGATCGGCGCCTATGCGGACGCGCGGCTATATCCCGCCGATCGCTGCTTCGTGCTGCCGGATTCGATCGCGGCGCAGGATGCGGCGGCGATGCTCTACAAGGCGATCACCGTGCAGGGCATGATTCGGCAATGCTATCCGGTGAAGGCGGGCGACACGATCCTGCTGCATGCCGCCGCGGGCGGAATCGGCACCATCCTCTCGCAATGGGCGCGGCATCTCGGGGCGACCGTCATCGGCACGGTGAGCGCGGCGAGCAAGATGGAGCGCGCCCTGGCAAACGGCTGCGCGCACGTGATCGTCAATGCCGAGGAGGATTTCGTCGCCCGCACGCTCGAGATCACCGAGGGTCGCGGGGTGGACGTGTGCTTCGACGGTGTCGGGATCAGCGTGTTCAGGCGGTCGCTGGCGGCGATCCGGCGCTACGGCATGATGGTGTCGTTCGGCCAGGCCTCGGGCCTCGTCGCGCCGCTCGATCCGATCGAGCTGCAGTTCGAGGGCCTGTATCTCACCAAGTTCAGCGGCAGCACCTACAATGAATATGCCGACGAATATCAGGCGCGCGCCAAGGACGTGGTCGAGGCGATGGCGACCGGCGTGTTCGCGCTGGGCACCCAATCGACCTACGGGCTCGACGAGGTGGTCCGCGCGCACGAGGATCTCGAAGGGCAGCGCGTCCTCGGGTCGCTGGTCCTGGTGCCCTGAGCCCGCAACCGAAGCCTGCCATGCGACATGGCCGTTCCGGGCTCGGCGGGTTGGTGTGGCGCGCGCCGCTGTTGTGCGGCGTGCTGATGGTGATGGAGGGGCTCGACTCCAACGTCATCAGCTTCGTCGGGCCGTTGATCGCCAGGGAGCGGCAGATCGGCACGGCCGCGCTGGCCTGGGTCTATGTCGCGACGGTGATCTGCTCGCTGGTCGGTGCCGCGGGGATCGCGCCGCTGTCCGATCGCTACGGGCGCCGCCGGCTGATCATCGGCTCGGCGGTGGCGATGACGGTCTGCACCGTCGCCACGATGCTGGCGCAGTCCGGGCCGCAATTGCTTCTGGCGCGCGGCGCGGTGGGGCTTGCCTTCGGTGCGGCGGTCCCCTGCGCGATGGCGTTGACCGCCGATTATGCGCCGCCCGCGCGACGATCGCTGCTGGTGATGATCGTCATCGCCGGCGTCGCCCTGGGCTATGTCGTGGCGGGCGTCGCTTCGGCGGTGATCATCCCGGCCTGGGGGTGGCGAACGCTCATGCAGGCCAATGCCGCTCTTTCCTTGCTATGCACCGCAGCATTGGTGACATGGCTGCCCGAATCGCGGCGGCTTGCAGGTCTCGGGATCCAGGACATCGCGCTGCCGCGGCCGACCGAACTGCTCGGTCATCCCTTCGGCCGCCGAACCGCCGTGCTGCTCTTCCTGCTCGTCGCGACCTATGCGGTGGAATATCTGCTGAGCTTCTGGTTGCCGGCGCTGCTGATGCGCGCGGGCGCATCGATGGCGCTCGCGGGCTACGTCACCGCCGCGGCGAAGGCCGGCAGCATCGTCGGCGGCATCCTCGCCGGGTGGCTGATGGATCGGCTCGGCCGGCGAAGCGTGCTCGCGACCAGCCTCTGCCTCGGGGCGGCGATGCTGCTGCTGCTCTCGCGCTGCACGGGCATGCCGGTCGCCGCGCTGGTCGCGGTCGTGCTGGTGAGCTTCTTCGTCGACGCCAGCTTCTCGGGCAGCCAGGCGCTGGCGGTCGGCTGCTATCCGGAGCGGATGCGCGGCACCGCAATGGGCTGGCTGACCGGAATCGGCAGGGTCGTCGGCGGCGGTCTCGGCACGCTGTCCGGCGGCTATTTCATCGCCTGGGGCGTCGGGCCGGTAAAGGTTGCGATGCTGCTGGCGGGAAGCCTGCTCGCCGCGGCGCTCGTGCTGCTCGCCCTGCAGCGCGGCACGACGATCGAGGCCGCGCCCGCGGAGCCGTCGCAATCGCAGGCCTGATCGTTGCCACCATCGAAGGGGCGGCAGCGAAGCGTCGTCGCGCGGACATACGCCGCCTTGAGCGCCCTGCACCTTACGGCCTATAGAAGCGCAGCCGACGATCCGAACCGGTTCCATGCCGGGTCTCGGCAGCTAGGGAGTGGGCTGTTGAGCGGCGAGATCGAGACGAAGCCCGCCCGACCGACCGCGGACGGCGTCCGCGCACGCCTCGCCGAGGCCGGCATCGACGTGCCCGAGGCGTGCGTCGCGGGTACGGTCGCCAACCTGATCGTCCTGCAGGACCATGTCGCGGTGCTGCGGACCTTCCCGCTCGACGATCACAGCCGCTCCGCGCTGGAATTCCGGGTATGATCGATCTGCACCGCGACACCGCGACCGCGCTCGCCGCGAACGTGCGCGCGGGTACGCTCAGCGCGCGGGCGGTCTGCGAGAGCGCGCTTTCGCATATCGAGCGGCTGGGGCGCGATGGCAGCGGGTTCACGCATGTCCTGCGTAGCCGAGCCCTGCTGCGCGCGGAGGCCGTCGACAAGATCGTCGCGGCCGGGCTCGATCCGGGGCCGCTCGCTGGCGTGCCGTTCGGCGCGGCTGATCTCTTCGACGTGTCCGGCCAGGTGACCACGGCAGGATCGCTGATCCGCGCCAGCGGCCCGTTCGCGCATGGCGACGCCAAGGCGATCGCGCTGCTCGAGGCGGCAGGCGCGGTGCTGGTCGGCACGCAGAATGTCGACGAGTTCGGCTACGGCTTCGTCACCGTCAACGCGCATTACGGCACGACGCGCAATCCACATGACCCCGATCGCCTCGTCGGCGGTGCGGCAGGCGGATCGGCGGCGGCGGTCGCGGCGGGCTGCGTTCCCGTCTCGCTGGCGTTCGACACCAACGGGTCGCTGCGCGTTCCCGCCGCGCTGTGCGGCGTGATGGGGCTCAAGCCAACCTATGGCGATCTGCCGCGCGAGGGCTGCCTGCCGTTCGTCAACAGCCTCGACGTCGTCGGCCCGCTGGCGCGCGATCTTGACGATCTGATCGTCGTGCGCGACGTCCTGCGGCAGGGCGCGCCCGAGCGTGTCGAACCGCCGCATGGGGCTTTGCGCTTCGGCCGGATGCTGGGCTGGTTCGATCGCAATGTCACGGACGAGATGCGTGCCGCGCTCGCCCCGCTGTGGCGCGAGAAGGGGCGCGTCGGCCGCGAGCTCCAATTCGCCGAACTGGCACGCGCGGCGGCATCGGTGATCATCGCGACCGAAGGCGCCAATTTCCACCGTGCGAGGCTCGATCAGGATGCGATGGCGTTCGATCCGGCCACCCGCGACCGCCTGCTTGCCGGGCTGCTGCTGCCGGCGGACGACTATCTCCGCGCGCAGCGTTTTCGCGCATGGATCGCGGTGCGATCGCGCGCGCAGTTCGAGCTCAGCGACGTGCTGCTCTCGCCCGCCGTGCCCGGCTATGCGCCGACGGCCGACGATCCGACGATGATGTTCGACGGCGAACGCGTGCGCGCGCGCAGCCATCTGGGCATCTACACGCAGCCGATCAGCCTGATGGGGCTGCCGGCGCTTGTGCTGCCATTGGCGCATGACGGACCGCTGCCGCTGGGCATCCAGCTTGTCGCCGCCCCCGGCGCCGAGGCGACGCTGTTCGCGGCTGCCCGCCAGCTCGTCGCCGAAGGGCTCGTGGCGGTGCCGACGCCGGGCGTGACCGGATAGCGCATGTTCGGATGCGCGCAGACCGCCACGCGGGAAAAATGGCTGCACCTATCCGGCACGAAACGCCCGGCGCATCCGCGCCGCTTTGCGTCAACAATCCCTGCGCCGGCCATCAAGACGGGCGAGGCGTTCGCGCGTCTCCTGCCGCCGAGCATACGGTGCGATCCCGATCGCGGGCGCCCGCCGCTGGGTGGAGGACCGACGACGATGCAGACCCGTGCGCTCGCCGACGATTTCGGCATCGAGGTCAGCGGCATCGACCTCGCCACCGGCGGCCCCGCGCTGCACGCCGAGATCGTCGATCTGTTCAATCGCCACGGCGTGCTGGTGATCCGCGACCAGCACCTCTCGCCCGCGGCGCAGCTCGCCTTCTCCCGCGCGTTCGGCGAGCCCGAGACCAACCAGCGGCTCGAATATACCGTCCCCGGCCTGCCCGAGGTCTATGTGCTGTCGAACAAGGTGGAGAACGGTCGCACGATCGGCGACGTCGATGCCGGCCAAGGCTGGCACACCGACGCCTCCTTTCTCGAGCGACCCGCGATGTGCACGATGCTGCTGGCGCTCGAGGTGCCCGCCGAAGGATCGGATACGCTGCTCGCCGATCTCTGCGCGGCGTGGGAGACGTTGCCGGACGCGCGCAAGGCGGCGCTCGACGGTCTGCAGGTCCGGCATAGCTGGCGGTCGCTGATGGCGCTCAAGGGCGTCGCGCTCGATCCCGATCGCGACCGCGTTCCCGACGTCGTCCATCCCATGGTCCGCCGCCATCCCGCGGACGGTCGCAAGGCCTTGTGGATCAGCACCGGCACCACGACCGGGATCGAGGGCATGGATGATGCGGAAGCGCTGGCGCTGCTTACCGATTTGGTCGCCTACGTCACGCAGGACCGCTTCGTCTTCCGGCACAAATGGCGCGTCGGCGACCTGCTGATCTGGGACAATCGCTGCACGCTGCACAGGGGCACGCGCTTCGACGTTACGCGCTACCAGCGGCTCGTCCACCGCACTTGGGTACGCGGCGAACGGCCGGTCTGAGCGGATCAACAAAAGCGTCGCGCTCGCGCAAGCGCAGGGCGACGCCGCCTCCCTAGAACGATATCTCGGGTTTACGTCCGGCAGGACGATGAGAGTGGGGAGGGGGATGCGCATGGACGTCGATACGCTGATCGCTGGTGCCACGATCATCACCCTGGACGCGACACGCCGAGTGATTACCGACGGTGCGATCGCGATCGCGGGCGATCGCATCGCCGCGATCGGCAAGCGCACCGATGTCGAGGCGCAGTGCGCGGCGCGCAAGACGATCGACGGACGCCGCTTCGTCGCGACGCCGGGCTTCGTCAACGGGCATGTCCATCTTACCGAGACGCTGCTTAAGGGGTTCATGCCCGAGGCGCTGCCGTTCGACGAATCGCTGATGCGCTGGGTGGTCCCGCTCTACGAAGGCAACAGCCCGGCCGACCAGGCGCTCGCCGCGCGGCTTGCGGTGCTCGCCATGCTCAAGACCGGCACGACCTGCTTCCTCGAGGCGGGAACATTGCTCGCCTTCGAGGCGGTGACCGACGCGATCGCCGACACGGGTATTCGGGGCAGGGTGGGCACCTGGGCGCAGGACCGTGCCTTCGCGCCGGGAGACGACCAGACCGCGCTTACCGACAAGGCGCTGCGCGCACTCGAGGCGGCGCTGGCGCGCTATCCGGCCGACGGACGCCTGATCGCCGCCTGGCCGCTGCTGATCGGCCACAACACCAACACCGATGCGCTGTGGCAGGGCGCCAAGGCGCTTGCCGACGCGCACGGCGCGGGCATCTCGGCACATATGAGCCCGGTGCAGAACGATCCGGACTGGTATCTCGCCAACACCGGCAGGCGCCCGGTCGAGCATCTCGCCTCGATCGGCGTGCTCGGGCCGAACGTTAGTCTCGTCCACATGGTGCATACCGATGCCGCCGAAGTGGCGCTGCTCGCGGAGACCGGGGCGAACGTCGTCCATTGCCCCGGCGCGGCGCTCAAGGGTGGCTATGGATCGAGCCGCGTCGGGCTGTTTCCCGAGATGGCGGCCGCCGGCGTCAATCTCGTGCTCGGCACCGACGGCGCCGATAATCACGACATGATGCGCGTGACGACGCTGATGGCCGGGTTGTTCAAGGATGCGCGGCGCGACACCGACATATTCCCTGCGCATCAGGCGATCGAGATGGCGACGCTCAACGGCGCGCGCGCGATGGGGATGCAGGAAGAGATCGGCCAGCTCGCGGTCGGCATGAAGGCGGACCTGGTGCTGCATGACACCGATCGCCCCGAATGGCGGCCGCTGCACAATGCGGTCAACCAGCTCGTCTGGTCCGCCGACGGGCGCGGCGTCCACAGCGTCTGGGTCGACGGAGTGCGCGTGATCGATGATTATCGCTGCACCACGATCGACGAGGACGCGCTCTATGCCGAGGCGCAGGTCGCAGCCGATGCGCTGATCGCCCGCTCGGGCCTGCCGACGATGAGCGCGTGGCCGATCATCTGAACTTTCAGGAGTATCCAAGCCGTGACCCCCGACATGACCTATGAATCGATCCAGGTGACCCCGCTGACGCCGACGATCGGCGGCATGATATCGGGCGTCGATCTGACCAGGCCGCTGTCCAATCGTCAGGTCGACGATTTGCACGCGGCGCTCGCGGACCGGGTCTGCATCTTCTTCCGTGACCAGCCGATCAGCCACGAGGATCACAAGCGTTTCGCCAATTACTTCGGCGGCATCCACATCGCCGAGAGCACCGCGCCGTGGCGCGCGCCCGGCCACCCAGAGGTCACGATCATCCACGCCGACAAGGATTCCACCTTCGTCGCGGGCGAGGACTGGCATTCGGACATGAGCTGCGATCCCGAGCCGCCGCTGGGCTCGATCCTCTACATGCACACCGTGCCCGATCATGGCGGCGATACCGTCTTTTCGAACATGTATGCCGCCTATGACGCGCTGTCCGATCGGATGAAGGCGCATCTCGACGGGCTGACCGCGATGCACGACTCCGCGGTCGGTTTCGGCGGGATCACGCCCGAAGGGATGAAGCTGCCCCGCCATTCGCATCCCGTGATCCGCACGCACCCCGTGACGGGCAGAAAATGCATCTACGTCAACAAGGGCTTCACCACCGCGATCGAAGGCATCCCCGCCGCCGAAAGCAAGGCGTTGCTCGACTATCTGTTCGTCCACGTCCAGCATCCGATGTTCCAGTGCCGCTTCGCGTGGAAGCCGCATTCGATCGCTTTCTGGGACAATCGTTGCGCGCAGCATTCGGCGATCTGGGACTATTTCCCGCACACGCGGTCGGGCTTCCGCATCCAGGTGCTCGGCGACACCCCGCATTGACGATCGCGGCGATCCGGCCACCGGCGGTCGCCGCGTCGGCGCGCGAGTGGGTTGTGCTCGCGGTGACGTCGGTGCTGATGGTGTTCGCGCAGGGCACCGTCTTCGCCTCGCTCGGCATATCGCTGTTCGCGATGGCGGGCACGCTGCATTGGTCTTCCGCGCAGGCCGGGAGCGCGTTCACGATGGTGGTGATCGGCGCCTGCGTCGGCGCGCCGCTGCCGGTGTTCCTGATGCGGCGGATCGGCGCGCGCTGGACGCTGGCGCTGGGCGGCGTGGTGCTGGCGGTCGCCTTCCTGATCGCCTCGGCGACGGCGAAGCTTGCGACGATGTACGCGGCAACGGCTATTGCCGGTGTCGGCTTTTCGCTGGCGGCCAACACGCCGGGCATCTACCTGATCGCGGGCTGGTCGGGCGCGCGCGCGCCGCGCATGATCGGGCTCTATCTGATGCTCGGCATGTTCGGGAACGCGATCGGTCCGCCGGTCGCGCAGGCGCTGTGCGCAGGCACGGGCGGCTGGCGGCTCTACTGGCAAGCGATGGCGTTGACCGGGCTGGTTATGGCGGGCGCCTGTGCCTGGCTGTTGCGGGAGCCGCCGCCGATGGCGCCCGATGCCCCCGCTGTCGCGTCCGGACCGCGCTATTGGCAGATCGTCACCGCTGCGCCGTTCCTCGTCATGGCGCTCGGGATGATCGTGACGCAGGCCTGCGTCGTCACGGTCGCGAGCGTGATCGCGGCGCATTTCGCGCATCGCGGCTGGTCCGCGGATTATGCCGCGTGGATGCTCGGGCTGCAGGGGTTGATCGGCGCGCTGGCGACGGGCGCCTCTGGTTACCTCACCCGCCATTTTCCGCCCAGGCGGATGCTCGCGGCGTCGCTCGGGCTCGAGGCGATCGGGATGGTGCTGCTCGCGGTCGCGCACGGTTCGCCAGCGCTATGGGGGTTCGCGCTGACCTTCGGGATGGGATCGTGCGTCGTGCTGCTGGCGGTGGCGGTGCTGCTGGTGCGCTATTTCGGCGACGTCGGCGGGACGACGGCGCTCGCGACGATCTGGACGCTGGCGGGCGCCGCCGCGATCGGGCCGTGGATCGCGGGGCTCGTCGCGGATGCCGTCGGCAGCTTCGGGCCGGCGCTTGCCGGGCTGGGTCTACTGCTGCTGCCGATCGCCGCAGGAGCGCTGATGATGGCGCCGCCGCGCGGGGATTGAGCGCCGTCCCCCCGCGCCGTGGCGATGAGCGGCTACGCCATCAGCCTCGGCACCGCCGCGATGCCGACGTGGAAGCGGCCGTCGGGATGCTCGGGCTTGCCGTCGCGCGGCGCGGCGCGGTGCTGGACGACGCCATTCTTGCCGAAGCCCGGCACCAGCGGGCGATCGGTCTTGCTGCTGAGCCACAGCCGCAGCAGATGCCGCTTGCGCTGCGGCTCGGGATAGTCGGCGAACGCGGTGCGGGCGTGCAGCGCGGCGTAGTTTGACAGCCACTGGATGTCGCCGGGGCGGAAATCCATGTCGATCGCCATGCCATCCTCGTAGGTGATCTCGTCGAACAGCCGGAGCACTTCGAGCTGGTCGTCGGTCAGCTTGGGGACGCCCGGATAGGCCTGCGCGGTGATGATGTAGAGCGAGCCGGCATACATGCTGAACACGTCCTGCTCGACGCTGACGATCGGCGAGCTGTAGGTGTCGGCGGGGGCGCTGTGATCCTGGCGGCGCCAGTCCCAGTTGAACGGCTCGAGCAGCAGCCCCGCGAGATCGGGGCGGCGACGCAGGATCTCGTTGTAGATTTCCGCGCCCGAGACGAGGCAAGAGGTGCCCCCCTGCTTGGCCGGACGCAGGCACATCAGCGAGACGATGTCCGAGCTGTCCGAATGATAGACCAGCTTGTCGCGGACCTTGGAGGAGAGCGCGGTCGGGTCGTCCATCGTCTTGTCCGACGTGGCGTAGATATGGTCGATCAGGTCGCCCATCTCGTTCTGGCGGATCGGATCGCCCATGTGCAGCCCGAGCACATAATAGATCGCCGACGACAGCGCGTCCGAATAGAGCTGGGTGCGCAAGCCCCGCACCAGCAGGAAGCCGCGTCCGAAATCGACCTCGCGGCGCCACGCGGCGACCGCCTCTGCGCATTCGGTAAGCGGATAGTCCTCGGCCTGTACGGTGCGCAGATCGGGATCCTCGTCGACGAAGCGGATGCCGATCTGCTCGAGCTCATGCAGTTGCGCATCGGACAGCGTGTATATCCACGCCTGCCCCTGCATCAGCCTATCGCCGCGCCAAGCGGCCGCTGTCTCGACCGGCGAGGGAATGTCGATCACGCTCATCTGCTTCTGCTCCCGCAATGGCTGTCATTCGATATGCCTGCGCTGCCGGAGCAGGCGGCCGCTGTCTTGTTGTGGTGCGCTGAAAGAGTTTCTGTCGCGTCGCCGCCGCAGGATGGCAGACGGCCCGCGGACGGGCACGTCGCCGTCCGCTGCCATGTTGTGCCGATCGATCGCTCCCTGTCCGCTTGCCGACGAACGCGCATCGTTGTGTTGTGGCCTGTCGATCCGCAAAGGATCACCAAATCGAGGGCGTAGTCGCACTCGTTGCCATCAACTTGTTGTGCGTCGACATACAAGACCGTTAGCCACCGCTTGTCGAAACTTACATGGAAGTCACCGGGTAAAACGGGGCTCGGCCGGGGAGGAAGGTAAATCGGAAAATAAGGGGGGTCAAACCGATGACGCGGATTCATCACGTCCGGCTTGCTGCAAGCGTATCGCTCGCAGCCATGAGTTTCTCGGCCGCGCACGCGGAGACGACGCCGGCGCCGGATGCGGCCACGCAGTCCGGCCAGATCGCCGACATCGTCGTCACTGGCGAGAAGCACGAGGCGCCGATCCAGAGCACGCCGCTCGCCATCACCGCCATTTCGGGCGATTCGATGCAGGAGCGCAACCAGAACCAGCTCACCGATTTCAACGGCTATGTCCCGGGCCTCAGCGTCGAGAAGAACCAGGGCTCGGAGCGGATCATCACGATCCGCGGCATCGGCTACGAGACGTCCGAAAACCCCAATTCCGAACCCGGCGTCGCCTTCCACATCGACGGCGTCTACATCGCGAACGTCATGGCGCTCAATCAGGACCTGCTCGACGTCGATCGCGTCGAGGTGCTGCGCGGCCCGCAGGGCACGGTGTTCGGCGAGACCTCGACCGGCGGCGCGATTAACGTGATCACCAAGAAGCCCGTGCTCGGCGAGCAGAGCGGCCAGGCGTCGATCAGCTACGGCAACTATAATTACGTCAAGGGCACGGCCGGGGTGAACATCCCGATCACCGAAAACCTGGCCTTCCGCGCCTTCACGCAATATCTCCACCACGACGGTTATGGCTATGCCACGCAGGTGCCGGGCACCAACGGCCACTATCCGCTCGACGACGCCAACAACCTCGGCATCCGCGCGAGCCTGTTGTGGAAGCCGACGGATGATTTCACGATCCTGCTCGAGGCGCAGCATTACAACACCGATCGCAACGCCTCGCTGCTCAAGAATCTCGACGACCCGGACACGCGTGCGCGCGTCGTCACGCAGGATTATCCGGGCAAGTTCAGGCTGCACACCAACATGGTCTATCTGACCATGACCAAGGAGCTGGGCGATTGGTCGAAGCTCAAGTCGGTGTCCGCCTATCAATGGCTGAACAAGCATGAAACGCTCGATTCGGACAAGCTCGCCGATCCCGATTTCTTCAACAACATCAATTTCTGGCAAGACGAGAGCAAGACTTTCACCGAAGAGGTGTCGCTATCGTCGATCAGCCCCGCCAAGCTGGAATGGGTGACGGGCGTCTATTATCTGCGCCAGCGCGCGCTACAGGATATCTACGAGACGACCAACCCGGCCTTCGCCGCTGTCGTCCTGCCCGACGGCACCGGCGTCAATTTCCAGACGGACAGCCCCTATCAGCATACCTCGCTCGCCGGCTACGGGCAGGCGACCTATCATGCGACCGACCAGCTCTCGCTAATCGGGGGGCTGCGCTACAGTTACGACAAGATCAGCGCGCAGCCCTATCAATATTTCACGGTGATCCCGCCGCGTCACGCGATCAGCCGGGCACTTACCGGCAAGGTCAGCGCCGAATATAAGCTGACGCCGCAGAACATGATCTATGTCACCGGTTCGCGCGGCTACAAGCCCGCCGGCGTCAGCTTCGTGTCCAATCTGCCGTTCAGCGAGGGCGGCCCCGAATTCACACCGCCGTCATTCAAGAAGGAGACCGTCTGGGCAGCGGAGATCGGATCGAAGAACGATTTCTTCGACAAGAAGGTCCAGCTCAATCTCGCCGGCTATTATTACTGGTACAAGAATTTCCAGTATACGGCGGAGGATCCCGTTCCCTTCTCGGGGGGCACGGACAATATCCCGGCCGCGCATATCTACGGTCTCGAGGCCGAGGGTGCGGTGCTGCCGTTCAAGGGCTTCCGGATCGACGGCAACATCTCGCTGAGCAAGGGCAGGTTCACCAGCCACTACCTCACCATCGACGCGCAGACCGCGGCACAGGTCCGTTCGGCGCTGTTCGCGCAGCTCGGCTACCCGGCGGCCTATTATTACGATCCGCGCATCGAGGCCGCCGTCGCCGCCGCGCGGCAGGACGTCGACGGCAATGCGGTGCCCAAGATGCCGGGCGTGCAGGGCAACATCAGCGCGAGCTATACCTGGCATATGTTCGGCGGTTCGGTATCGCTGCGCGGCGATGCGGTTTACCGCGGCCACTATAATTACGCGCTGTTCGACGTCGCGGAGTTCGACCGCGTGCCCTCCTACACGCTGTTCAACGCGTTCATCTCCTACGAGCCCGACAACAAGCCCTGGAAGGCATCGATCTCGGCGACCAACGTCACCAACAAGCTCGGCATCGCCTCCAAGTTCGCCGATCCCTACGGCGCCGGACAGACCAACGTCGAATATGTCGACCCCCGCCAGGTGTTCGGGACGCTCAGCTTCAAATTCTGATCGTCGCCTTCGGGTGACTTTGCCGACGAAAAGCCCCGCCTTCACCGGCGGGGCTTTTTGCATGATCGGCGTAACGCGGCGTCGTTGCATGGCGACGCACGAATTGTGGGGGCACGTCGGGCGCGCTGCCGAGTGACCCGGTAAAAGGGGGAGGGCGTATCGGCGTTCAAAGGGAAGCGAACGGAAAACGCGCATGCCCTTGTGCTCCTGCGGAGGCAGGAGCCCAGGCGATGAGTCGCGGCGTTCGATAACCCTGGGCTCCTGCCTACGCAGGAGCACAAAAAGGGCGAATGTCGATACGCCTCAGGCCTCTCGAGGCGCGGTTGCGAACAAGTGCCGGTTGCGCGTGCCTACGGTAGCGACTGCCGCCCTCGGAACGGGTCACCGCGACCTGAAGACGCGCCGGTCATGCCTATTTGCATCGTCGTTCCGGACTTGATCCGGGATGAGGAACAGGAATCGTTGCAGAACATCAGACCAGCGTCTGCTCCAGCGGCGTCGGCTCCTCGACCGTCGCGCCGCTCTGCACCGGGCGGCGCATCAGCAGCACGCCGAGCAGCAGCGCGACGTCGATCGCCGCGATCGCCATGAATACGCTCGAAAAGCTGCCCGTGCGATCGCGCACCATGCCGCCGATGCCGGGGCCGATCGCGGCAGAAGTCGAGATCCAGGTCATCGCCGAATAGAGTTCGAGGCTGGCCCTGCGCCCGAAATAATCCTGCATCAGCATCGCCGTGCTGACGTAGCTGAAGCCGAGCCCAACGCCCAGGCTGAGCGCGAACAGGCCGAGCGCGATCGGTCCCGCGCCGATCGACAGGCTGGCCGAGGTCACCGCCAGTGCGCCGAGTGACAGCATCGTCAGCCGCCGCGCGTCGACCTTCTCGCCGATCACGCCGGCCGCTGCCGCCGCGACCGCGCCGACCAGCGCTGCGAAGCTGATCAGCGCGGTCGCCGAACCCTTGGTCAAGCCATGCTCCATCAGATGCTGGAAGGCGAAGCTGTGGACCGTGGTGTTGACCAGCAGGCAGCCGGTATAGGCGCCGACGATCAGCCAGAATTGCGGTGTCGCGAGCGCATGGCGCAGCGTCCACTGGCTGAGATCGGGCGCGGCATCGGCATCCGCCACCGCCTTGCGGATCAGCCCGCCGCCGCGCGTCACCAGCATCGCGAGGCCACCGACCGCGAGCGACGCTGCGGCGCAGATCAGCCAGTAGCTGCGCCAGCCATGCGCGAGCTCGCTGACGACGTAGAAGAACACCGGCCCGAACACCGCGCCGAGGCTGCCGCAGGTGAAATAGATGCCGAGCGCGGTCGATCGCCGCTCGAACATGTCCGAGATGACGTGGACGCTGGGCACCGTGCCGCAAAAGCAGAACCCGAGCCCGAGCAGCGTCGCGCCGA